>Ga0326728_10003370_pt1 | contig 49967 bp, 33 predicted proteins | sample MB3enrmetagenome_FD_207602 | JGI IMG/M metagenome (GOLD analysis project Ga0326728, IMG submission 207602) | Lab enriched peat soil microbial communities from McLean, Ithaca, NY, United States - MB31MN | ecosystem: Environmental > Terrestrial > Soil > Wetlands > Peat | place: USA: New York... | reverse complement strand
CGCGCTATCCAAGCTTACATCCACGAGAACAACCGAACTCCTCAGCCTTTCGTTTGGACAGCGACCGCTAAATCGATCCTGAGAAAGCTCAAGAAATATAAAGAGAGTTTAGATACAGGACACTAGCGAGCGCCGAAATCCCCAGGCCGTGGTAAGCTAATTTGCCATGTCTAATGTGCTTCCCGCTCTCCGCCGCGCGCTGGACATCCTGCCTTCGCCGCAAGCCGACCAGCCGGGCCTGCTGCTTCGAGATCCCTTGGGTTACGCGGAAGCGGTTCTGTACGTGCCGCCGACATGGGCTTTGGCGCTGCGCTGCCTGGATGGAGAGCACACCGAACTGGACGTGCAAGAACTCCTCACTCGAGCCACGGGCGGGCTGGTGTTCAGTGATGAAGTTCGGGAATTCGTCGGCGTTTTGCGCCAGGAAGGATTCCTGGAGACCGAAGAGTTCGAGCGTCGGCGCGAGCAGCGGCACAAGGCATTCCTGGCGCTGCCCGAACGCCCTGCGGCCCATGCGGGCTCAGCGTACCCGGCGAGTGCGGCGGAAATCCGCGCTACTTTCGCAGAATACTTCAACTCAGTGGGAATTGCCGCTGGGCGGCCCGGCGACCTCGTGGGAGTGGCCGCGCCGCATGTTAGCCCGGAGGGCGGGCGGAACTGCTACGCCGAGACCTACCGGCGGCTGGCCGCGCTCCCCTCCCTTGCCGAGCGGACGTTCATGGTGCTGGGAACCTCCCACTGGGGAACCGCGGGGAAGTTCGGCTTGACCCATAAGCCGTTCGTCACGCCCCTCGGCACCCTGCGCGTGGACGACGAGATGGTGAGCTGGCTCGAGCAACACGGAGCCGGGGCCGTCAATTCGGAAGATTATTGCTATGCCTTCGAGCACTCGATTGAGTTTCAGTGTGTATTCCTTCAGTACGCGCTCGGACCGGATCTGAAGATTGTGCCGATTTTGTGCGGACCCCTTGGTGAAAGCCCACCCGCCGAGACTGCTGACCTGAAAGTCAGCGCTACCTCGGCGGAGAGCGAGAAGGGACTGGAGAGTTTCTTGGACGCGTTGGCTCAGCTCGCCGGGAAGCACAAGGGCCGGCTGTTCTGGGTCCTCGGAATCGACCTGACGCACCTCGGCCGCCGGTACGGTAGCCCCTTCACCGCTCTAGCCAATCAAGGTCGAATGGCGGAGGTGGCGGAGCAGGATCGCCGCCGCTTAGAATTGGTATGCGCCGGCGACAGCCGGGGCTTCCTTGAACGCGTACCAGCCGGCGGCGATGAATTGAACTGGTGCGGTCATTCAACTCTCTACACCTTTTTAAGAGCGATCGGCCAAGTGCGCGGCCGATTGCTTCGTTATGAGCAGTGGAACATCGATCCGCAGTCCGTGGTCAGCTTCGCCAGTATGGAGTTTTTTGCTCCCTGAATGGAAGAAGAATATATACAGTAAATACTCAATCATTCAATACTCAATGAGTTATTACCTGGCACCGCCCGGATAGTACCCTGGGATGGCTGCCGCCTCACCGGGGTGGCGGCAGCGGCCACCCTGGATAACCCTCCCAGCGGGGGGGGATTTGTCACGAAAAATAACTAGATTCGCTGGACTCTCGTTGTGCTAATATAAACCAGCATTTTATCTATGAATGAGCAGCGACAAGGCATACGTTATCCTCTAAGGCTGCCTGCGGAAGTCCGCTGGACATCCCGGGGCAAGAGTGCGGGGCCGATCAAAGGCGAAACTGGTGACATTAGTTCGAGCGGGCTGCTTGTGCTGATACCCAAGCATCTGCCGATCGGCACCACCATCAACGTCACCATCAATTTGCCCGTCGATGTAACAAAGGTCCCTGTCAAACTTACCTGTATGGGGCGTGTAGTTCGCAAGAGCCCCGTGGGCAAGAGTGAAGGGGTCTCAGCGATCATTGAAGATTTCAAACTCCGGCCTTCGCGACGAAAGTCCGCGAAAGCCTAGTATCCCGGCGTCATGCCTAGGAGCACAGTGGTTATCCGCTCCAAACGTCCAATGAAACAAGCGCACACACCAAAGAGAATCCGTATACTTTTGGCGGACCGGGAAGAGGTTTTTCGCCTTGGAATAAGGCAACTCTTCTCGCTCGAGGACGACCTGCGCGTGGTGGCGCAAGCGGCGACCTGTGAGCAGGCCATTGCTTTGGCAGAACGATTCAAGCCGCACCTCTTGTTGGTTCAAGAGGAGATCGCCGCCGAACCGCCGGGCAACTTCATGGAGCAGGTCCGGCGTGTCTCGCCCCCCAGCAAAGTGGTGATCACCGCTACCGCCCTGGTGGGGGACACGGCCACTCGTCATCTGGAATCCGGGGCCGCCAATGTGATTCCGAGATCCGCTGCGCTCTCGCGCTTCGTGAAGTGCGTTAGAGAAGCGATGAGGCATAAAGTCGTCGCTACAGTCAAGGTGGTCCCGGTCGCCAGCGTCAGGCCCGTCGAGTACTTACAGAAGCCCCCGGTGCGGCCGGTAGACACACTCACCCTGCGCGAGAAGCATGTGATCGCCTGCCTCATGCAGGGCTTCCCGAACCGTGAGATTTCTCAGCGGCTGGCCATAGCGGAACAGACCGTAAAGAACCACCTGCGCTCCATCTTCGATAAGGTTGGCGTTTCAGACCGCTTGGAACTGGTGCTCTACGCCCTTCACCACAAGCTCGACCTGCCCCTCGTCGAGACGGCACGCCAGCAACCGCCGGTGACGGCAGCCTGATCTCCTATTGTCCGGTATCACCCCCTGCCAAGCTGAGCTGCTTTGAAGATATCCGGGAGCGCGGGCATCCTGCCCGCCTTTCGCGCTGCAATTGCACGCACGCTGCGGGCAGAGCCTGTCCTGAGCGGAGCGAAGGAATGCCCGCGCTCCCGGGTACTTCATGGTTTCCGGGCGCCCGCAGAAGGACTCTTGTTGGTGTATGGTCCGGTTGAAATAGGGGGCAAGTTGCGGGGATTTCACACCTGCGTGCGGGCAGTCCGGATTTGGTAATCGTCAATGACCGCGCCGATGCCAAAGGGATAGCGTTCGGCGGCTTCCCTTTGGCTGACCACACGAGCCTGGCAGCGAAGCTTCAAGGGGACTTTTGTAATCTCGGCAGGTAAACTCACCGTCAATACAACCCTGGTGTTCGGACGAAGCTGTGAGGGCAACCGCATAAACACTCCGTTGCCACTCATCGTCGTGATCTTTCCGCGTATCTGGCGCACTTTGCCCGGGCGGGTTTTCCATTGCACCGTCACCGGGAACTCCACCGGAAACCTGATCCCCAAACGAAGGCAGTTCAAAGTAACCTCCAAGAACAATGGTGCAACCGCAACCAGTTCGGCTGCAGCGAGGCGCGGGGCACCCCGCAGCGGCATGCTGCCGGCTGGCGGCACGAGCCGGAGCCCCACTCGCCCATCCGAGTCGGCGGAGAAACTCGTGGCCAGCGCTTTATTAGTAACGCTTCTCGCACTTACACTCAAGACTACTAAAGTACCAGTCAGCGCTAAGGGTTAACCCGTAGTACGCTGGAATTGTGGCGCCCTGCGGCCTGCCCCAGTTCGACGATAACCATTCCGCTGTAGGGGGAGGGCTTGCCGTCCCCGCATTTCCGCTGGTCCCGACGGGGGTAGGGCAAGCCCTACCCCTACACTGCGCGACTCTGCATAGCGAAGGCCCGTTGTAGGGGGACGGCTTGCCGTCCCCGCATTTCCGCTGGTCCCGACGAGGGTAAGGCAAGCCCTACCCCTACACTGCGCGAGTCTGCGTAGCGAAGGCCGGTGCTCGAAGCTATAATGGTTCAAGAAGTCGAACGCGCCCATGAGTGATTTCTCCACACCGCTGATGCGGCAGTACAGCGCCATTAAGGAGCGCCACCCCAACGCACTCTTGCTGTTTCGATTGGGAGATTTCTACGAGCTCTTCTTTGAAGACGCCGTGGTGGCTTCGAAGGAGCTGCAAATCACCCTGACCTCCCGCAACAAGGAGAAGGGCGTGGCGATCCCGATGTGCGGCGTTCCCTATCATGCCGCGGAGGGTTACATCGCCAAGCTCGTCCGTCGCGGCTTTCGGGTAGCCATCTGCGACCAGATGGAGGATCCGCGCTTCGCCACGAAACTCGTGAAGCGCGAAGTCACCCGCGTGGTCACGCCGGGAACGGCGATCGATTCGCAGATTCTCGAGCCGCGCGAGAATAACTATCTGGCGGCGCTGGCGGAGCGCGACGGAAGTGTAGGCCTGGCTTTCGTAGACCTCTCGACCGGCGACTTCCGCGTCACGGAGTTTTCAGGCCCGGAGGCCGCGGCGCGCCTGCAAGAGGAATTGGAGCGCATGCGGCCCAGCGAACTTCTGGTGGCCTCGCGCCCCACCAGCCCGGCAGACTCGCGCCCCGTTCCCCTCGCTTCCCTCACCCAAACGCCTCTCGAGGACTGGGTCTTCGCCGAGGAGTATGGCGCCCGGCTCTTGCGCGACCATTTCCGGGTGGCGACGCTGGCCGGCTACGGCCTCGAGGGTCATGCGCTGGCCGTGGCGGCCGCCGGGGCCGCGCTCCATTATGTGCGCGAGACGCAGCGCGGATCGCTTTCCCACCTCGATGGAATCCGCTTCTACCAGCAGCAGGATTCGCTGATCCTCGACCCGGCGACGATGCGCAATCTCGAGCTGATCGAGCCCGCCTTCGGGGAATCTCGCGCCGCCACGCTCCTCGGTATCCTCGACGAATGCGTCACTTCGCTCGGCGCGCGTAAGTTGAAGGCCTGGATGCTGCGTCCCTCGCTCGACCGCGCCGAGCTCGAGGCGCGCCTGGACGTCGTAGAGGAGTTGCAGAAGTCCACCATCGAGCGGGAAGAGTTGCGGCGGGCGATGGGCAGCGTACAAGACCTCGAGCGCCTGCTGAGCAAAGTGACGCTCGAGACCGCCCACGCGCGCGACCTGCTGGCTTTAAAGCACTCGTTGGAGGTTCTCCCGGATCTTCGCGCTTATCTGAACCATTTCCAGGCGGCTCGCCTCAAGAAACTTCGGGAAAACCTGGACGAGCTTCGAGATGTGCGGGAGCTGCTCGAAAAAGCGATCCATCCCGAGCCTCCGGTGCTTCTCAGCGAGGGCGGATTGATCCGGCCCGGCTACCATGCGGAGCTCGACGCACTCCGCGACCTGAGCCAGAACAGCAAACAGTTGCTGGCCCAGATCGAAGTCCGTGAACGCGAGCGCACCGGCATCGCCTCGTTGAAAGTCCGCTTCAACAGCATCTTCGGCTATTACATCGAGGTCTCGAAGCCCAATCTGCACCTTGCTCCTGCGGATTACGAACGCAAGCAGACGTTGGTGAATGCCGAGAGGTTTACCACGCCGGAGTTGAAGGCGCTGGAAGCGAAGATCCTGGACGCGGAGGAGAGAAGCCACACCCTCGAGCGCGACCTGTTCCTAGCCACCCGGCGGCAGGTGGCGAATGAGGCGCGGCGCATCCGCCAGACAGCGGCCGTGCTTGCGGAACTGGATGTCCTGGCCTGCTTCGCCCACCTTGCCGCCGAGCGACACTACCAACGTCCCGAGTTTTCCCAGGATGGCGAGCTGGTCATCCAGCGCGGACGCCACCCCGTCATCGAGCAACTCAACGAGGAGGGCCAATCCGGCAACTTCATTCCCAATAATCTCTACATGAATGGCGGCACTGACCTGATCCTGATCATCACGGGGCCGAACATGGGGGGAAAATCAACTTACCTTCGCCAAGCGGCCCTGATCGCCCTGGTGGCCCAGATGGGGAGCTTTGTGCCCGCCACGCGCGCCCAGCTTCCCATTTTCGACCGCATCTTCACTCGCATCGGGGCCTCGGATAACCTGGCGCGGGGGCGCTCGACGTTCATGGTGGAGATGACGGAGGCGGCGGCCATCCTCAACACCGCAACGCCGCGCAGCCTCGTCTTGTTGGACGAGGTGGGCCGGGGCACCGCCACCTTCGACGGCCTGGCGATTGCCTGGGCCGTGGTCGAGCACCTGCAAACGCACACTCGGGCCAAGACCCTCTTCGCCACGCATTATCACGAGCTTACCGAGCTGGCCGATCTTCTCCCCGGCGTGCGCAACTACCACGTCTCGGTGCGGGAATCGGGAACCAACATCGTCTTCCTGCGCAAGGTGGAACAGGGAAGCGCCGACAAAAGCTACGGCATCGAGGTCGCTCGCCTGGCCGGCCTGCCCGGCAAGGTGATCGCGCGCGCTCGGGAAATCCTCTCGCGCCACGAACAAACCGAGCACACCCTGAGCGAGCGCTTGACCGCCAGGCCGGACGAGGCGAAAACCGGCCCCGTGCAGCTCACCATTTTCACCCCTTTGAACGCTGACGTGGTGAATGCCATCGAAAGCGCCGACCTCGATAACTTGAAACCGATTGAGGCCTTGAACTTGTTGGCGGAACTGAAAAAGCAGATCCAGTCCTGAGACGCTGATCACAGGTTGGCGCAGGCACTCTTGCCTGTGTCTGAAGTTTCTGCATTTTGTGCGATCGGCACATGCGGCTCTGCCGCCCTGTCTTGCGGAAAGGCTCTGCCTTTCCGTGCGCGGGATCAAATCCTACTTCTCAGGTTGAGGCTGCGCCTCAACCGCCGAGGCGCAGCCTCGCCGAAAGACCAGCTAGTGAGTAACGGAGACCCGGAAAGGCTCAGCCTTTCCGCAAGACAGGGCGGCAGAGCCGCTGGCTGCACGAAACTGTAACCAGCCGCCACGGGACAAGTAAGGGGTCAATTGCACGAGAACGATCTCGGCCAATTGCTGTTCCTGAAACTAGACGAACTGCGCTGGGGGTCAACCCTCGAGCACACTCAGCGCCGTTTGAGCCTCGGAGGTGTGCTTGTCGATGCGCCGCTTCCCGAGGGCGCCGACATTCTGCGCGAATTCCTGTCCAAGTTGGCCTGCCCGTTCCCAACCGCGCCCTTCCTTGCCCTCCGGGAAGAAGGCGGCCTGATGGATCCGCTGCAAGCCTTCTTGCCCCCACTCCCCTCGCCGCGCGCGGCCGCCGGGAAAGGCCCTGCGGCAGTGCAACGCCTGGGTGAACTGGTGGGTGCAGCCCTCAAACTTCTCGGTTTCAACACCGATTTCGCTCCTTTGCTCGATCTGGCGTCGCCCCGCATGAACTCGGGGACGGGCACGCCATGGCATGCCCCTACAATGACACGCGCCTTCAGCGCCGACCCTCAGCAGGTGGCAAAGTGTGGTGAAGCATTCCTGGAAGGGCTCGAGGCTCACAAGGTGCTGGCCTGCGGAAAACACTTTCCCGGCTTTGGCAGCGCGCGCGCCGCCGGCCCCGCCGAACTCCCCCTGGTTTCCAAGTCCATGGCCGAGTTGTGGCGCGAGGATCTCGTCCCGTACCGTGCGCTTTTGGCCCGACTCCCTCTGGTCCTGGTAAGCACGGCCGCTTATAAGGCCTACGATTTTGATCTGCTGCAATCTGCCGGGCTATCTTCGAAGGTTGTGGAGGGCTTGCTCCGCGTCAAGCTGGGCTATGACGGCGTCGCGATCGCTGATGGACTCGAAGTGGAAGCCGTGCGCGGAACCCTGACTTTGGAGGAGGCGGCAGTGCAGGCTGTGAGCGCGGGATGCGACATGCTTCTCGTGGAAGAGCCGCAAGCCGCCGAGCGTGTCCTGGCAGCCTTAAGCGCCGCTTTGGAGTCAGGGAAACTCCCCAGCGCTCGCGTCGAACAAGCACTCAAACGCATTCAGCATGTGAAGCGAGGCCTTCGGCCCCCCCTCGACAAGCTGCCGCGCGGCTCGCTGGAAAGCCTCATAAAACAGTTCACAGCCTTCTCCGCCTTCTTCGCAGGCCAGGAAAATCGTGACTAGGACTGTTTGTCTCTTGACAAGACCATCACGATAGGCTATAATGGCGGGGATTGTGGGATGGGACGTTTTGACTGCCGGGGCTATTGTGTGGACACGAATCCGGGTAGCGCTGACCTTCAGGTCAGCAGGCTGTGATCGCGTGACGCGGCCTGCCGACCTGAAGGTCGGCGCTGCGAAAATTCGACGAACGATCCGGGAATGTCTATGAAAACAAAGGAACGCCGCGGAAATCAACCACCCCTCGCCCCTCCTTGTCCACGGAGGGGTATTCCCGGGCTCCCCTCCTCGGATGAGGAGGGGTTGGGGGTGGTGCGACTTTGCGCTTTGGCGTGAAACCGGGTTTGTGGCGTCGAAAAATGCGGGGAACAAAGCGAGAATGTCTATGAAAACAAAGGAACGCCACGGAAATCAACCACCCCTCGCCCCTCCTTGTCCAAGGAGGGGAATTCCCGGGCTCCCCTCCTCGGATGAGGAGGGGTTGGGGGTGGTGCGACTTTGCGCTTTGGCGTGAAACCGGGTTTGTGGCGTCGAAAAATGCGGGGAACAAAGCGAGAATGTCTATGAAAACAAAGGACCGGCGCAGGAATCGACAAGCCCTGACCCATTCTTATCCAATGTGGGGAAGAAGCTAGCTGATAGCTGAAGGCTGACTGCTGAAAGCTGATTTTAGACGAACGATCCGGGAATGTCTATGAAAACAAAGGAACGCAGATCCCGCCTCGCTGTGGGCCTGATCTCCGGTACCTCGATGGACGGAATCGATGCAGCCTTGGTGCGCTTAAGCGGCTCTGCGGATCGACCGCGCGTCCGCTTGCTGGCATTCGTCACGGTTCCCTACCCTTCTGAAGTCCGGCAACGGATCATGAACGTGGCAGCGGGTGTCCACATCAAAGCGGCGGGAATTAGCCAACTCAACTTCTTGCTTGGCGAACTCTTCGCTAACGCTGCCTTGCGCGTGTGCCGCGCGGGTCATATTGCCCCTGGGCGTGTTTCCGTCATCGGTTCACATGGCCAGACCATCTATCACCAGGGTGCGCCTGAGCCAAGTGTAGGCCTCAAGGGGCCCGCAGGTCCGAACACTCTCCAGATTGCCGAGCCCGCCGTTATTGCGGAAAGAACGGGCGCGCCGGTAGTGGCGGATTTCCGCACTGCCGACATGGCGGCCGGCGGGCAGGGCGCCCCGCTGGTACCCATGGTGGACTATCTTCTGCTTCGGGACTCGCGGAAAGGGACGGTGGCCTTAAACATCGGCGGCATCGCCAATGTCACCGTAATCCCCGCGAAGGGAAGGCCCGCTGACGTTTTTGGCTTCGATACCGGCCCGGGAAACATAGTGAGCGATGCCCTGATGCGGCACTTCACCGGCGGCCGGGAGCAATACGACGCCGGCGGGCGCGTGGCGGCGCGTGGAAAAGTCAACGAACCGATGCTTGCTGACATGCTGTGCCACCCTTTTTTCTCCCAGCCCCCACCCAAGAGTGCGGGGCGGGAACAGTTTGGCGGCGATTTCGTGCAGCACTGTTTTCTCTCGCGCAAGAAATATCGCTTCGAAGACTTGCTTCGAACCTCTCTCGAACTGACCGCGCAAACAATCGTTGACGCCTTGGCTCGTTTTGTCTCTCCTGAAACCACGATTAACCGCTTGATTGTCTCGGGCGGCGGCGCGCACAACCGCACGCTGCTGAAGCGCCTGGCCGAATTGCTGCCCGGCTTGACGGTCGAACTCTCCGGCCGGTACGGCCTGCCGGTAGACGCCAAGGAGGCCATCGCCTTCGCCATCCTTGCCGACCGCACAATGCACGGCTTGCCGGGCAACCTGCCTCGCGTGACGGGCGCGCGCCGGGCCGTGGTGCTGGGGAAGATCGTGCACCCGTGAGAAACGCGGCGCCGGCCTGATCCGACAACCTAACCGGCTCTCGATACATAGGCTACATACCTTAGCAAGCGGAGAAGGCCTCCTCACCCGGCCCGCAAGGCTGGAAAAATCCTCGACATTTTGTTACCATTTATTCAGGGTGATCCATGGGCTTCCGTCCGCGCACGCTGTTCGTGTCTCTAGCCTTGGGGCTGAGCACCGTCCTGCTGGCCTTTCAACAGGACGGCTTTGCGCCCTGGGATATGGAGGAAGCTCCCGCCCAAACCAATGAAAAAGCTGAGTTCACTTTCGGACGCCTGAGATTCGCCACCAGCGGCAGCAGCTTCGGCGGGTGGCGTCGCCTCGGTTGGTCGGAGGATTTCCCCAAGGCCGATCGCCAGTTTTCCGAAGGCGTGCGGCGTCTTACCCGGCTCAACGCTCGCAGCACCGAAAAGGTTCTAGACCTGGATAGCGACGAGATCTTTAACTGGCCGTGGCTGTATGCCGTCAACGTCGGCCGCTGGAACTTCACCGCGGCACAGTCTCAGCGCCTGCGCGAGTACCTGCTCCGAGGCGGCTTCCTGTTGGCCGACAATTTCCACGGCGCCGCGGAGTGGCAGACGTTCCTCGAGGGAATGAGCAAAGTGTTTCCGGAACGCCAAGTCGAGGACCTGAAGAATAACGATGAGATTTTCCACGTGCTCTATGACCTGGACGAACGCTTCCAAATACCGGGTTATCAGTACATCTGGACGGGCAGAACTTATGAGCGGGATGGTATTGAGCCGCATTGGCGCGCCATCCGGGACGACAAGGGCCGAATCATGGTCGCCATATGCCACAACATGCATCTGGGAGATGCTTGGGAGCACGCCGATGATCCGCGCTACCCGGAACGGTATTCCTCGCTCGCCTATCGCCTGGGGATCAATTACATCATCTACGGGATGACGCACTAGCCGGAGTCGAGAAGTCAAGGAGTCGAGAAGTCAAGTACTAGAGGAGACAAAGGCACACTCGACGATCGAACCTCGAAGACTCAACTTCTCAACTTCTTGACTCCTTGACTTCTCGACTTGCAGATGAACAGACGAGACTTCCTCAAATACGGATGCGGTAGCGCCGCGGGACTCGGCGCGGCCCGCCGGCTCGGGTCGCAAATGCAGATGCCGCAGGCCTCGGCGCCCGAAGCGGGCGGGGCGGATGTGACGCTCAAGATTGCCCCTGTGATTGTGCAGCTTGATTCCAATCGCGCCATCAGCACCATTGGCTACAACGGGTGTTCACCGGGCCCGGTCTTGCGCATGCGGGAGGGCAAGCCGATTACGGTCGAGGTCTTGAATGACACGGACGTGCCGGAACTCGTGCATTGGCACGGATTCTTCATCCCCCCCGAGGTCGACGGTTCGGAAGAAGAAGGCACGCCGATGGTTCCCGCCCATGGCCGGCGGCGCTATCAGTTTGTGCCACGGCCTGCGGGCACGCGCTGGTATCACACTCACGCGATGGCGGGGATTGACTTGCACCGAGGCACTTACACCGGCCAATTCGGCTTCGTCTACGTCGAGCCGGCCGCGAATCCGGGCCAATACGACCAGGAAGTGTTTCTGGCACTGCGCGACTGGGAACCGTATCTGAGTTCAGAAGATATGGACGAAATGGAGATGGGGCCGCCGGGACCGCAGCCCGAAAAGCCCGCCGTCCCCGATAAGCGGCAAAACGGTTTGGAGGTCGGCTATCGGATCTTCTCGATCAACGACAAGTCGCTCGGTGCGGGAGAGCCGATTCGAGTCCGGCAGGGCCAACGCCTGCTGGTGCACGTGCTCAACGCCAGCGCCACAGGAAACCGCAGCATTGCCTTTGCGGGTCATTTGTTCAACGTTCTGGCTCTAGATGGAAACCCGGTACCGTCTCCGCACCCGGTCGAAGTCCTGGCGATGGGTCCGGGCGAACGCGTGGACGCGGTGGTGGAGATGAACCGGCCGGGGATTTGGATTCTGGGCGCCACCAAGGACGACGACCGCAATGACGGCATGGGTGTCCTGGTCGAGTATGCGAACCAACACGGAGATCCAAAGTGGGTCGCCCCTACGAACCTTCAATGGGACTACTCGATCTTCGGCAAGCCCGCCGCTCATCCGGCGCCCGATCAGACGATGGACATGGTCATCGAGGTCATTCCGGGCGGGCCCGGGAACTTTAACCACTGGCTCATCAACGGCAAGGAATACCCGCACGAGGGCGAGTTCGTCCTGAAAGAGGGCGCGCGCTACCGCTTGGTGTTTCACAATCGGAGCGACGATGCCCACCCCGTGCATATGCATCGACACACGTTCGAGCTCGTCGATGTGAACGGTAAAAAGACCGCAGGGGTGATCAAGGACACGGTGGTAGTGCCGAATTACGGGGTGGTTTCCGTGGACTTGCTGACAAACCAGCCGGGTCTGACGCTTTTTCACTGCCACAACCAGCAGCACATGGACTTTGGCTTTAAGGCGCTGTTCCGATATGCGTGAAGCGTGGCGGCCGTGCCTGTCGTCCTGAGTGGTCATGGGATTTCGACCCATCCGAATATCACGTATGTCGTCACCCCCGCGGAAGCGGGGGTCCATTGTGGCTCCGGTGCCAATGGATTCCCGCTTGCGCGGGAATGACGTGATTGTCGAGAGCGCGCAGCCGAGGATCTCCGCAGTTCGTCGCAAGCTATGGCAAACGAATAACAACTGCGCGGATTCTTGGCTGCGCCCGGGATGACTGCACACGCTGCGATCTTTTTGCATCCAAAGGGTAGTACAGGGCATCGTACTCAGGGTAACCAGGGCTTCGAGATTGTTGACGTAGAGCATATCGGCAACCGCGAGTGTTGCCCCTGAGAGTACTGCATGTTTCAGTTTTTCTTCAAATACCCACGCCTGGTATTTGCGAGAGGCGAACTGGTCCTGCTCAGCAGTTGGCCAAGGTGGCTCCTGGGGTTGCTGGTGCTGCTGGCAGCGGGCGGTTTGGCGGCGCTGATTCGCGCTCGTTTGCCTCAGGCTGCTACGAGCGTGCGGAACTGGCGGGCCGGGGTCATCTGGCTTCTGCAATCGTGCCTGGTAGCGCTTTTGCTGATCCTGCTCTGGCAGCCCGCCCTCGTGGTTGCGCAGCTCGAACCCCAAAAGAACATCATCGCCATCGTGGTGGACGACTCGCGCAGCATGGCCACCACGGAGGACGGCGCCTCCCGCCTGGAACGTGCCATCAAAGTGATGCAAGGTGGAGTGCTGGCCGGTCTCCAGAAGCAATTCCAGACACGCTTTTATCGGCTCGACCGCGAAGCGGCGCGTGTTTCGAGCCTGGAGGAATTGCGGGCCTCGGCGCCCGCAACGCACCTCGGCGCGGGGTTGAAACAATTGGCGGAGGAGACCAGCGATTTGCCGATTGGGGCCGTGGTTTTGCTGAGCGACGGGTCCGACAACTCCGGCGGCGTCGATCTGGACACCATCACGGCTCTTCGCTCACGCCGGATTCCGGTGCACACCGTCGGCTTCGGGCGCCTTGCCATGGTGCAGGACGTTGAGATCGACGACGCGACGGTTGCACCGCGCGCCTTGGCGGACTCGCGCCTGTCGGCGATTGTCCGTTTTCACCAGCACGGTTACGCAGGGCGGAAGGCTACGCTGAGCGTTCACGATGGTGCGACAGCGCTGGCAACGCGAGAGATCACCCTTTCCGCCGACGGCGCCGCCCAAGCCGAGAATCTGATGTTCAACGCCGGCCGCGCCGGCGCCAAGGCGCTGCGCTTCTCCGTTGACCCGCTGCCCGGCGAAGAGAATCCCTCCAATAATGCCGTCACGCGACTCGTGAATGTCGAATCGGGCCGGCGCCGCGTTCTTTATCTCGAAGGCGAACCTCGTTGGGAATACAAGTTCATCCGCCGCGCAGAGTCCGATGACTCCATCGTCCAGCTCGTCTCGATGTTGCGAACGACTGAGAACAAAATCTATCGCCAGGGAATCGACAGTCCCAGCGAACTCGCGCAGGGCTTCCCAGCCTCCGCCGAGGAGCTTTTCGCATATCAAGGGCTGATTATCGGGTCGGTCGAAGCGGGCTACTTCACTCCTGCGCAGCGCGATTTGATCGAGCAATTCGTCGATCGCCGCGGCGGCGGGCTACTGCTCCTAGGCGGCCGCTTCGCCTTGTCCGACGGAGGCTGGAGCGCGTCGAACCTTGCCGACCTTCTTCCCTCGCTTTTGCCCGCTCGCAAAGGTACATTTCACCGAGAAGCGGCGACCGTCGCCTTGACGCCCGTGGGCGCCGACAACGTCATCTGCCGACTGGTAGAAGACCCGGCGCGCAACCAGGCACGCTGGAAGAAACTGCCCTACCTCGAGGACTATCAGGACTCCGGCACGCCCAAACCCGGCGCGGCAGTTCTGGTGGAAATCAGCGGCGGAGGACGCAAGGAGCCGCTGCTGGTCACCGAGAATTATGGGCGCGGGCGGACCGCGATCCTGGCCACGGGCGGGACGTGGCGCTGGCAGATGGCTCTGCCCTCCGGCGACCCTACGCACGACGCCTTCTGGCAGCAACTGCTGCGCTGGCTCGTTGCCGACACACCTGGTCACGTCGTCGCGTCCGTCAGTAAGCCCATACTGTTCGACGAAGGACGGGCAAGAATCTCGGCGGAGGTTCGCGGTCAGGATTTCACGCCCGCCCCAGACGCCCTTGTTCAGGCCCACATCTCGGGACCGGGAGGCGTAAACGCAACGCTCGATCTCGCTCCCGACCCGGCCTCGCCCGGCACGTTTCAGGGAGAGTGGAATGCCGAGCGGCCGGAATTGTACTCGGTCCTGGTGACCGCCAAGCGCCGGGACGCCGATCTCGGCAGCGACAACCTGGACTTTGACAGGCTGGACGGGGTTGCGGAGAACTTTCATCTCGAGCAGAACCGGGACCTTCTGGAAAGGCTCGCCAAGCAAACCGGCGGGCGATATTGGCAGCCCGCTGAGGCTGCCCAGCTTGCCCGCGACATTCCCTACTCGGAAGCGGGAATCAGCGTCCGTCAGATTAAAGAACTGTGGAACATGCCGGCTGTTTTCATTTTGCTTTTGCTCCTGCGTGGCTCGGAATGGCTGCTGCGCCGGAGGTGGGGGATCGTGTGAAGAGTGATGCGATATTGAATGATGGGGGATTGAGCCACAGAGCCCCCTCACCCGGCGCTGCGCGCCACCCTCTCCCCCAAGGGGGAGAGGGTATCAACCTAACAAATCTCTCCCCTCGCCCCCTGGGGGGAGAGGGTGGCGCGCAGCGCCGGGTGAGGGGGTCCGCCTGGGCGCGCAGGTCGGCAGGTTTGCCGTTGGCAATTTTGCTTATTTCCGTGCTTCCCGCCAAGAGCGCGACGTACTACCTGACCGTCGCCGGGTTGGGCGGCGAATCGGAGTATGAGCAGCAATTCACAGCGCTGGCAAAGGATCTAGACAAGGTGCTGAGGACCGCGGGCGTGGACGCGCATGTCGAGACGCTGTTCGGCAAAGAGGCCACGCGCGAGCGACTGACTGAAAAGTTCGGCGTCATCTCAAGCCAGGCCAAGCCCGACGACGAATTCGTGCTGATCCTCATCGGCCACGGCTCGTTCGATGGCGTCGAATACAAGTTCAACCTCGTCGGCCCGGATGTTTCAGCCGAAGAGCTGGCGCGGCTGTGTGACCGCGTACCCGCCAAGCGGCAATTGATCGTCAACACCACCAGTGCCAGCGGCGGCGCCGTCCCCGCGCTCGAACGGCCGGGACGAGCGGTCGTCGCCGCCACCAAGTCGGGAACTGAGAAGAACGCCACGGTCTTCGGCCGCTACTGGGTCGAGGCGCTGCATGACCCCGAGGCTGATGTCGACAAGAACGAAGCCATCAGTGCGCTGGAAGCGTTCCAGTACGCCGCTCGTAAGACCGCAGCTTACTACGAATCGGATAAACGCCTCGCCACCGAGCACGCCATGTTCGAGGACACGGGCAAAGGCGAGGCGGTACGCGCGGCATCGAGCGAGGCCGGGGAAGGGTTGATGCTTTCCGGCTTCACCCTGGTTAGATTCGGCTCGGCGGAACGGGCCGCCAACGATTCCGGCAAGCGCGCCCTCCTCGCCAAGAAAGAGGAGCTCGAGCGTCAGATCGATACCCTGAAGTATCAAAAGGCCGCGATGTCAGAGGAAGACTACAAGAAGCAGCTTACCGCTGCGCTGCTTGAGCTGGCGCGCGTCCAGCAGGAGTTGGATAAATGATGCGGGCGGCATTAGGCCGTGGGGGCGGCTCTGCCGCTCCGATTTGCGGAAAGGCCTCGCCTTTCCAGGCGGCGCAGCCGCTTTGGAGTGCGGCATTTTGGATGATGGCCGCGCTTGGTCTCAGTGTCGCGAAGGCCGCGACGCCCGACCAGTGCCGTGCCTTCGCCAAGCACGGCCGTCGCGACGAAGCCCACACGTGCTACCAATCGCTTGCGGCGCAGCGCGATCATTACCTCCGCGCCGAAGGTTACTGGGGTCTTGAAATGTATCAGGAGGCGAACGACGAATTTCGCGAGGCGGTGGCCCAGGACGACCGCAATGCCAACTACCGCGTTCGCTGGGGCCGCCTGATGCATGAGCGCTTCAATAACGAGGATGCGGAAAACCTCTTTCAAGAAGCGCTGCAGCGCGACCCCAAGAACGCCCAGGCCTATCTCGGCCTCGCACTTGTCAGCTCCGATGGGTACGACTCGAGGGCGGTGAAATGGACCGCCCAAGCGCTCGCGTCGGACCCCAAGCTAGTGGAAGCGCACGAACTGATGGCCGGTCTCGATCTGGAAGATTCGAATCGGGCGGAGGCATTGAAGCAGGCCGACGCCGCCCTGCAAATATCCCCGGAAGCGCTCGACGCCATGGCCGTTCACGCAGCCGTGGAGGTCCTGGAGGACCGCTCGCCTGATTCCTGGCTGGCGAGGATTCGCCAGGTCAATCCAACCTACGGAGAAGGCTGGGCGATTGTCGCCCACCACTTGCTGCTGAACTATCGTTTCGAGGATGCCGTCGCCTACTACCGAAAGGCGGTCGAACTTGATCCGCAGCTTTGGCCGGCGCGCTCCGCCCTGGGTGTCAACCTGATGCGCCTGGGAAATGAAAGCGAAGCCCGCCGACAGCTCGAGCTCTGCTACGACAACGGCTTTCGGGACGCAGCGACCGTTAACACCCTTCGCTTATTGGACAGCTACAAGAACTTTACTACCTTCAAGGATGGGGCCACGACTCTGAGGCTGCACAAGAAGGAAGCCGAGCTGCTGCGCCCGTATTTCAATTCCCTACTGCAGCGCGCCATGGCGACCTACGAGAAGAAATACAACATGACGCTTCCGGGTCCCGTGCAAGTGGAAGCCTACCCCGACCACGAGGACTTCGCGGTCAGGACCATGGGGATGCCGGGCCTGGGCGCCGAGGGAGTTACGTTTGGCGAGGTCGTCGCCATGGACAGCCCCTCCGCACGCAAGCCCGGCGATTTCCACTGGGGCGCCACGCTGTGGCATGAGCTGAGCCACGTCTACATCCTTACCGCAACCCACAGCCGCGTGCCGCGCTGGTTCACTGAAGGCCTGGCCGTCCACGAAGAGGCGGACGTGTCTCCGGAATGGAGTAGCCGCGTCACGCCCGACATCCTGGTGGCCTTGCGCGATAAGAAATTGCTTCCGGTTGCGCAACTCGACCACGGCTTCGTTCGACCGGAATATCCCGGCCAGGTCTTGGTCTCCTACTTCCAGGCAGGCCGCATCTGCGATTACATCCAGGGCCGCTGGGGCGACGGGAAGCTGCTCGAAATGGTGCAATCGTTCGCCAATCGAAAGACTACATCCGAGACAATCCAACTGGATCTCGGCACCTCGCCGCAGGATTTCGACACGCAGTTTCAGGCGTGGCTCTACGCGGACCTCGGCAAGACTGCCGCAGGCTTTGACGCCTGGCGGGCGGGCCTGAAGGCCCTGGCGGCCTCCGCCAAAGCCGGCGATTACGACCAGGTACTGAAGCAAGGCGAGGAAGTCCGCCGCATGTACCCACAGTATGTTGAGGACGCGAATGCTTATGAGTTCCTAGCGGATGCGCACCTTGCCAAAGGCGAGAAACGGGCCGCCGTTGAAGCGCTGACGGAGTACGAAAAGGCCGGGGGCCTCAGCCCGCAGACGCTTAAAGAGTTGGCCTCGCTGGAAGAGGACCTCGGAGAACCCAAGGACGCCGCGGCCACGCTGGATCGGATTAACTATATTGACCCGATGGACGAGGACTTGCATCGCCGCCTCGGCAAGCTTTGGCTCACGCAGGAGGATTATCCCGGCGCGATTCGTGAATACGGTGCGGTGGTGGCCATGCACCCGCTGGACGCCTCGTCAGCGCAGTTCAATCTGGCCCAGGCCTATTTCGCCGCCGGCCAGCGCGACCAGGCCGAGGAACACGTCTTGGCCTCGCTGGAGGCGGCGCCGGGCTACCGCCCCGCGCAGAAACTGCTTTTGCAACTTCAGGATTCTACGAAAAGGTGAATCATGGGGACTGTCACGGAAGTACAACCTGACTTAGCTCAACTCAAGACCCGGATTGAGCGTTTTCAATCCGTGCGGGACAACATTCTCTCCCAAGTCCGGCAAGTCATCGTCGGGCAGGAAGAAGTCCTTGACCAGATTCTCATCGGCCTTTTCGTCGGGGGGCACTGCCTGATCACCGGCCTGCCCGGCACGGCCAAGACACTCATGGTCCGCACCATCGCGCGGACGCTCGGCCTGCTTTTTACGCGCATCCAGTTTACGCCTGACCTGATGCCTTCGGATATTACCGGGACGGATATTATTGAAGAGGATCCGACCACCGGCCACCGGCGCTGGACGTTCGTGCAGGGCCCCATCTTCGGAAACATCGTCTTAGCGGATGAAATCAACCGCACGCCGCCCAAGACGCAGGCCGCACTGCTGGAAGCGATGCAGGAACTCTCCTGCACGGTGCGCGGCAACCACTATCCGTTACCGCTGCCCTTCTTCGTTCTGGCCACTCAAAACCCCATCGAACTGGAAGGGACATACCCTCTTCCCGAAGCTCAGCTTGACCGTTTTCTATTCAATACCCTGCTCGGTTACCTGAGCGCCGAGGACGAAATCAAAGTCATTGACCTGACCACGACCACACGCGTGCCGAAAGTGGAGACGGTGACCAACGCGGAGGAAATTCTGGAGTTTCAGAGCTTGGTGCGCATGGTGCCCATCGCGGATTCGCTGGCGCGCTATGTGGTCAGCCTGGTACGCGCCACGCGTCCCAAGAGCGGAACGGCGCCGGACTTCGTTAAGAAATACGTTAACTACGGGGCCAGCGTACGCGCCGCGCAGTTCATCGTGCTGGCGGCCAAAGCTCGCGCCCTTGCACACCGGCGGTACCACGTGACCTACGAGGATGTGCGGGCGCTGGCCACGCCGGTCCTGCGCCACCGGGTCCTTCTGAATTTCCATGCCGAGTCGGACCGCATCGATTCGGACGAGATTCTTCACCGCTTGCTCGAACAAATGCCGCCTCCGGCGGGAGGATGAGCGTGCAACGTTTCATCGATCCGGCGGTGCTGTCCGGCATCTCCGGATTAGACCTGATCGCCAAGACCGTGGTGGACGGCTTCATCGCGGGACTCCATCGCTCGCCGAACTTTGGCTTCAGCCAGGAGTTTGCCGAGTACCGCGCCTACACGGCCGGAGACGACTTGCGCCACATCGACTGGAACGTTTACGCCCGCACCGAGCGCGCCTACTTGAAGCGCTATCGAGGGGAAACCAACACCCTGCTGACGGTCCTCCTCGACTCGAGCAACTCCATGAAGTACTCCTCGCACGGGCTGAGTAAGTCCGAGTACGCGCGCTTCACGGCGGCGGCGCTGTTTTATCTCACCACCCAGATCCAGCGCGACGCCGCGGGATTAATCGTTTTCGACGACGAGGTCCGCAACTACATCCGGCCCTCCAACCGCCAGGGGCAATTCCACCGGCTCTTGAGCGGCCTCGAGCAGGCCGAACCCGGCGCGAAAACCGACTTCGGCAAGGCCCTCGAGCGCTTTCTCGAAGTCTTCCGCAAACGCGGCGTGGTCATCGTTATATCGGACTTTTATGAAGCCCCGGAGCGGATTATCAGGGCTCTCGAGCCCTTGCGGTTCCGCGGCAATGAAGTGCTCCTGTTCCATGTCCTCGATCCCGCGGAAGTTCGCCCTCATTTTCGCGGACCCACCACTCTAATTGAAATGGAGACCCAGGAGTCGCTCGAGGTGAGCCCCGAATACGCCCGGCTCGAATACACGAAGAAGATCGATGCGCACATCGAATCGCTGCGCGATGGCGCCCGCGGTTCCGGGATGGACTACTTCCTTCTGGTAACAGACCGGCCGCTGGACGGCGCGTTGCGGGAATACCTGGCGATCAGACAAGGGAAGTGGTGAATTTAGTCTGGAGTGCGGCAGCTTGCTGCCGCTGTTCTTCAGGCCAGCTTGCTGGCCGGGCATCGGCAGCATCGAGTACGCATTGGGGCTGACCCCACAACGCAGAGAGAGGCGCGAGCAAGCTCGCGCGAAAAAAAGCGGCAGCAAGCTGCCGCACTCCAAAATGGAGACGGTGAATGGGTTTTCTTTCCCCATGGTTCTTGGCGGCTGCGGCTCTGGTGGGCGTCCCACTGTATCTCCATCTGCTTCGCCGTCACCAGTCGGAAGCGCTGCCGTTCAGTTCGCTGATGTTTTTCGAGCGGCGCACGCAGAGTTCCATCAAGCATCGCCGTCTGCGCCATCTGCTGTTGCTGTCGCTGCGCATAGCCGTGCTGCTCTTGCTCGCCCTGGTCTTCGCAAACCCCTTTCTTAACCGGCCGGTGGCGGGCATGATGGGAAACAAGCTGCTCGTGCTGGTCATCGACAACTCGTTCAGCATGCGGGCCGGCTCACGTCTGGCGGACGCTAAGCGCGCCGCGCTCGGCGTGCTCGATGCAAGGAATCCGGGGACGCGCGCGCAGGTCATGGCGCTCGGATCACAGCTTCATGCACTGACGGCCCAGACCCAGGATTCGGGTGAACTTCGCCAGGCAGTCAATAGCGTAACGCCCAGCGACTCGCGCGCCAGCTTTGCTGAAGTCGCGCGCGGGGTTCGCTCCCTTGCGGAAGCAGTCTCCATCCCCATCGAGGTCCACCTCTTCAGCGATTTACAGAAATCCGGGATGCCGGCGAGCTTTCAGGAAATGGTCCTGCCGCCGAATGCCACGCTGGTGTTGCACCCTGTGGTCAAGGACCCGGCGCCCAACTGGACAGTGGAAAGCGTGAGCGCGCCGGCCCAGGTGTGGGATCCGAAGAAGGCGCGGGTGCAAGCCGTGGTGGCGGGTTTCCACACGCCCGCGGCAACCCGCACTGTTTCCCTGGTTGTTAACGGCAAAAGCATCGCGGCGCGCAGCGCCAGCGTGCCCGCCAACGGCCGCGCTACCGTCGAGTTCGACTCCCTGGATGTCCCTTACGGCTTCAGCCGTTGCGAGGTAAGCATCGATTCCGCTGACGCTCTTCCTGCCGACGACCGGTTTTTGTTTTCCGTTGAGCGTTCTGACCCGCGTCGTGTTCTGTTCATTCACGAGGGCAGCGACACCCGTTCTCCGCTCTACTTTGGCTCGGCCTTGGCCTCGGCGGCGGGGGAAGTGTTCGCGCTGGAAAGCCGTAGCGTGGAACAGGCATCGAATGCGCAACCTTCCCAATGCGCTTTCGTCGTTTTGTCTGACGTGCTGTCGCTCCCGCCAGCCTTGGAACAGAGCCTTGTCGACTACGTACGCGGCGGGGGAAGCGTCCTCATCGCGCTGGGTACGTCGGCGGCACGGCGGCCACGCATTCCCGTTCTTGCCGAGAGCATCCAGGCCGTCCACAATTACACCGACTCTTCCCAGCGCTTCCTGACGGTCGGCGATGCCGACCCCACCTATCCCTCGCTCGCCAAGTCCGAGCGCTGGGCCAATGTGGAATTCTATTTTGCCGTGGCTGCCGACACCACCGGTGCGCGGGTCGCGGCGAGGCTTACCGACGGGACGCCCTTGCTGGTGGAGAAGAAGCTGAACGAAGGACGTGTTTTGCTGTTTGCCTCGGGCCTGGACAATTTCACGAACGACTTTCCATTGCACCCGATCTTCGTCCCGTTTGTCGAGCAAACGGCCCGGTATCTTTCCGGCATGCGGCAGAGGATCGGGTCGAGCGTCGTCGATTCCTTCTTCGAGTTGCGCTCCGACAAGGACCGGGCGGCAGGTGTGGAGGTGGTGGACCCCGACGGACGACGGCCCCTTTCTCTGAATGAGGCCGCCTCTTCTTCTACCGTCCAATTGAGCAAGGCAGGGTTTTACGAAATGCGCCTCGCCAACGGCCGCCACGAGGTCGTGGGTGTGAATGCGGACCGCCGCGAGTCCGACCTCGGTGTCATCAGCGAGGATGTCCTTGCGCTTTGGAGCGGCAAGCAAGGCCCGGTTTCTCAACCGGCCGCAGCCGCGAGCGTGACGCAAGCCCCTGCAAAGCCGTTCAGCCTCTGGTGGTATTTCATGTTGCTGCTTCTGGCCGGGGCCGTGGCGGAGTCATTGGTGAGCGATCGCTATCTAGGCAAGCTGCGGGAGGAATCGTAAGCGTTGTAGAGGCAGGAGGAACCATGAGTGCACGAGATCAACTCGCGTCCTACCTGAAGCTGCTGCAAAGACGTCTTCGCCTGGGCGCGTTGTTGCGGGGCGTGGCGACGTTGGTTGCGGTTGCCTTGACGGCCACGCTCGTCCTGGTGCTGATTACGAATGCCTTCGGCTTCTCCGATTCGAGCCTTCTTGCCGCTCGCGTTGCGCTCATCATCGCTCTGGCCTCCGTCGTCGGCTACGGTGTGGCGCTGCCGTTGCGTGCTCTAAACGACCGGCGGGCGGCCCGCAAGGCTGAAGCTGCGTTTCCACAATTCGATCAGCGCCTGGTAACCTTCGCCGAGCGCGACCGGGGCGGGCGTGATCCCTTTCTCGAACTGCTGGCCGCGGACACACTTCAGGTGGCGAAATCCGCGCAACCGGCGCGCTTAATTTCAAATCGCAAGCTTCTGGCCTGGATTGCAAGCGGGGGAGCATCCCTCGCCATACTGGTGTGGATGATCGCTGCGGGACCCGGTTTCCTTGGCTACGGCGCGGCACGGCTGTGGGCCGGCTCGCTGCAACACGCCGCTCCCTATTACGACATTCAAGTGCGCCCCGGCAACGCTGTCGTGCGCCGCAGCGCCAACCAGTTGGTGACCGCGCAGGTGATCGGACGCCAGGCGGAGACCGCCCGCCTTTACGCGCGCTACCAGAGCGCCTCGAAGTGGGAAGAGGTCACGATGCAGCGGCAGCCCGCGGCGAACGGCTTTCAGTTCCTTTTCGCGGGGCTTCCCGAGAGCGTCGAGTACTACATTGAAGCCGGGCCGCTGCGCTCGCGGAATTTCAAACTCCGGATTGTCGACCTGCCCGCGGTAAAACAGATCCGCGTAACCTACCATTTTCCCGCCTGGACAGGAATGAAAGATGCCGTGGAAGAGCATGGCGGCGACCTACGAGCCCTTGAGGGCACCGAGGCGCGACTCAACATCCTCCTCAGCCAGCCTGTGGCGCGTGGTTTTCTTGCTCTGGACGGCGGGAAGCAGATTGACCTCGGGGACGCCGGCCACAACTTCTATAACGGCGCCGTCACCATTGAAAAAGATGGAATGTATCATGTCGCCGCGCTCGACCAGGGCCAGCCGGTGCGGCTCTCGGAGGACTTCTTCATCGAAGCGCGTAAGGTGAATCCCCCGACGGTGCGCATTGCCCGCCCGGCCGGCGAATACCACGCCAGCCCGATCGAAGAAGTCACTGTCTTGGTTCAGGCCGAGGACGAGTTTGGACTCAACGCTTTGGCCCTTCACTATTCGGTAAACGGAGGGCCTGAGCAGACAAGCAGTTTGTTGAAGCAGAAGGGCGCGAAACAGGCGGAGGGTTCCACCACACTCTCTCTGGAGGACTTCAAACTTGTTCCGGGCGACCTGGTGAGTTTGTATGCGAGTGCCAAGGACGCGCGTGCGGAATCCCGCACCGACATGATGTTTATCCAGGCTGAGCCGTTCTCCCGCGATTACTCGCAATCTCAAGTCATGGGTGGCGGGGGTGGCGGGATGGGTAACTTCCAGGAGCAGATTTCCCAGCGCGAGAAGGAAATCATCGCGGAGACCTGGAAGCATCAGCTCGATAAAGGCGCCTCACCGCAGGGACTCGCCGAAGCGGCTAAATTCCTCTCAGGCGTGCAGGCCAAGCTCCGTGACCAGGCGCTCTCGCTGGCGGGGCGTCTCGAGCGCCGAGAACTGACAGAAGAAAATGCGGAGTTCAGTAGTTTCCAGAAAGATATGGGCGACGCCGCCCAGGCCATGGACCCCGCAGCCAAAGCTCTGCAACAACAAAGGTGGCGGGACGCCATGCCCCAGGAGCAGAAGGCCCTGCAATCCCTGCTGCGGGCGGAAGCGACCTTCCGCCAAATCGAAGTGGCCTTTGGCAGCGTCGGGGCAGGAGGTGGCGGGGGAGGTTCAGGGCGCGACCTCCAGAGTCTGTTCGATCTCGAACTGGATACTGAGAAGAACCAGTACGAGACGGAACAAACGGCCAACTCCGCCGATCAGCGCGGCGATCAGATTGACAAGGCTCTCGAGAAGCTGGATGAACTGGCGCGGCGCCAGCAGGAGTTAGCCCAGCAGCCGCACAATTCGCAGGATTTCCAGTCACGATGGCAGCAGGAAATGCTGCGCCGCGAAGCCGAAAAACTGCAAGAGCAGATGGCCCAGATGGCGCGCAACGGCTCGCAACAGGGCGCTTCCGATTCGCAGCAGAGCGCTTCGGATCCCCAGCAGGGCAACTCGGGGTCCCAGCAGACCGGCTCCGGATCATCCAGCCGATCATCTTCCAGGGGCGGGCAGAGCGGATCGGACACGAGCATGCAGCAAGCTCTTGAACGCCTTCAACAGGCCAACGACGACATGCGCAGGGCTGCCTCACCCGGACAAAACGGGGCCGACGCACGCCGCGCCGCCGACCGCCTCCGTGAAGCATCCGACCTGCTCAATAGCTTGAGGGGGCAGGACGCTTCCCAGCAGCTCGATTCGCTGGCTCACGAGGGCGAGCGATTAAGCGGCGAGCAGCGCGGCCAGGTGGAGCGCATGCGGCGCGCGTTCGATTCAGCCGAAGCAGCCCGGCGCTCGGCACAGGGGCCGTCCGACGCCTCGCTCGAGGAATTGGCGAAGCTAGCCGGCGATCGCCAGCGCCTCGCCGACGACCTCGCGGACCTGCAAAAGCGGATGCAGGACGCCACACGCAGCCTCGCCTCCGCAAATCGCGCCGCAGCCTCGAAGCTTCGTGACGCTCTGGCCGGAATGGACCAATCCGATCTCCAGGCCAAACTCCAGCGAAGCGCAGAGATGATCCGTCGAGGCATGGATCCTAACGCCAATCCCAGCGAGGGTACAATCAACTCCGGGATCGAGCGCTTGAACGAACAACTGCGCGAGGCCCGGCAGTCGCTAGGCAATGGTCAGCAGAATCCGGAAGAGGCGCTGGAACGCATGGCGCGCCTGCGAAGCCAAATCGATATGCTCACACGAAATCCCGGCGGCCCCGGCGGACAAGCAGGGGATCGTTCCGGGCAAGTAGGTGAGCGCGGCGGGCAGGGTGGCGAACCGGGCGGGCAACAGCAAACCGGTGATCGGGCCGCGGGTGGAGATTTGCGGAACGGAGTCGCCGGCGGAAACGCCAATGGCGGCCACTGGGACGGCGAGCGCTTCGACGGTGGGTATGATCCCGGCAGTTTGACAAGGGCGCAAGGCACGGAGCGCAAACCTGAGCCTATTACTCAGGCCGACATCGAGCGCGCTTACCAGGAGGCGCTGCACGATTTGAGTGCCTTGCGACAGACGGTACGCAGCGAACCCGGACCGCTTGGCGACATCAAAGATCTGCAGCGCGAACTCGACCATCTGGACCCGCGGCGCTTCCCCGGCAACCCCGCCATGCTCCGGGAACTCCACTCCCAAGTGTTGGCCAGCATGGATAAGCTTGAGTTGCAGATTCGCCGCGCGATGGACGACAAGAAGGCGGGGCAGGTCCGGACCGGCGACGCGCAACGCGTGCCCGACGGCTATCAGGACTCGGTGGCGGATTACTTCCGCCGCTTGAGCAAGCCCGACAAGTAGCGCGGGCCTACATTCCAACCTGTGCGGCTCAGTGCAGGCGCCTTGCGCGAAAGGGGACAAGCAGGTATGGCATTGATTGAACTTCACAAAACCGATGAGGCGGGAGACGATGCGGGCGTCATCTTTGTTAATAGCGACCACATTATTGCGATCACTGCCGCCCAAAGAGCGACCGAGCTTGAGCTTGCGGACGGGCACACTCGATGGGTGAAGGATACTCCCGGGGAAATCGTTTCGTTGATCAAGAACTCAGCGTGAGAACGTCTGAAGAAATCCGGAATGTGTCATCCTGAGCGCAGCGAAGGATCTCTGCAGTTGTGCGTAAATCGTCGAATCATGCGAAACTGCGGAGATCCTTCGCTGCGCTCAGGATGACAGCCGCTAGACCTTTGCACATATTTTGAGGCCGCGGGAAGGCCTCGAGCTCGCTTCCACCACGCTTGGCGAACGCGTCCGCAACTCCTAGATCTTACGGCGGGGCCTCTGTTTTTCGGAGATCGACCGGATGATCAGCTTGCCCTTGCCGTTCGCGGGCAATGGTGTCTCGCCCTGGGCAATGGCGGCGGCGATCAGTTCCTCGACTTCCGGACGCGCCAGCGTGGCCGCCGACTCAAACCTGATGAAACGGTTTTGGGAGCCGCTGCCGAGGAGCAACTTGTGCGGATCGGGCAGAGTAGCTCCATAATAGAACGAAAGCCCAACTCCGTTCGCGGCGGCGGCAACGGAGACGATGCAATCAGAGGGGCGCTCGGTTGAACTGTAGCCGATAACAAAGAAGTTGCAGTTGTCATAAACCAATTCATTGGCGGTAGGCAGGCGCTTGCGCAATGCCTTGCGTACTGAACGAATCAGGGCAGCGTTTTTCGAGTCAAACTTGTCGATGAATCCTTCGAGTTGTTGCGCCGGTGAAGCGCCGGCTTGTGCGGCTGCCTTGGTGATGGCCTTCATGCAACCTTCTCCATTCTTCGAGATCTCTTCCATCGGCTCACCGCTCATCTCCGCTTAGAGTTCCTGGCAACGGCGGCATTGGCCGGATTGACTGCTAGTCTCCGTAATTATGATGAAGAGGTTCCCTGCTAGACAGTATAACGCCCCGATTCGCCAGGTAAAAGCCCCATGCGGTCGGGTAGCGTCCTAAATGTGTGTCGCCCGGCGTCGTAGGCTAGAACCTGGTCTTCGCCTGTAACTCACAGCCCCGAAGGGGCGGCCTAGCACAGCCCAGGCCAACGGCCCATAAGCGTTCACCTAAAGACGCGAGGGCTACTAGAGCCGCGGAGCGGCGCCAGAAAGTAGCCCACGGCGTGAGCCGTGGGGCCCCGGCACGGCGTTCGTATCCGCAGCCCCGGAGGGGCGACAGAGACAGCCGGGGGATCTGTCGCCCCTCCGGGGCTCATACAACCCGGGACCGCTCCTCGATCCCACGGCTTACGCCATGGGCTACGCTCTGTCGGCCCTCCGGGCCTCTGGAAGCGGCCTGTGAGTCCCTTCAGGGCTGAGCGATCACAGGCAATGACCTACCCACATTTAGGACAGCATCCACTCGTTGTGCGAAAAAAGCCATCCCCTCAATACGGTTGACCTGCTAAACTGAGACGAGCAGTTCCTTGGGGTTCACAAGGCGCAACCAGTGTTGGGGGCAGGAAGGTGCGAATGCAGCTCAATTCGTATCAGACGGACGGTTTCTATGACGAGGTATTTGACACCGAATGCAAACCGCGCCCGGAAGCTCGCCTGCTGCTGGAAACCATCGAGTCGCTCGCCGACGGCGAGCTTTTGAGGTGCCAGCGAGCGGCCGAAACTCTTCTCCTGCAAATGGGGATTACCTTCAATGTTTATGGGGATTCGGCGGGCACGGAACGCATTTGGCCCTTCGACTTGATTCCGCGCATTGTCCGCGCCGAAGAATGGGATTGGGTCGAGCGCGGACTCAAGCAGCGCATCCATGCCCTCAACGAATTCATTGACGATATCTACCACGACCAAAAAATCCTGAAGGACAAGGTCATCCCTGAGGAGATCATCCGGTCCGCCGCGTTCTTTCGCCACCAATGCCATGGCATCAGCCCTCCCGGCCGAGTGTGGTGCCACATTTCCGGCACGGACCTGGTTCGCCACTCCGATGGCCAGATCTACGTTTTGGAGGATAACCTCCGCGTGCCTTCGGGCGTTTCCTACGTCCTGGAGAACCGGGACATGATGAAGCGAACTTTTCCGCATGTGTTCGCGGGCCTGCACGTCCGCCCGGTGGACGATTACCCAAGCAGACTGCTGGAAACTCTGGAGGCCATCGCACCGGCCCGCGCTGGGGCCAAGCCTACGGTGGTGCTGCTCACCCCGGGCATGTACAACTCCGCCTACTACGAGCACAGCTTTTTGGCGCAGAGGATGGGGATTCAAATGGTCGAGGGCCGCGACCTGGTGGTGCACGAGGGGTGGGTCGCGATGCGCACCACGAAAGGTCTTCGGCGCGTCGACGTGATTTATCGCCGCATCGACGACGACTTCCTGGACCCCAAGACGTTCCGCCCCGACTCCTTGCTGGGGGTTCCCGGGCTCATGGATGTTTATCGGGCCGGCCGAGTTTCTTTGGCCAACGCCCCCGGAAACGGTGTAGCGGACGATAAAGTAATCTATTACTACGTGCCGGAGATCATCCGCTACTACGAAGGCGCTGATCCCCTGTTGCCCAACGTCCCCACCTTCGTTTGTTGGCGTGACACGGACCGGCAGCACGTGCTCCAGAACCTTGACAAGCTTGTGGTGAAGGCCGCCAATGAAGCGGGCGGATACGGAATGCTGGTCGGCCCGCACTCCAGCGCGGCGCAGCGCGAGGAGTTTGCGGCTCGAATTAACGCCAGACCGCGGAACTACATTGCGCAGCCGACGCTGGCCCTCTCGCGCGTTCCGACACTGGTGGAGGACCACTTGGAAGGGCGGCATGTGGATTTGCGCCCTTACATTCTCTACGGCAAGGAGATTTACGTCCTGCCCGGCGGCCTGACCCGAGTGGCCTTGCGCAAGGGCTCGCTGGTGGTGAATTCCTCGCAGGGCGGCGGGAGTAAGGACACCTGGGTTCTCGCGCGGTTGCCGGAAGGAGCCACGCATGAGCAGTGAAACCGCGCCGCTCCTGAGCCGGGCGGCCAACGCCGTTTACTGGATGGCACGCTACATCGAGCGTGCGGAAAACGTGGCGCGTTTCATTGATGTTAACCTGCACCTGCAACTGGATTTGCCCCTCGAACCCGCCCACCAGTGGCAACCCCTGATCGACACCAGCGGTGACGCCGCAGTCTTTCGCGAGCGCTACGGCAACGCGGAAAAACGGTCGGTGATCAAGTTCCTGGTGCTCGATAGCGACAATGTGAATTCCGTCAGCTCCTGCCTGCGCGCCGCCCGTGAGAACGCCCGCTCGATTCGCGAGATCATTTCCTCCGAGATGTGGGAGCAAGTTAACAGCCTGTACCTGAAGATTCAATCCCAGATGTCGCTGGCGGAGTCGGAGCGCCTCGCCGAACTCTTGCGCGGCATCCGCTTGGGCTGCCACATGTTTGAAGGAATCACCGACGCCACGATGAGTTACAACGAGGCCTGGCATTTCCTGCGCTTGGGAAGGCAGCTCGAGCGGGCCGACAAGACATCGCGCATTTTGGATGTGAAGTTCTTCATGCTGCTCCCCTCCGCGAACGCTGTCGGAACTCCCTATGATGACATTCACTGGTCGGCGGTCTTGAAATCGGTCAGCGGATTCGAGATGTACCGTAAGAAGTACGGACGCATCGTCCCGCGCGATATCGTGGAGTTTCTGGTCCTCGACCGCGAGTTTCCCCGCGCCATCCGCCACTGCCTCCGCGAGGCCGATGAATCGCTGCACACGATTACCGGTACTCCCATGGGGTCATGTGAGTGCCCCTCGGAATGCTCCCTGGCCCCGCTGCGCGCGGAACTTGATTACATTTCTGTGAACAAAATCATCAAGGATGGGCTTCACGAGTATTTGGACGGCCTGCAGGCGCGGATGAACGCCATCGACGACAACCTGACACGCGACTTCTTCGCCGGGGAATCGGATTCTCAAACCTCCGTGGAAGAGGAGGCCTCGTCACCAAGAGCCTACAAGTGAGCGATACCTCACAGGCAGCGAATCAAACCGCGGTTGAGGAGTGGCGATATGCTCCCGTTAAGGGCTACTGGGACGAGGCCGTGCTGCCCTCCGGTCTGCCGCGCCGCCCTTGGCGCCGCCTCGCCGCCGCCATTCGCCACTTAGGGTTCCGGCAGTTCAACCGTTACTGGCAATCCGGCGTACAACTGATCCGGGAAACCGGCGTCTCCAACAACCTCGCAGGGGATCCTTGGGACGATGAACGTCCATTGACTCTGGATCCCATACCCTTGCTGATTGCGGAAGAGGAATGGACCCGCATTGAAAGGGCCGTCATCCAGCGCGCGGAATTGCTGAATGCGGTTCTATTCGATCTTTACGGCCAGCAAAAACTGTTGTATGAGCACTTCCTGCCCCCGGCGCTGGTCTTCGACAATCCCCAGTTCCTTCGGCCTTGCTTTGGATTTACGCCGCCTGCCGGCGTGTACTTGCACACTTACGCTGCGGATTTGGCCCGTTCACCGGACGGCCGCTGGTGGGTGATTGCTGAGCGCACCCAGGCGCCGGCTGGAATGGGCTACACTCTGGAAAACCGGCTGGTCAGCGCGCGCGCTTTGCCCGGCGTCTTCAGCCAACACCGGGTTCGGCAACTGGCGCGCTTCCTGGACGTCCACCGCCATGCCCTGTTCTCCCTCGCAGCCCGGCGCAGCAATCATCCTCGTGGAGTAGTCCTTACTCCGGGGCCGCACACCGACGCTTACTTCGAGCATTCCTTTCTGGCAGGCAATTGGGGCTTGCCCCTGGTTCAAGGGGATGACCTTACGGTGCGCGACGGTCGCGTCTATTTGAAGACCTTGGCAGGTTTAGAACCGGTGGATTTGATTATCCGCTGCTTCGAGGACGCTTTCTGCGATCCCCTCGAACTGCGGGGAGATTCCTTGCTGGGCGTGCCCGGCCTTGTCCAGGCGGCTCGCAGCGGCGGGGTCGTGATTGACAACGCTCTGGGCAGCGGGGTGGCGGAAGCGGCTGGCTTTCTGGCGTTCCTCCCAGGGCTTTGCCGCCTGCTCCTGGGCGAGGAACTACGCATGCCTTCGGTGGCCACGTGGTGGTGCGGCCAGGAGAAAGCTTGCCAATACGTGTTGGAACATCTCGATGGCCTGGTGGTCCGGCCAGCCTCGACCAGTTTCGGCCAGCCGCCGGAGTTTCCGGCCTCTCTGAAGGGTGCAGGGCGGGAAAAGCTGATTGCCGCAATCAAAGTGCACCCTGAACGATATGTGGCGCAGGAGGAGATAGCGCTTTCCACCGCGCCGTCGCGCACCGAAGGCGGATTGGCCGCTCGCCACGTCGTCCTGAGAGTCTTTGCGTCCTGGGACGGCCAGTCTTATGCGGTGATGCCCGGCGGCCTGGCGCGGGTTACCACGGAATCATCCTCCCGGCAGCTTCCTCTGCGCCTGGGAGGTGTGAGCAAAGACACCTGGGTGCTCGGGGACAAAGGAGAATCTTCGCCGGGGCCCGACCTGCCGCCTGTGCCCCTCGACGCGTCCGCTCGCCGCACGGCGCTGCCCAGCCGGGTAGCCGACAATCTCTTTTGGCTGGGCCGCTACACCGAACGCGTGGAAGCCCATGTTCGCCTTTTCCGTGCCTTGTTACCCGCGCTGTCCGCAGAAGAAGATTTCGGACACGCCTTGACACTGGATACCGCGGTCTCTCTTCTGGTGGGCCTGGGTTTTCTGCCGCCCGAAGACGCCACCGCGTCACTCGCCGAGCAGCGCTGGCGCGTGCAGCGCTTTCTGACGGAAATCGTTTACGATCCCTCCCGCATTTCCAGCCTGGGATGGAACCTCAAACAGATGCACCGCGTCGCCCGCCAATTGAAGGAGCGGCTCTCCGGCGATACCTGGCACGCTCTGCGGCGCCTGGATGCGGAATTCTCCGGTGCCGTGCCCGTCAATCAGGAGCACAGATACATTGCTCAATTTGGCGTTCTCGATCGCGCCGTCATGACACTTTCCGCCTTGTCCGGCTTGCTGATGGAAAACACCACCCGCGGCGAGGGCTGGCGCTTCGTGCAGCTTGGCCGCCGGCTGGAGAGGGCTTGGCAATTGGCGGAGTTGCTGCGCGTCGCGGTGGTGGAGGCTCCGCCCAGCTCCCAGCCCTACCTTCACATTCTTCTTCAGGTGGCGGACAGCTCCATTACCTACCGCACGCGATATGTCAGCATCCTGAGAACCGACCTGGTCTTGCAACTTCTGTTAGTGGATGAGTTGAACCCCCGCTCGATCGGATTCCAAATAGCCGATTTGGCGGATCAATTGTATTCCCTGGGGCGAAGTGACGACCCCGAGCACCGCCGGCTGGAGGAGTTGGTATGCGGAACACTCAGTGAAATCCGGGCCGCATCCTTGTCAATGCTCGCCCAGCGGGATAGTGATGGAAGCTTTGTGGCGCTGGAGTCATATCTCCGCCAGCTCAAGACGAACCTGAACGAATTCTCCGAAGCGTTGACGACGCAATACCTGAGCCCGGCCAAGGCCTCGCTCCTGACCGCGTCCTGGTGATGCAGAATGCTCTACCGGATCACACACTCCACTCGATACGCTTACCCGTCGCCGGTGGCACAGTGTTACAGCCAGGCGCGCCTGACTCCGCGGGCGCTGCCTTCCCAACGGGTTCTCGAGCATCGGCTGCGCGTTGATCCTCCACCGGCCTTCCTGAGCAGCCATAAAGACTATTTTGGCAACGACGTTTCCACCTTTGCAGTTTTTGATAGGCACCAGCGATTCGAGGCGACCGCCTCCAGTGTGGTTGAGGTCGGACCGCAGGGAAGCGAAATTCGTTTCTCCCCGGCGTGGGAGGCGGCGCGCCAAACGCTGGCTCAGCCGCTCGAGCCGGATTCCATCGCCGCGTCCGAGTTCACCTTCGATTCTCCGTATGTATCCGCCCACGCCGAGTTGTGGGAATATGCTTGCCCCACTTTCACGCCCGGCCGCCCGCTGTTCAGCGCGCTCCAAGAGCTCACCGGGCGCATCCACGACGAATTCAGGTATCAGCCTCAGTCCACATCCATCGATACGCCGCTCCTCGAAGTGTTCAGTAACCGCCGGGGTGTCTGCCAGGATTTTGCTCACCTCATGATCGGCGTGCTTCGTTCGCTCCGCCTGGCGGCGCGATACGTGAGTGGCTACATCCGCAGCGGCCCGCAGTTTCAGGGAGCCGCAGCCTCGCATGCCTGGGTGTCGGTATTCGATCCGGCTAACGGATGGCAGAGTTTCGATCCCACCAATAACTTGATGCCCTCCGACGCCCACGTCACCTTGGCGTGGGGGCGGGACTACGGTGACGTGACGCCGATGAAAGGCCTTACGCTGGGCGGTGGCGGGCAGTCCGTAGAAGTTGAAGTCCGCGTTGAAAATGTGTAGGGGTAGGGCTTGCCCTACCCCGTTCATTAGGGGACGGCAAGCCGTCCCCCTACAGGCTCTCATTCGTAGCGCAGCGCCACTAACGGATCCGTCTTCGTCGCCCGGCGGGCAGGTATCGAACAGGCCGCCAGCGCAACCAGAATCAAGAGGCCCGCGACCGCCGCAAAACTCAAGGGATCATGAGTGCTCACTCCGAAGAGCATGTTGGCCATGAGGCGTGTCAGCCCGAATGCGGCGACCAGGCCGACCGCAACACCCACCAGCGCCATCTTCACTCCGTCCCCGAGCACCATCCCCAAAACCGCCATGCGGTCCGCTCCCAGAGCCATGCGGATGCCGAATTCGTGGGTTCGCTGGTTGTTGATATAGGACACGACGCCGTACACTCCGACGCAGGCCATGACCAGAGCAAGGCCGGCGAAAACTCCCAGCAGCACCATGGAGAAGCGGCGAGCGGCGAGAGAGCCGGAAACGATTTCGTCCATGGTCCGGATGTTGTACATCACCTGCTCGCTGTTGACTTGGTGCAGAGCGTGACGAAGGGAAGCGATTTGCGCGAGCGGCGAACCTGTGGTTCGAAGCGCGATGCCGGTGTATCCGGCCAGGATGGGAACGAATTTACTCGGAATCTGGGCCATGGCGAGATAACATTGCGCCTGCATGCTGGAATTCATGTCCGAATCAAGTCCCCACTGTTTCACGTGTCCAACCACGCCCACAATTTCCGCTGTTCCGTCAATTAGGGCGAAGTGTATGTGTTGACCGATGGGATCCCGATTGGCAAAGTACACCTGCTGAAAGCGCTCATCAATGACGGCCGCCAGCGGGGAATGCTCGTCATCCGCGGGCGAAAGGAAACGGCCCCGCCGCAGCGGCGTTCGCATCACACTCAAATAACCGGGCTGGACGTTGTAGATAATGGCCTGCTTCATTTCCGCCTCAGTCGCGGGCTTCGGCTGGCCCTCGACCCAGAACGGGAATTCTTCATCGCCGGCCATGGGCATCGCGCCGACGGTCAGCGAGGCGGCTTGAACACCCGGGACAGCATTCAGTTGTTCCTCCAGGCGGCGCCATGTGGCCCGCGCGCTGTCCGCAGTCGAGCTCGATGCCCGGGGGAGCGCAGACTTGAAGGTCAGGACGTTATGCCGGTCGAAGCCGGGATCGACATTCCAGAGGTTGACGAGGCTGCGAATCATCAGTCCGGCGCCGGCCAGGAGCACAAGCGCCAGAGCCATTTCCGCGGCCACCAGGACTCGCTGGGCGCCATGGCGCGCGCCACTCAATCCTCGTCCGCCCGCTTTCAAGGTGATTTGAAGGTTGGTCCGCGAGGTCTTCAGTCCGGGCGCCAGGCCGAACAGGACGCTCGATAAGATCGAGGTCGCGAGGGTGAACAACAGCACGCGTCCGTCCAGCCGGACTTGTTCAACACGCGGCAACGCCTGCGGCAGAGCACTCAGGGCCAACCGCATGCCGAAAGAGGCCAGCAGCACGCCCAGGCCCCCGCCAGCCACGCCCAGCAGGATGCATTCGGTCAGGAGTTGCCTCATAACCCGGCCCCGGTTCGCGCCTAAGGCGGCGCGTATGGCGAATTCATGGATGCGGGCGGTCGAGCGCGCCAACAAGAGATTAGCGACGTTTACGCAGGAAATCAGAAGCACGAACCCCACCGCCGCCAACAGCACCAGCAGAAACGGCTTGATCTCGCCGACCATGTTTTGCATGAGCGGGACCATGGTGATGCCGGTGCCTTTGTCGGCGTCAGGGTACGCCTCCGCCAAGTGCAGTCCCAGCGCATCCATGTCGGCCCGTGCCTGAGCGAACGTGACGCCGGGCTTAAGTCTGCCGACGGCGTCCATGCCCATGCCTATTTTGCGGTCGCGAAAGACAGGATTGTCCCACTGCCCAATCGGGACATAGACGTCGGCGTTGGTCTCAAAGTTGTTGCCGCTGTACCTGAAATCCTCCGGGACCACGCCCACAATCGTGTAGGACTTGCCATCGAGTGTCAGGCTCTTCCCTACCGTGCTCGGCTCAGATCCGAACTTGCGCTTCCACAGGCCGCTGCTGATCATCACCGCGTGCGCCGCCCCGACTTGGTCCTCTTCAGGCAGGAAATTCCGGCCGAGGCGCGGTTGAACGCCCAATGACGGAAAGAAGCTCGCCGAGATCATGTCCGCCATGACGCGCTCGGGTTCGCCCGCTCCCGTCAGGCTGAAGTCGTCTTCGCGGTATCCCGCAAGCGCCGAAAACGACCGGTTGTCGCGCACCCAGTCGAGGAAGTTGGGATAAGAAATGGACCACCAGGGAGAAGCCGCAGTGCGCGAATAGAGAGCCACGAGCCGCTCGGGCTGAGGATAGGGCAGCGGGTGAAGCAGCACGCCGTTCACCACTGAGAAGAGCGCCGTGTTCGCGCCAATGCCAAGCGCCAGCGTCAACACCGCCACGGCGGTAAACGCAGGATTCTTCGCCAGCATCCTCAAACCGAATCTCAGGTCCTGGAGTAGGGTTCGCATTGCAGAAGACCTCCAGCGCGTCGTTTCGATCTCTCTTCTACCTAAACGCTGGAACAAGTTCGGCAGTTCCAAATTCCACCCGAATTCTTGTAGGGGGGTTCGCGAACCGCCTCTGGCTGCGCGGAAGGGCGGGGCTTCAGCCCCGCCGCTGACTACGAGAGGTAAGTGAGGGGGCTTTAGCCCATGAAGCGAGTTGGCTTCAGGGCCTAAAGGCCCTTCCAACCTTGGTCCTCGAGGCGGCGGGGCTAAAGCCCCTCCCTTCCGAGGGCCATTTGTCGCGTTACGGAATCTTTGTCGCGTCGTCGAAGGCTAAGATAATCTTCTCTGCTCTTCATAGGCTTTCCCTCCTCGATCTGGCGGTGTAGGGGTAGGGCTTGCCCTACCCGGGCCCAGCGGAAATGCGGGGACGGCAAGCCGTCCCCCTACGGGGCAACCGAACTGTGGGGCCAACCGCTCTCCGAGTGAGATAACCGGGAGGTTAAGGTTGGCCCCCATCTTGGGCAGTCCGGGGGTATTAGGCCGCATTTGGCCGGACCGCGATCACCCGAGCAAGCACCGGCCCACGGTTCTGGGCGGACATCTGCTCACGTTCTCTCTTCGGAATCGGGAAACTGATCGCGCACTGATTTCCCAGACGCAGCGCGCTGATCCGGTACGCATCCCCGGCGGGCACAGCAACCAGTTCGTTGCTCTTGTAAGGGGTATCGTATGAGACCCCCGCGACCATGACGACCCCTAAGTACTGCCCGTCATGCTCAATGGAGATCATGTTGGGGTTTGTTTCGCCGTCCACGGTGAAGGTGTATTCTCCGGCCGGCAGGGTCAACCCGCCCCAACGTGCCGCGAAGGGCAGGCTGAATTTTCCGCGAAAGGATTGAGCGCTCGCGACGGTTGGGATGATCGAGATGGCCAGCAGCGCGAGAGCAAAGAACCCGCAAAACCTGAGGTAACGATTGATGTTCATGGTAGAGCCTCCTCTTTTTGATTTTGAGGGCCTTCGTTTCTCGCCCTCACCTTGTAATGCGGAAAGCGCTTCTGAGAAAGGTAAGGTCCAGGAAAGAGATTGTGATGAAAATCCGGTGTGATATCATGTGGGGCGCGCCTAGCCTTAGGTGGCGATCTCTGCCGCTCTTGACGTCCCTCTCCACCGGGGAGAGTGCAGGGGGTGGAGGTAAAAAGGTCCGATGACCCCGGCGACTTCAAATGAGGTCACGCAACTGCTCCGGGCCTGGAGCGATGGCCAGCAGGAAGCCCTTCAGAGGCTGATGCCGCTCGTCTACGAAGAATTGCACCGTCTGGCGCGACATTACATGAGCCGCGAACGCTCCGGCCATATCCTGCAGACTACCGCACTCGTCAATGAGGCCTTCCTTCGGCTCGTCGATGCCCGTAAGGTAAACTGGCAGAACCGCGCGCATTTCTTCGCCATCTCGGCGAGCCTAATGCGGCGAATCCTGGTGGATTTTGCCCGCACTTATCAAAGCCAGAAGCGGGGAGGTGGAGTCCGCCCCGCCTCCTTGGATGACGGGTTGGACGTGGCGGAAGAGCGGCTGGACCTGACAGTTCTCGACGACGCCCTGAGAGCCCTGGCAGCCCTCGATCCTCGCAAGAGCCGCGTGGTTGAACTGCGTTTCTTCGGGGGTGTGAGTGTGGAAGAAGCGGCAGAAGTGCTGCACGTTTCCCCCGAAACTGTAAAGCGCGATTGGAAACTGGCTAAAGCCTGGCTGCTTCGCGAGATGGGTGGGAAGCAAGATGCAATCCGAACGCTGGAATCGAGTTGAAGAGCTGTTCCATTCGGCTCTCGAGCAGGACGAAAGCCGGCGGCGGGAGTTCGTCGAGAAAGCCTGCGGCGGGGACTCGGAACTGCTGCGGGAAGTCGAATCTCTGCTCGACTACCAGAAACCTGCCGAGAACTTCATGGAATCCCCCGCCATGGAGGTGGCGGCGCAGGTGCTGGCGCTGCAGCAGACTGCGGCGGTTCAGGAGCCGGCTGCCGGACAAGATGTATCCCATTACAGGATCTTGAATAAGCTGGGCGAGGGCGGCATGGGCGTCGTCTACAGAGCTGAAGACGTGCGCCTCGGCCGCGAGGTGGCGCTCAAATTCCTGCCCCAGCGGCTGGCGAAAGATCAACAGGCACTGGAGCGATTTCAGCGCGAAGCGCGCGCGGCTTCGGCCTTGAATCACCCCAACATCTGCACCATCCATGATTTCGGCTCCCACCAGGGCCAGCCGTTCATCGTCATGGAACTGCTGCGGGGCCACACACTCAAGGAGTTGATCCAGGCCAGTCACGGCGCGGTCTTCCCGCCATCACTGCCGGCGCCGTACAGCACCGAACGAATGGCTGAACTGGCAATCCAGGTCGCCGGCGCGCTGGACGCGGCCCACAACAACGGCATCATTCATCGCGATGTCAAGCCGGCGAACATCTTCGTCACCGAAGCAGGGCAAGCCAAACTCCTGGACTTCGGCCTGGCGAAGTCGACGCTGGCGAGAAGGATCAGCCCGTCAGGCACGCCGGCTGAGGGGTCCGGCGCCCGCCGTCCAGGGAGCGGCCAAGTCGCGGCCGGCTCGACGCCCTCCCCGGATTCCCGCAGCTTTACCGGCCCCGGAATCATGATGGGTACAGCCTCCTACATGTCTCCTGAGCAGGCGCGCGACGAGCCGCTTGACGGCCGCACCGACCTCTTCAGCTTCGGGGCCGTACTCTATGAAATGACCACCGGCCAGCAGGCCTTTCCGGGAGGCAGTACGGCGGCCGTGTTGGCTGCAGTCCTCTCTCAAACGCCGATTGCTCCCCGCGAACTCAATCCACAGCTTCCGCCTGAGCTGGAGCGCATCATCAACAAGGCCTTGGAGAAAGACCGCGACATGCGTTATCAGTCGGCGGCCGAATTGCTCGCCGACCTGAAACGTTTTCGACGCGACACGGACTCGGGGAAAGCGATGGCGGCCGCGGGTATTGGCGGACCCGGCCAGCGGAATCACGCGCGGCAGGCGAGGATTTTCAAAACCTGGACACTTACACTCACCGCAGCCGTCCTGGTTGCAGCCGTGTTGGCCGTTTATTTCCGCCTGCATCGGGCCGCACCAGTTCTGACGTCGCAAGACAGCATCGTGCTCGCAGACTTCGCCAACACCACAGGGGAGAATATCTTCGACGAAACACTGAAGCAAGCGTTGCGCGTGCAACTCGAGCAGTCGCCTTTCCTCAATGCCCTCTCCGAAGAGAAAGTTAGCCAGACGCTCGGCTTCATGGGGCGGCCCCGAGACACCCAGTTGACGGAGGCCGTGGCCCGGGAGGTCTGCCTGCGGACGGGAAGCACGGCGATGCTGCTGGGCTCGATTGCCAAGTTGGGTAGCCATTATGTGATCAGTCTCGCCGCGGTGAACTGCCAAAACGGAGATTCGCTGGGAACGGAAATGGCGGAGGCCGACAGCCGCGAACATGTTCTTTGGGCGCTTGGCGAGGCTGCTGCGAAGATGCGGGCGAGACTGGGAGAGTCACTGGCCAGCATCCAGAAATATGACGCGTCGGTGGAGCAGGTTACCACGGCGTCCCTCGAAGCGCTTCAGGCCTATAGCCTGGGGATAAAGACGCTGTACACCCAAGGCGATGCGGCTGCCATCCCGTTTATAAAGCGCGCCACGGAACTGGATCCTGATTTTGCCCAGGCGAACGCTTTCTTCGGCAATCTTTCTGCCAACTTGAATCAGCCTACCCAGGGAATGGCGTCCATTAAGAAAGCCTACGAATTGCGCGGGCGCGTTAGCGAGAGGGAGAAGTTCTATATCGAGACCTGTTATTACTGTCGATATACCGGCGAAATGGAGAAAGGCGCCCAGGTCTGCGAAGTATGGAAGCAGACCTATCCGCGCGACGTGGCGCCTCACATCTGGCTGGGAAATATCTATCAGATTTTGGGACGGTACGAGAGGGGGTTGGAGGAGTGCCGCGAGGGGCTGCGCCTCCAGCCGAATAGCGTCAGCACCCACGGCAATCTCGCTAATATTGATCTCATCCTGAATCGTCCGGAGGAAGCGCAGCAAACCCTTTCACAGGCGGAAGCTCGCGGGCTGACGAGCCCTGCCATGCAGGTGTTTCTCTATCGTCTGGCCTTTCTGCGTGGCGACCTGCCGGAGATGGAACGCCGCGTGGCGGCTGCTGCCGGGCAACCGGGTGAAGAACAACTGTTAGCCCAAGAGGCGGATGTGGAAGCGTATGTGGGGAGTCTTGCCAAGGCGCGCGAGCTCACCCGGAAGACGGTCGAATCAGCTATTCGGGACGGGCGCTTGGAGGCTGCGGCAACTTTCCGGGCGGCGGGAGCACTGCGCGAGGCCATGTTCGGCAACCGGGAACAGGCGCGCCGCGAAGCCACGGCGGCGCTCGCCATGGCCCCCGGTCAAACCATGCAAACGCTGGCGGCCCTGGCGCTGGCGAGAGCCGGGGACAGCGCGAAGGCTAGCAGCCTCGCAGAAGATCTGCATCGAGATGTGCCCTGGGACACTCTGCTGAATCTCTACTGGCTGCCCACCGTCCGCGCGTGGATGGCACTCGGCCCTGACGTTGTGGCAACTAGCAGCCCGTCGCCTTCCGCATTGAAAGGCGGGAGTTCGGCGATCGAGCTGCTCGAGCCTGTGACACCCTACGAATTGGGATTGCCCACCCTCTATTGGGTGCTGAATGTCACGATGTGTCCGGTGGAGGCGCGTGGCGAGGCCTATCTGGCCATGGGCCGTGGGGCCGATGCGGCCGTGGAGTTTCAAAAGATCATCGATCACCCCGGGCTGGTTGGGACATTCCCCATTGGCGCCCTGGCGCGTCTGGGCCTTGGCCGGGCATATGCCCTCCAGGCAGGCATTGATTTCAGGGGCGAAAGGAAGCTGGGCGCCCAATCCAGCGCGGCCGCGGGCCAAGCCAACCACACCCCCCTGCCGGCTGCCCTCGGCAAGGCTCGCTCGGCTTATCAAGAGTTTTTCACCTTGTGGCGCAGTGCCGACCCGGACATACCCATCCTCAAACAGGCGAGGGCGGAATATGCCAGACTGCAATAGACTGTCTCCTCCAACGAGGACCTCATGCCCACCGTCAATCTGGCTCCTTTAAGCCTCGGGGAGCTGCTGGACCAGACCTTCAGCTACCTGCGCAAGCATTTCTGGCTGTTTGCCGGGATCATGGTGGCGCCGGAAGCCCTCTTGGTGGGTCTGAATCTCTTGATGCAGATTTTCCTCAGACCGCCACGCTTCGTTCCCGGCACTCGTGTAGTGCCGTCCGCCCAACTGGCCGCTTTTATGGCGAGGGCCGGCATGAGCACTTTGGCCATTTTGCTTGCGTATTACGTCATCTATGCGCTCGCCCTGGGCGCCACGACCTATGCGCTTTCAGAGATTCACTTGGGGCGGGCGACCACGATTCTCGAGTCCTATCGCGCCGTGCGGCGAAGGTTGGGGCGGCTCATCAACGTGACCCTGACCATCCTGATCCGCACTTTCGGTGTTTTCCTGCTGGCCGGGTGTTTACTTGCATTCTGCCTGGCCCTCATGGGCTCCTTGCCGAGGTCCCTCGTATGGGTCGCCGTCCTCCTGGGATTCGCGCTCCTGGTGGGATTCGTCCTTACCGGAGTCCTGTTGATCATTTTCCTGGTGCGGTACAGTGTGGCAGTTCCCGCCCTGGTGCTCGAGAATCTCAGCGCGCGGCAAGCTCTCAAGCGGAGCGTAGCACTGACCCGCGGTTTCCTCTGGCGCTTGCTGGTGGTGGGCGTGCTGACCTTGCTCATCCGCACGGTGGTGGTCTTTCTTTGCCAATCACCGTTCACCATCGCCGTCCTGCTGGTGACCGTCAAGGGCGGGTATCCGAGCATCTGGCTTCAGATTCCCAGCATGCTGGTGGCAGGAGTCTGTGCCACCGCCACGGCGCCGTTGTTCATGATTGGTTTCGCCCTCGCCTACTACGACCTGCGGGTCCGCAAAGAGGGCTTTGATCTGCAACTGATGATGTCGAATCTCGATGAAGCCCAACCGCAGAGCGCCGGTGCTCAGCCGGTTGACAAAGAATATGCGCCTCTCGCAGATGCCGGCATCTTTGGGATGTGTCTCTTGACCCTGCTCACCGCCGGGCTCTACGCCCCGATCTGGTTTCTCATCCGCCGCAGGGCCTTGAACAATCTGCGCTCAAGGGAAAAGCTAGAGGTGTTGCCGATCGCCGCCGCTCTGGCGGGGCTCGTCACGAGCCTCTGTCTTTCGATCCTGGGAAGGTCCAGGTGGGGTTCGTGGATTGCCTCAGATAACACCCTCGTCGTGTTAGCACGCGGCATCTCGCTGGTTGCGGGACTCACCCTCATCGTGCAATGCTTTAAGGTCCGTCGCATCCTGCTGGACCACTTGGCGCCCCGGCAGGAAGCAATGTTCTCAGCAGGCATACGCATGCAGCACGAGGAGTCGTTCTCCCGAATGGGTACGTTCTTCTTCGGGATTTTCTATCTTCAATACAAGATCAACAGCATGTTGGACCTGTACATATCGAGCCCAGGCGGCCGGGAAGAAGTGGAAACGCCGGCCTCAGCTATGCCCGTTCCCCCGGTTATTTCGTGAGCCTGACGCGCCTCCAACTATTCGCGCTCCTCCTGCTTGCGCAGGTCAGCTTCGGGGCGCAGTCCGGCGATTTCAAGAACTCACCACAGAGGTCACAGCGCGGCAAAGCCCCAACCAAATGCAGATTCTTCGCTTCGCTCAGAATGACATGTCATCCTGAGCGAAGCGAAGGATCTGCTTTTCTTCGCGCGCCGCGAAGAAACCCACCCTTAGAAGTACAGAGTCTACCGGTGTCGGCTCTCTCTGTGCTCTCTGTGCCCTCTGTGGTGAACCTGTTCTTCTCATCCCGCGAGGATGCTGCCGGAACAAGCACTCCCGAGAATTACCGCACCTCCGAGTCCTTCGATTTGCGGGATTACATCGCCGAACTGGAACGCTGGTCGGCGTTGGCAAGCCGCCTGGAAGCTCATCCCGAGCAGGCTGGTGCGCTGCGCAAGCAGTTGCCGGACTCCTGGTCAGTGGCCGTGCAGGAGCAGCGCTTCAGCGTTTCGACGCGCCCTTTAGGAGAAGCGCTCGATCGGATGGTTCGCGACCCCAGCACTGCCGCGCGGTCAGCGCAGGAAATCTCCGGTCGGGTCGGAAGGCTGCTCGATGACGCGCGGACCACCTACCGGACCTCAAAGCGCAATTACTCTCCCGAACGCTCCATGTTGGATCAAATCCTGAAGCAGCGCGAGTTTCGCTACGTGCAGGAAGAGGCTGACTCGGAGACGTTTTGGGACCAACTCCTGGATCGGCTTTGGCGGTGGGTATCCGGACTTCTCGATCGCGCCGGGACTCACCCCAAGGTGACCAACTTCCTGCGCTGGGGAATCGTCATTTTACTTGGCCTGATTCTCTTGGGATGGCTCGCCCACGCGCTCACCCGAGTTTCCTACCGGCGCTCCCCTGTCCTAGCGGGCGACACCCGCGCGGCGCCTTCGCGCGACTGGGCGCAGGAGGCTGGCAGCGCTGCCGCCCGAGGCGAATTTCGCGAGGCGATACGTCTGATCTACGGCGCGGCAGTGCTGGCGCTGGGTGAGGCGGGTGCGTGGCAAGTTGACCGCGCGCGCACGCACCGGGAATATGTGCGCCTCTTGCCGGCAGACTCTGCGCGCAGCCCGCACTTGATTGCTCTTACGGACTGCTTCGAACGGGTCTGGTATGGCCGCGCTCCGGCATCAGACAGCGATTATGAAGCCGCCCTGGCGGAATTGGAGTCGCTGCGATGAGTGCGCCGCTCGACTCCGCCGACAAGAAGATCCTGCTTCTCGCCGTTTTTCTTCTGGCGTTCCTGACGTTCCTGGCAGTGCTGTTCTCTCCCAACAACCGAGGTGCGTCTCGAGGTTATCCTTCCAGCTACTCCGCCGCACCGGATGGCGCCAAAGCTGCCTACACGCTGCTGGTGGAGATGGGATATGGGGTGGAAAGATGGGAAAGACCTCCCGAGGATTTGCCGAACTCTGCGAGGAACATTGTGCTGATCATCGCCGGGCCTGTCATTCCATCATCGAAGGATGACCTGAGACGCCTGAAACAGTTCGTCGCGGGGGGCGGCCGCTTGCTGATCACCGGGGTGGAGGGGGCCGCGATGATTGGGGCAAAGGACGTAGTGCCGCCGCCTCCGCAGCAGGACACATGGCAGACCTTCTCCGCCGAAGCGCCCTCGCCTCTTACGCGGTATGCCCCGGAGATCTCCATGGAAGCTCCGGCCTATTGGGCTCATTCGGGCGCGGGCCAGATCCGGTATTACGGCAGCGACCAGGGCGCTACTGTCGCAGTGCTGCGCGACGGTTCCGGCGATATCATCTGGTGGGGGTCCAATTCACCACTCACCAACCTCGGCATCACCCGGGCATCGAACCTGGCCTTGTTCCTGAATTGCCTGGGCTCCGCACCCGGAACCCGCATTTTGTGGGACGAGTACTTTCACGGCGTGCGCCCGGGATTATGGCATTACCTGTCGAACACGCCGTTGCCGTGGGCGTTCTTGCAACTTCTCGTCCTCGCCGCTTTCCTGGTGATCACGTACGCGCGCCGCAGCGGAGCACTGCGCCCTCTTCCGCGTCTGCCGCGCCTTTCACCGCTGGAGTTCATTGAGACTATGGGCGCCCTCTACCAGCGAAAGGGCGCGGCGGCCGGAGCGCTCGAAATCGCTTACGCGCGATTTCATTTCCTGCTTGCCCGGCGGCTGGGAGTATCGTCCACAGCGCCCGCCGCGCAGTTAGCCCTCAGGATGCGGGAAAGGCCGGGGTGGATGAGCCCAGGCTTTGCCGAAACGCTCGAGCAGATTGAGTCCGCCGTAAAGCATCAGCAAGTGCGGGAGCCGCAGGCCCTAACGTGGATCAATGAGCTGCACGACTTCACGCACAAGTTCGGATTAGAAGCTTGAGTCCTGAAATACGCATCTGGGATCGCTCGCCGGGCTGAAGACCGGCTTTGGAGTGCGGCAGCTTGCTGCCGCTTTTCTTCAGGCCAGCTTGCTGGCCGGCTTTGGGAACCTTGCCGAAAGGGCGCGAGCAAGCTCGCGCCCGGGGAAAGCGGCAGCAAGCTGCCGCACTCCAAATGGCGGAGATTCTACGCTTCGCTCAGAATGACATGCGACGCTAGACGATCAGGACGGTGAGGAGGACTCCATGCCAGCGGAAGTTCAGAAGTTCATTTCCCACGCGCGGACCGAACTTGGCAAGGTGATTGTCGGCCAGGACGAGACCATCAACCAATTGCTGGCTGTCTTGCTCTGTGGCGGACATGCGCTGCTGGAAGGAGTTCCCGGAATTGCCAAGACGCTGGCGGTGAAAGCCCTGGCTCATATCTGCCGGCTGAGCTTCCAACGCGTTCAATGCACCCCTGATCTGATGCCCGCGGACGTGTTGGGCGCGAACGTCTTTAATCTCTCCACCAGCACGTTCTCTCTGCACCGCGGCCCGGTCTTCACGGACTTGCTGCTGGTTGACGAGGTCAATCGCGTACCGCCACGAACCCAGTCGGCACTGCTCGAAGCGATGGAAGAGCGCCAGGTGACGATCGATGTGACCGGTTATCCGCTCTCGCCCTTCTTCACAGTTTTCGCCACCCAGAACCCCATCGAGTTCGAGGGCACCTACCCGCTTCCGGAGGCGCAACTCGACCGATTCCTTTTCAAGATTCGCGTACCTTACCCCACGCCGGAGAAGGAAGTCGAGATCCTAGAGCGTTACCAGCAGGGATTTGACCCGCACCACCTCGATGCGTTGGGGCTCTCGCCCGTCGACCCCGATTGGCTGCCCGCCGCGCGCCGCGAGGTGTCGGCCTTGGCGGTCGAGCCGGGAATCTTCCGCTACATGGCCGCGATTGTCCAGAGAACGCGCGACTGGCCGGCCCTGAGCCTGGGCGGCAGCCCGCGCGCCACGGTAGCCCTGATGTTCGCTGCCAAGGCTCTGGCCGCCATGGAGGGGCGGGATTACTTGATCCCCGATGACGTCAAAGCCGCGGCGCCCCCGGTGCTTCGCCACAGGCTCCTGGTGAAGCCCGAAGCCGAACTGGAAGGCATCTCGAGCGATCAGGTGGTGGCCGAAGTGCTGGCCGCGGTTGAGGTTCCCAAATGATCGACTCCGCAGGGGCGGTCGTTGCGGCCGCCCAAGGACAACCACCGGCATTGCTCCCAAAAGACGTCACGACTGCGGGCCATCTGTTACCGCCCACCGTAATCGCCCCAGCGGCGAGCGGCCACCGATGGCCTGCCGCGTTCCAGTGGCGTTTCTTCCTTGCCTTGCTCTTGGGCCTGGTGTGGATTGGTCCGGCGTGGCGGGACCAGCGTGCCTTGTACGCTCTGCTGCTCTGGGACTGCCTGGCGCTGCTGGTCTGGCTCATCGATCTGGCGCGCCTGCCCAAGCCCCGGGAAATCGTCGTGAGCCGCCGATGGCTCGATCCGCTGTCCTTAGACATTGACTCCCGAGTTGAACTGCGCGTCGCCAACCACGGCGCGCGGGAGGTGGAGGTCAGCATCGAAGACGATGTTCCCGCCGTGTTGTGCCCGACGCTGCCCAAGTTCACACTGACTGTTCCCGCGCGCGGCAGCGCCGTGGCCGCCTACACGGTTCATCCCAGCACGCGCGGCAAGATCGTCACGGGCCGGATCTTTCTGCGCTATCACGGCCCGCTCAGATTCGCGGAGCGATGGGCGGTGGTCGACGTCCGCCAGGCGCTTCGCATTTACCCGAACCTCCGCGAGCCGCAACGCTACACCCTGTACTTGATCCGCAGCCGCCAAATGGAACAGGAGAAAAGACTGAAGCGGCTGGTCGGAAGGGGACGCGAGTTTGAGAGCCTGCGCGAGTCTCGCGAGTCCGACGAGAGTCGCGACATCTGCTGGACCGCCACGGCGCGCCGCGGCAAGCTGATCAGCAAGGTCTATCAGACGGAACGAAGCCAATCCGTCGTGCTGGTGGTCGATGCCGGGCGGTTGATGCTGGCAAGGACGAGGAGTCAGGAGACAGGATTCAGGATTCAGGATTCGGGATTCAGGAGCAACGAGGCGCAGGCCGTCCGTCCATCTGCCGATCTGCCCACCTCACCACCTGCCTATCTGCCCTCCTCACGATCTGCCCATCTGCCGACCTGCCCACCTGCCGATCTGCCCACCCGCCCCGCACTCACGAAACTAGACTACGCCGTCAACGCGGCGCTGACTTTGGCTCACGTGGCGCATCAATCGGGTGATACCGCGGGGCTTTTGACTTATGGCCGGAAGCTGCAATCCTATTTGCCCTGCGCGCGCGGCGCCGAGCATCTTCGCCACGTCCTGGAGCAGTTGGCCTTGGTCTCGGGTGAGGCGGTCGAGGCCGATCACGCTCTGGCCGCGGATTCCCTGCTGGCGCGGCAGCGGCGGCGAAGCCTGGTGGTCTGGCTCACGGACCTGGCGGAGACTGCGGCGACGCCCGACGTCATCGAGGCCGCGTCCCGCCTGCTATCCCGGCACCTGGTATTGTTCGCCGTGGTAGGCGAGCCCGAACTGCACGCGCTGGTGGCGCGCCGGCCGCAATCGCCGGGCGAGATGTACCAGTATGTGGCCGCCCAACAGGTCATTCAGCGCCGCGAACTTCTGCTGCGCCGCATGCGCGTACAGGGAGCGATCGCAATGGAGTTTCTCCCCGGCCGATTGTCGCCGGAAATCGTCAATCACTATTTGCAGATTAAGTGGAAGGGACTGCTGTAGGACTTTTGATTCGGGATCAGTAACCCCGCAAGCTTTGTCCGCAACAGGCCTCAACTCCCTGCTGTGAAATAGGCTGTCCTTCCTGCAAGCCTGCGTAGCCGACGCGACTAGTGGCGAGAGGGTATAGGTCCGCAGTATGAAGCTTCGTGGACTGCTTGCAGCTAAAAACGCCGCTTCGGCAAGCCTGAGGGCGGCGTGGGGAAATTAACTGTTCGACAAAACACCGGGCACGTTAAGGTAAGGGCTCTGCGTCCAAATCGAACTTGAATATCAACACATCATCTACGTACATGGACGGAGGTGTTCGCGTGGACGTGATGCCGAATTCTGGTGGAAAGGTCCACTGAAGCGCAGCAGCCTCCGCCGCGATCACAAGATTTCGGTCGGGGCGAGGGAGGCCAACCACGAACTCGGGGCATGTCCGCTCCACGAATCCCTTAATGTTTATTAATATGCGTACCCTCACCGTTCCGGTAATGCCAGCGGCCTTTGCCGCGCGGGGGTACTGCGGTGCCTCCTTGCTTACTACGGCACCTGGGAGAAAGTCTGACACTCGTATTGGATGAAGCTCTGAAAAGCCGCAGTCTCCCTCCGGTCCTTTCTCCGTTATTTGCGCCGTCGCCAACTGGCACCCCAGCATGAAGAATAGAATTGTTTTTGTCATCGCTGCGCCTCTCCGCGACTGAGCGCGCCCTGGGAAGCCTTGCAGATATAAATCTCGGCCTTCAGGCCCAAGGCATCGTTATAGCCTCTCACAATAGCCTCCGCAAAAGCTTCGGCGGCCTCCTGGCGGACCAGGTTGACGGTGCAGCCGCCGAAGCCCGCGCCGGTCATGCGGGCGCCCAGAACGCCCGGCTGTTTCCAGGCGATCTCGACCAGAACATCCAGCTCTTTCGAGCTGACCTCATAATCGTCGCGCAAGCTGACGTGCGAGGCGTTCATGAGCTCGCCAAAGCGCTCGAGGTTGCCGGACTCGAGAACCTGGATGGCCTCGAGCACTCGATGGTTTTCGCTCACGACGTGCCGGGCGCGGCGAAACAGAATGTCGCTCAGGACAGAACGCGCCCGCTCGAGGTCGGCGGGCGTCACATCCCGCAGCGATGTCACGGCCGGTCCGGTGGACGCGATCCGGGCCACCGCCTCCCGGCACTGCTTCAGACGCACCTCATATTCCGACTGAGCCAGGGCGCGCTTGACGCCGGAGTTGCAGACCACGAGCTTCACGTCGTCGCGCAGGGGCACGTGGCGGTAGTGGAGATCGCGGCAATCGAGAAAGAGCGCGTGGTTGGCGCGTCCCAGGCCGGAAATGAACTGGTCCATGATGCCGCAGGGCACGCCCACAAACTGGTTCTCCGCCTTGCGGGAAAGTTTGACGAGATAGACCGGGTCAAGCTCGAGCCCCAGAAGCTTCTTCCAAAATGCGGCCGTGCCCACCTCGACAGCCGCCGAGGAACTGAGGCCGGCCTCGCGCGGCACGTTTCCGCCAAAAACCAGGTCGGCGCCCGAAAGCCGATGGCCATCCTCCTCGAGATATTTTGAGACCCCGCGCACATAATTGCTCCAGCGATTCGCGCTGTCCTTTTGAATGTCGTCGAGGCTGAACTCGACCGAACCCTCGAAGTCAAGAGAATACACACGGACGGTCCGATCGGCCCGCTTGCGGCCGGCAAAATCGATGGTGCGGTCAATGGCGGCCGGCAGAACGAAGCCGTCGTTGTAATCGGTGTGCTCGCCGATCAGGTTTACGCGCCCCGGAGCGCGAACCACCACCTGAGGAGTTGTGCCGAAGATGGCGTTGAATCTCTGTTCGATCATCGGGTATCCCTTCTTCGAGCGGGCTGCCGCTTAGCTGTCAGCTCTCAGCTCTCAGCTTTCAGCTCTCAGCTTTCATGCCTCCGCGCGCCGCTGGATATGATAACACCGGTCCGCGAGGCAGCCGATGGGTTTCGGCTGGGCCGAAATTGCACGAACGATCCAGGAATGTTATAGAAAACAAAGGAAGGCTTGAGGGACTGGCTGGGCCCGCCCAAGGGCTGTGGAGCCACCGCGGGTCCCGGTTTGTTCCCTCCGCACAGAATTTCGGTCACAAAGTTCTCTCCCTCGGAAGATAATGGCCCGCGAGGGCGCTTTCGCGCGGCGCGCGGGCCGGGCGATGGGCTAGTTATGTTTCCTACGGACATTCTGCTGCTGATTCCTCTCATGGCGGCCGGAATTTTGTCGCGCCTCTCCCTCCCGCCGCAATCGCGGCGCGGTTAT
>Ga0326728_10003369_pt1 | contig 49971 bp, 41 predicted proteins | sample MB3enrmetagenome_FD_207602 | JGI IMG/M metagenome (GOLD analysis project Ga0326728, IMG submission 207602) | Lab enriched peat soil microbial communities from McLean, Ithaca, NY, United States - MB31MN | ecosystem: Environmental > Terrestrial > Soil > Wetlands > Peat | place: USA: New York... | reverse complement strand
CGGGAATCGATGTTCGTGGCCACGTCGCTCTGGTTCCCCTCGTGCGCGTGGGCGTCTATGCGGGTCTCGAGGGAACCCTTCCCAACGGGTCCGAAGATCGCCTCTACTACGCGTTCGGGCTGGACGCGAAGGTAGCGTCGCCTTGGACACCCGCGCCGTGGCACACGTGGGCATTCGTCGGGGTCGGCGCGGCGTATGTGGTTGCGACCCGGCATGCGGTGGCGGGATCTTCCGACACGGGAGGCAGTGGGATGCAGTCGTCTCAGGCCGATGGGGCGCTCGTCGAGCTACCGGTCGGTGTCGGAGCCGGGATTCGAGTGCACTCCACATGGGCGATCGACGCGGTCCTCTCCGCGCGCCCGGCCATCGCAAGCTTCGGCCCAGAAAGTCGACCCAGCCCGGGGCCCGACACCCAGCCATTCGCGGGCCATGAGCTCCTCGCGGTTTGGCTCACGGTCGGGGTAAGCTTCTGCCGATAGCGTGTTGGCCCCCGCGGCTGCATGCTCGGGCTTGGCGATGAGCGAACCCAACGGCCGCACCGGCACTGCTCCTGACGCGGACGCCACATCGAGGGGCGCCGATGCGGACCGAAGCAGCGACCGCCCCAGTCATCGACCGGGTGGACCGGAATCGCTCGTCGGCACGCGGCTCGTCGGGCGATATGTCATCGAGCGCCTCCTTGGCAATGGTGGGATGGGCGACGTGTACCTCGCGGAACACGTGACGATTCGCAAGAAGGTGGCGATCAAGGTGCTGCATCCGGAGATGAGCCGGATGAAGGAAGTCGTGGCCCGCTTCGAGCGGGAAGCGCTGGCCGCCGCGCACATCGAACACCCGAACGTCGCCGCGGCGTCCGACTTCGGCAAGCTCGACGATGGCTCGTTCTTCCTCGTGCTCGAATACGTGGAGGGAAGGAGTCTGCGGCAGACGGTCGCGAAGGGACCCCTCGAGCTCACGCGAGCTCTCCATGTCACCAGGCAAATCGCGTGCGCCCTCGGGCGAGCCCACGCGCTCGGCATCGTCCACCGGGACCTCAAGCCCGAGAACGTCATGCTCGTCAATCGCGACGGCGACCCTGACTTCGTCAAGGTGCTCGACTTCGGAATTGCCAAAGTTCCCGTCGGCGAGATCCTCGGCGAGGCGATCGCGTCGGGGCAGGTGCTCACGCAGCTCGGAATGGTCTACGGGACACCCGAGTACATGGCTCCCGAGCAGGCGCTCGGGCACGCCGTCGACGCCCGGGCGGACCTCTACTCCCTCGGCGTGATCCTTTTCGAGATGCTGACGGGAGTACGCCCCTACGACGACGAGAGCAAGGTGGCGCTCCTCGGAATGCACGTGACGGCGCCGATCCCCTCGGCGCGGGAACGCGCGCCCAATTCGGGGATCTCGAGCGCCCTCGACGACATCCTCGCGCGGCTGATGGCCAAAGACGCGCGGGCTCGATTTTCCGACGCCAAAGAGCTCATCGACGCGCTCGACGTCGAGGAGTCGCGCCTCGTACTCGGCGCGCGTGCAACAACACCCGCACCTCCCTCGTCGCTCGGGCTACGGGCCGCATCGGATGGACTCATCTCCGCCCTGACTCCCGCACCGTTGCCCAGCATCGACGGCGGGACTCCCGTGCGAACGGCGATCGCGTCTCGTCGGAGTCGAGTTCTCGCGCTCATCCCTGAAGCGGCCCGCCCACGCGTCTTGAGGATTGGGGCCATCACCGCGGCGCTTCTCGTGCTCGTCACCGCCGCCTCGGAACTGACGACGCGCAGTCCGAGTGCGCCGCCTCGCGCAATCCCAGATGCTGGTCCCCCGCCGGCTTCGACGGCAGCGAAGACGGAAGCGGCCATCGCAGCTGCTGCGTCCAAGATCGAGAAGGGCGACTTTGCGAGTGCCATCGAGGAACTGGTGGCGATCGAGAAGACCGATCCCAATCGCGCAAGTGTTCACATGCTGCTCGAGCGTGCACACACGGGCACGCGAAACACACGCGACGCCATGCGCGAAGCCGGGCTGTGGCTCGCTGCGGACGGAAGCGCCGCCGCAGATCTGAAGCTCGAAGAGGACATCCGAAACGCGGCCCTGGTGAAGGAATCTCAGGACGACGCCTTCGCGCTCCTCGAATCGAAGATGGGCGCGGTGGGCGTCGATATTCTCTACGACATTGCCTACGGCACTTCTGGCCGCCTCTACCCGCAGGCCGCGGCGCGCGCGCGAAAGTCGATCGAGGACCCTTCGGTGCGATCCCGCGCCAGCCTGCGTCTGGCGCTGGTCCTCGACTTTCGGGAGGCCAAGAGCTGTGACCAGAAGCACGCCCTGCTCGACCGCGCGCACACTCAGGGCGACACGCGCCTGCTCCCGATGCTGCAGGCCCTCGAGTCCAAGCGCGGCTGCGGGTTTCTGTCCCACTCGGACTGCTATCCCTGCATGCGCCGCGACACCATGCTGACCGATGCGGTGGCGGCTATCAGCGCTCGCTCGCCTGCCAATCCATGAGGTCCCAACTCACAGGCCAAAACGTTCGCGATTGACCCGCAAATACTCGATGTAGACGTCCGCGTCCTCACGCGCCGGCACGAGGCCGCTCGCGACGTCGTCCTCCAAGGCGCGCTTGATGTCGCCGATCCGCCGCGACGGTGTGAGGCCGAACGCAACCATGATGGCGTCCCCGATTCCGCTTGGCAGCGGAGGCAAGCGGGCGTCCTCGGCGGCGAGCGCGCCGATGCGCTGCTGAAGCTCCTCGATCTGTTCGAGTCCGCGACGTTTCTTTTCGGGACGCTTTGTCGTGATGTCCGCACGACCGAGACACAGCACGTCGTCCAGGTGCTCGCCGAGCTCGCGGGCAAAGCGGCGCACCGCACTGTCGGTCCAGTCGGGCGAGTATTGATTGGCGCGAAGGTGATGGAGAATCAGAAACCGTATGGCGCTGCGCAGCGAAGGCTCGGCGGCGAACAGTCCGCTGCGTCGGTCGATCTTGTCGAACATGCGCGTGCCGACCTCCGCGTGTCCGAGGAAGTGCACTTTGCCGTCCGGGGTAATGGTGCGCGTCTTCGTCTTTCCGATGTCATGGAAAAGCGCGGCCCACCGGAGCTCCAGCCGGGGCACGGACTGACGCACGACCTGCTTCGTGTGCCGCCAGACATCCTTGTGACGCCATTCCCCGTCGCCGAAGCCGACCATCGCGTGCACTTCCGGAAGGAGCGCGCCGAGAGCTCCGTTCTGCAGCAGCTCATCGAGGCCGCGCTCGGGCTCGTCGCTCAGAATGACGCGATCGAGGGTGGTGCGGACCACGTGGGGATGGGCCGCGAGCGCCGCCTGAAAGTCTTCCGGCCGTGCGTCGGGAAGGCCCTGGTCGACCGGCTGACCGTCTGCGACCGCCGCCGCCGCCTGAAGGGCATCGATCGCCCGGTCGGCGAGTCCTGGTGTGGACTCTGTGAGGCACTTCGGCTCAGCCATCGGGCGAGCGCTCTTAGCACGCGATTGCAGAGGCGGCGAAAGGTCGACTGGGAGGGGGAGCTCAAGGGGGACCGCGAAGCGCCCCCCTCGTCGGGGGAGCTCGAGGGGGGCCGCGAAGCGCCCCCCTCGTCGGGGGAGCTCGAGGGGGGCCGCGAAGCGCCCCCCTTGTCGGGGGAGCTCGAGGGGGGCCGCGAAGCGCCCCCCTTGTCGGGGGAGCTCGAGGGGGGCCGCGAAGCGCCCCCCTCGTCGATATTACGGTGCGTCGAATCGGAACTCCGTGGTTTTGCCCGACTGCGAGTCAAAGCGGCTCGCGCTCTCGATCTGGGTCCCTATCACGGCGAACGGGTTGTTTGCGCCAGGGGGGTGCAACCGCCAGATCACGAACAGGTCCTTCGCCGCCACGTCGAGAAACTCTTGCAGCGTGGCGGCATCTTCGACCACGGTGGTTCGCCCTCGCACCGTAATGACAATGTCTAGGTTTGGACGCTGCACGAGCCACGCCACTTCGGGATGCTGGCGGATCTGCTCGACCTTGGACGAGCCGACTTCGCAGACGGCGCAGAGATGGGTGGGGAGCGTCTTGAGTCGCCGCGGAGTCATCCAGCGGAGGCAAGGTTGACCGGTCCCATCCACCGTCGCGAGCAATGCGGTTTTCGAGTCCTCGAGAATCCGATCGATTTCGACGAGCAGTTCGTTCGGCGTCATGACTCTCCGCGCGACAAGAGTAGCCGCCCGAGACTACGGCAGCTTGGGCTCGTTCGCCAGGTACCACCACGGCAAATGCTCCCGGAAGGACATCGGTTCGAACACGGGAAGCGCACGCCAGGAGTCCGTCCGGTAGACTGCGCGCGCCGGGCACGTTCAAGGAGGAAGCGAGATGCCTTCAAACTACGAGACGTTCTGGGATCATTCGGTGTTCGCCGTCGTAGGCCATTCAGCCACGAAACCGTTTCCTGTCCTCACGTACGGGGGCCTGAAGAGGCTCGGCAAGAAGGTGTTCGCCGTCGACGCGAGCTCCAACGTGGCCGCCGGGGACAAGGCCTACCCCGATTTGGCATCCCTTCCCGAACGCGTCGACGCGGTCGTCATCGAGGTACCGCGCGACCTCACCCGGGCGTGGGTGCTCAAAGCGGCCGATGCGGGCGTCAAGGACGTTTGGCTGCACATGAACACCGACTCTCCGGAGGTCCTGTCCCTCGCCAAGGAACGAGGGATCAACCTTCGCACGGGAACCTGCGCCGTGATGTACGTGAACCGCGGCTTCTCGATACACTCCGTGCACGGTTGGGTGCAGAAGCTTCGCGGGGCGTATTAGGCCGGCGTCTTTCGGTCGAGAGTGCGGCGCGTCGGATGCCCATAGACAGTGCGCCCCGCCTTGCTCTCGGTGCGCTTGGAAGGAAGCGGTGAGTCGTGGCAAAGCGTACCGAACTGGGCCTCTCGCGAAGCGTCTTTGCTCAAGCGAAGCTTGAGAAACTGTCCGGCCCGACACTGAACGGTGCACGAATCAACGGTGATGTGAATGTCGTCCCGCGAGCACTTGCGATTACGCGCGGTCGGCGGTTGCAGCTTTGTTGTAGGCCTCCACACCCGCCGCATCGAGCTTCTCGCTAAGGTTGGCGGCGCTATGCGACGCGTCGCCGTACACTTCGAAGGGCTCGGGGCATTCCGTCGATTCGCGGCGAGCGGTCAGTGCGGTCGGTGCACGCGTGTGCAGGCAAAGGCGCGTCGCTGAGCAGTTTCTCGGCCCGCACCGCCTCCCTTACGTTGCCTGCGGTCACCTTGGTGGCCGTGATGACGTCCGAATCGGGCGGTCACCTTGGCAATCATAATGATCTCCGAAGTGGGATCGAGCGGGATGTACCCATCATAGCCGTCGAAACCGCGTGATGATGTCGTGCCCCCGTGGGGCGCCTCGGGGTCGACCGTCGAGATCAAGCGGTCGACCGCCACTCGCCGCGCAAGGAATACAAGGTCGCCATCTCGCAACCATGATGTCCTGGCCCAGCCCCGTCGCCTGAAGCTTCCCTGCCTGCTTGACCGGCGCGCTCAGCTCGCGACCATCCACCTAGACTCCGTTACATCCCTGCTGCGCGATGGTGACGTCACGTGGCTCCTCCGGTGATCGTCATTCTGGGCGTATTCTGTTGCGTGCACACGTAGTCGTACGTGTATGCAACTACGGTCAGCTAGCGAGGGTGGAGCAGGCCTCGAACAGAAGGGCGGTCATGTCAAAGTGGCGGACGACGGCGATGTTCCGCGCGGCGCGCTGTTTTTGATGGTGGCGCTTGTGTCGCCATAACCTCCACTCGCTTGCTCATCGACGAGTTCGCGGAATGTCAGCCGAATGATGTCGCGTGACAAAAGCTGACTTCGCAGTCGGCTATAACGCTTTGGGCCCTCCATGCGGTGTCTTTCGCGGTGCCCGTGGTCGCGTCGACTAACTCAGCATGCGTCGGGGTGAAAGCCAACTTGGATCGCAATTCCAATCGCGATGCGTATTGGCGTTGTGATTCGTGGACCGATAATCGATACCATGTGGCTCTCCAGCCCTTCCATTCCTAGCCCTCCTTCGCGTTGCACGCTCTATTCCGTGCAGCTTCGGCCAGACCGTTCGTCGCCGCTTTGCCTCAAGGCTACTTGGGTCCCCTCGTGGGAAGTGGAGGCTGTGCCTGGTTCCGGCCTACGACGTCGTAGCGTTTTGACTTCGCGTTTGTCTTCTTCCGCCTTGAACTAGCGCCATCGCCGGTGGGGTGGAGCCAACGACCACCTCAGCCCGCGGAATTACATCATGACGTCATTCGTCAAATATTGGACACCTGGATTCGCACACTCATTTTGCCTTCACCCCAAAGTCCGCTTCGTGCCTGATCCGCTCAATCACCCACTATCCGCCAGCGCCAGGTGACTTCGACCTTCAGCTGAATACGAATCTTTTTGGACGGCGATGGCGTCCCGCTCTGCCAAGGCGCCCAGAACCCCGCAGCCTGCTCGGGCTGAAAGCAATTTGTATACTCGGAATCGACCGGCCAGATATTAATAGAGAGGTGGCTCTTTGGCTACGGCAGCCCCAGCGACGGCGGCTCGTGTCCTAGCCCCTTGCAACCGTCGGGCTCGGCTTGCATGTACAACTCTCCCTATTACACGGTTCCTACCCAACCGGGGCTCTCGAGTCTCGGCAGCCTGATTCTCACTGCCACGGCCGGGGCCTCCTCTGATACCGTTCAACTCTACACCGGAGACGGCAATATCTACGCCAGTTCATCGTCGAGCAGCATCAACCTGAGCAATAACTGGACAGAAGCCGAATTCAATATCTTTGGCGATGGGTCCGGGGCGACGGCCCAGTTTAACTACGGTGGGACGATAGCCGTTCAGGTCTTGACAAATGGCTTCAACATGGCACCAAAGTGCCCGAACGCCGGCACCACAGGTGAGTTGAACAGCCTCTACCTCGTGCCCGGCTCATGCTGCATGTTGGCTGGCGCAACGCCCGGAATCTTTTTCACGGAGAGTTACTCGACGAGTACGCCGGCGTATCCGTGTCCCTCGAACCCACAACCATACTTTGATGAATGGCTAGCCGCGACGCAACACATCGGCGCCCAGCAGACCGACCTGTTCACAATCGGCAACGAGTTCGCGCTCACCGTTACTTCGTCCCTCACGAATGAGCCCTGGAGCTTGCCTGTCACCATATCGCCAGGAGTGTTCGACCGAGAAGCGCCACTCGCCGCATCACATCAGTTTGGCATTAACCAGACGGATGTCTTTGCGGTGGACGTGAATGGTAATGTGAATGTGTCATGGTCCTTCGGAAACGGACCGTGGGGGGCCCTCCCGCATTGCAACGTCGGGCCCGTTTCCCAAACTGACCAATATTGCAGCATCTCAGCAGGTCGGGATTACGCAAACTGATGTGTTCGCGATTGACAATAACGGAACCCCTGCCGTCTTTTGGGTGTACGGCAGCGGATCCTGGTGCGGGTCTTCGTACATCGAGACGAACGGCCCGTTTCCCGGGAACGCACCCATTGTCGCCTCCCAAGATTGCGGCGTGGCGTCGCCGACGGACCTCTTTGCCATCGACAACAACGGCCTACGCACCGTCTCTCACGTGACGGGTGGAGCGGGTTGGGTGCCGTATCTCGAGATCCCTTGAGGGCAACCGTGTCTCACAACCGCCGTCATCCGCCTTCAGAACACGGTCCGCGGCCCGCCTGCACCCACGGCTTCGGCGGCGTGGCTGGCTCCACTTCGGTGCCGCACCGTGCAGCGCCCAAGGAAGAGCGGAAGACGAGATCTTTACCTCTGTGATTGTGGGCGTCTCCCCGTCCTGGGACTTGCCTCCTTGAACGATTGTCCGTAAGCGGGGCCCGGACTCGATCTGTGGGTCGGATTCGTGCCCGGCCGCTGCGGCACGGCGGCAGTGGCGATGGCACGCATTGCTGCCGGATCCACCGGCGTTATCGGCTGTAACGGCCAGCGGAGCGATTGAAATGCGACCGGTCATCGCCACGCTTGAGGGCTGATGCCGCGCCGCGCGGCACCGACACGACTTTTGGGCCGTCGTGGCTTGCTCGTCGCGCGTGCGAATCCACGCTGCTCACGCTCCGGTGCATGGGCGTCCGTCGCTGCCGGTGTGGTAATGCGTCGGAACGCAATGGTGGCGCGACGAGGCGTGCAAGAAGCGGTGGCTCCACGCTGCTGCCGGGATGGCCGCCCTGGCCGTCCCCCACCGAGCGTTGGCGGCGGGTATGATTGCGAGGGGAGTTGCGATTCCGTGAGACCCCGTACCGGCCTGCTCATCTTCTCGATGCTGGCGCCCATCTTGCTCGACGTGGCGACGGATACGCCCTCCACGCGAGGTCACTGGCTGGGACCCTTCCTGCAGCTCACGCCTGCGACACAGAACACGTCCACGCTCTGCGCCGCTCTGCTGGTTCTCCTGACCCTCGGAATGCTATCGGGGAAATCCTATCGCCTTTCGTTGCTGTTCACTGAGGATTCGCGGTTCCGATGGCAGTGGCTTCTCCCCATTGCTCCAATGGCGTTCTGCTTCTTCTGGACGCGACCATTTGTGCCGACGGACGACGCACTTTACTGGAACGCGATGGTCAGCGGCGCACCGCTGCTGGTCGTTGCCATGGTATGGGCGAGGTGGGACCCCCTCTACATCGCTGTCGTGCTTGCGAGCGTCGGCGTCGTCATTCGATTGGTCCATTTTTCTGAGTTTTCGATCGACGAAGGTGCTGACATGCTACCGCTCACCCGGAGTGGCGTGGCGAGCTTCGTCGCCGGTCAGAATCCGTACCGCTATTATAACTTGCCAGCGCCGTTGCCATTGACTTACTACCCGATTACGTGGCTCGCATACGTGCCACCGCACTTGTGCCATGTCGATCTGCGGTGGACCAATCTGGTTGCCGAGGTGGCGATTCTGGCCGCCCTTCTGTACGCGGACGGCGACCAGGGCATGGGCTTCCGGTCCGATGTGTCCGGTGCGCCCGCACAATCGGCGCGGCCCATGAGACTTGGACTGCTCGCTTGGGCCATTCAGTTCATGCTTCCGAGCTCGGCGTACTCCGATCGGATTACCACCGCTCCGGTGGCGTGGGCGCTCATCACCTGGTGCCTGGTGATTACCTTGCGCGCGCCGGCGTATTCGTGGATTGCTCTGGCGGGTGCGGCTGCCGCGACGCCGCTTGCGGCAATCATGGCACCGGCCGTCTTCGTGATGTGGTGGAGGCGGCGGTCACTCAAGGAGGCTTCGCTCGCCGCCGTGAAAACCGCTCTCTTGACCGCGGCCGTTGTGGCTCCGTTCGTGGTCTGGTCGCCTCGTGGATTTCTCGAAGGGGCGGTCCTGTGGTTTAACGACTTGTCGCGGTACCCTGGGACGACCTGGCGCGCGTATCAACCCTGGGCGCGTTACATAGGCTTTGGAGGTCTCTTTTGGAGCGCGGGTCTCGAGCGTGCGCTAGCTCCCATTCAGTGGGGGCTCGTCGCAGCGGTCAGCGCCCTCCTTGCCAGGAGGGTGCCGTCGGACGAGGCCTTCGCGTCGCATGTCGCAGCGGCCTTCGTGGCGTTCATGCTGTTCAATAGCGTGCATTGGCCATATTTCTTCCACCCCCCATTTGCGCAGCTCTCGTGGCGGTCACCTTCGCGTCGTCGACGGGTATCGCCAAGTCATCTTCGTGACTCGAACGCCTCACACCTGCCCGGAAGCCCGAACCCGCGCGGGATGTGGAGCCCGAAGTTCCGCACGCGAGCTCCGCAGGGCTGCCGCGATTCCCTCCTCGAAGGACGGGTGAAAGAACGGCATCTCGAGCATCTGATCGATCGTCAGCGCTTGTTGGTGCGCCCACGCGAGTAGGTGCCCGAGGTTCTCGGCGCGCGGCCCCGCGATCTCGGCGCCGAGCAGCCGACCGGAATGCCCGTCGGCGTAGACTCGCGCGATCCCTCGGTTCTTGTGGATGACGCGACTCCGACCTTGCTCGTCGAACAAAACTTCGCTCGCTACCATGCCGGGACCGCGTTCGGACACGCCCGCGAAGGTCTCGCCAGCCACCGCGATCTGAGGGTCGGTGAAGACGATCTGAAGGCGGGAGCGCCGAGGGCCCGGTCGTACGTCGGGGTATCGGGCAGCGTTCGTCCCCGCGAGGACACCCTCGTCGGCCTCCTCGTGAAAGGCCGACCCCTCTGGGCGAACACCGCCCGCCAGGAACACGTTGCTGCTCCCCACGCGCATCGTTGTTGTGTCAGCGAGGACGAGACCGCCTTCCTCGACACGAACTCCTCCGCGCTCCAGGTCCATATTGGCGAGATTCGGCCTTCGGCCCACGGCTACGAGGGCGTAGTCGAAGGTCTCGACCCGCGGATGCCCGCCCGGATCTTCCGACTCCACGAGGACGCGCTGCCCCGCCAGGCGTACGCTTCGGACGTTCGCGTCGAGCTCGATGGGTACGTCGGCTGCGAGAACGCGAGCAGCCACCTCGCAGACCCTCGGATCGGTCAAGGGTCCCAGTCCCCCGCCGCGACCGAACACGCGCACGCGAACTCCGAGGCGGCTGAGCGCCTGCCCAAATTCGAGGCCGACGACGCCGGCTCCAAAGATCGCCACCGAGTCCGGCAAGTCAGTCCACGTGAGAACATCGTCGTGAACGACGACGCGCTCCCGCGCATCGTCCAGCGCGGCAGGGACGATCGGCTGCGCACCGGTCGCCACGACGACGGCGCGCGCGCGCACGAGGTTGCCTTCCACATCGAGGACACCCGGCGCGATGAATCGCACGGTCCCTACCAGCTTCTTCGCGGACGGGACCGCATCGTCGCCGAACGGAACCGCCTCCGCGAGGCGATCGAGCTCTTGGCGCACCCCGTCCATCACGGCGCGACCGTCGACTGTCACGGTGGTCTTGAGCCCAAACGCTCGGGCCGCTCGCGCATCGTGCGCCGCGTCCGCCGCTGCAACAAGAAGCTTGCTCGCCAACGACCGGTTGGGCGCACTCGGCGCCGTCCGGATAAATAGGGTTCGATCACAGATCTCGGCCGCCGCGCGATAGGCGGCCACTGCTGCCGTTCCCCCGCCAACGACGGCCACATCCACAGAACGATCCTGCCCAGTAGACATTCTATGTGGCGGTACCCTCCTAAGACCCAAAGCCGAGCACCCGCTGATGGTGAAGCCCACCGCGAAGAACCCAGCGTTCTACTTGTTGGCACGCAATGTCGTCCTCACCAAGGGCCACGTGCCGCTCCGTCGCAAGTCAGCAAGACTCCTCCCCACCACAGCGTAGGCCGTGTGCAAAGGAAGGAGTCGGGTACTTTGAACGCGACCGACTCTACGCGTCGAAGATCTTGCCCGGATTGAACAGGCCCGTGGGGTCGAGCGCTCGCTTCACGGCGCGCATGACCGTGAGCTCTGCCTCCGATCGCGACCATCCAAGCCACGGTTTCTTGAGTAGGCCGACGCCGTGCTCGGCGCTGACGCTTCCGCCGAGCGATCGCACCAGGTCGAACAGGTCTCGATTGGCCTCTTCGGTCTTGGCCAGAAAGTCGCCTTGAGATAGGTCGTCGGGCTTCATTACGTTGACATGGATATTGCCGTCGCCAATGTGTCCAAATAGGCAAATTTCCCAATTGGGATATCGACGAGCAAATACTTGGCCCAGCGCGGAGCCGAACTCCTCGAGCGCGGCTACGGGCAGGGCGACGTCGTTCTTGTAGGGGAAGCCCGTGGCCGAGAGCGCCTCGCTGATGGACTCGCGAAGTGCCCAGAGGTTGCGGGCCTCTCCCCCGTGCTGGGCGAGCACTCCGTCCCGAACGAGCCCTCGATCGAACAGCGACGAAACCCACACTTCGAGCGGCTCGCGGAGCACGTCCTCGAGCTCTACGAGCACGTAGTACGCTGCCGGCGACGTCAGAGGAGAGTGCAGCTTGCGGTGAGCCACGACCCGCGCGAGACACGCGTCGGTGAACATCTCGTAGGCCGATAGGACGAATTTCGAAGCGCGTGTTTCCCGGTACAAGCGAATGACGGCGGCGAGGTCATCGACGGCGAAGAGCAAGACGTCCAGCTTTTGTGGTATCGGCGCGAGCTTGAGTGTCGCTTCCGTGATGATCCCGAGTGTGCCCTCGCTCCCTATGAAGAGTTGGCGCAGGTCTAGCCCCGTGTTGTTCTTCTCGAGCGCCCCGTTGAGCTCGAGGACATCGCCGCTCGCCACGACCACCTGAAGACCGAGCACCCACTGGCGCGTGAGCCCCCAGCGGATCACCTTTACGCCCCCGGCGTTCGTCGCGATGTTGCCTCCGATCGTGCTCGATCCTTTCGCCGCGAAGTCGATGGGCCAGGTAAGACCGTGGGATTGCGCGTGTTCGTGCACAGCCTCCGTGACCGCCCCGGCCTGCACGCGAACCGTTGCCCCCACGACATCGACGGGGCGCATGCCTCGCATTCGGGTGAGCGACAACACGATCTCGCCGCGGGTCGCCAGCGCGCCGCCTGCAAGGCCCGTGCGCCCACCGGACGGCACGAGAGCGATGGAGTGATCCGCGCACAACCGGACGAATCTCGAGACTTCTTCGGTCGTCCGAGGCAATGCAACCGCGGACGGTGCAGGAGCGACGACCCGCGTCCAGTCGCGACCGTATTCTTCGAGGTCGCTCGGATCGCGCGTGAGAAAGTCGTGGGGATACTGGCCGGCGACCGTGTCCAAGAAGGCAGGCGATAGAAGAGCCATGGGATTCGACACGCGTACCGGAACGTCCGGCTTGTCACAAGGATTCAGCGCGTCGCGACCCGCGCGTTCGACCTCACCCGTTCGCGGCGACCGCCACCCGGTTCCGGTCCAGCCAAAGGCCGACCCCGTCAGCGACGCGACGGCCTTCGGCGATTGCCCAGACGACGAGCGACTGACCGCGTGCGACATCGCCGGCTGCGAACACCCCAGGAGCGCTCGTGGATCCGTCCGCCGCCGTCTTCACGTTGCCACGTTCGTTGAGCTCCACGCCGAGCTGATCGATGATCCCGCCGCTCTCCGGACCGGTGAACCCCATGGCCAGCAGGACGAGCTCGCATGGAAGACAGAACTCACTTCCCGCGATCGGCACCATCTTGCGACCCTCGAACGCCACGCGCATGGCGTCCAGTCCCGTGACTCGTCCAGATGCACCGCGGAACGCCCGAGTCGAGACGGCCCAATCACGCTCGGCGCCCTCGGCCTGCGAACTCGATGTCCGCATGATCTGAGGCCACTCCGGCCACGGATTGCTCGGCATCCGCGAGAGCGGAGGCTTTGGCATCAGCTCGATTTGAGTGACCGAGGCAGCTCCTTGGCGGATGGACGTCCCGACGCAGTCCGACCCGGTGTCACCGCCCCCGATGACGACGACGTGCTTTCCAGTCGCCAAGATCGCGGCCCGCTCGTCGAGCGAATCGCCGGCCACGCGACGATTCTGCTGGGTGAGAAAGTCCATGGCGAAGTGTACGCCCTGAAGATTCCGCCCGGGGATGGGGAGATCGCGCGGAGCGCGGGCCCCCATCGCCAAGACGACGGCATCGAACTCCCGCCGCAGGTCGTCTCCGCGCAAATCGACCCCGACCGCGACGCTCGGTCGAAAGACGACGCCCTCGGTCTGCATCTGGACCATCCGTTGGTCGATGACCGATTTCCAGAGCTTGAAGTCAGGTATGCCGTAGCGAAGCAGGCCGCCGATTCGGTCGTCGCGCTCGAACAGGACGACCGCATGCCCCGCGCGCGCGAGCTGCTGCGCGCACGCAAGCCCCGCCGGACCGGACCCGATGACCGCCACGCGCCGACCGGACTTGCGCTTCGCCGGCCGGGGACGCAGCGATTCTCCGGATTCCATCCCATGGTCGGCAATCGTTCGCTCGATGGTCTTGATCGTGACGTTTTCCTCACGAATGTTGAGAACGCACGATGCCTCGCACGGAGCCGGACAGACCCGGCCCGTCACCTCGGGGAAGTTGTTGGTCGAGTGCAAACGCCGCACTGCCTGGCCGAGCTTGCCGCGGTAGACGAGGTCGTTCCACTCAGGAATGAGGTTTCCGAGCGGACAGCCGCTATGGCAGAACGGAATTCCGCACTCCATGCAGCGGGACGCCTGAGTCCGCACTTGCTCATCGCTTGCGTGGAGCGTGAGCTCCGTCCAGTCGCGAATACGCTCGTCGACCGGCCGCTCTCCCTCTTTGACACGCGCTACCTTGAGAAAGCCCTTCGGATCGCCCATCGCCTAGCTACCTGTCTTGCGCAGTTCGAGAACACGCCGCCATTCGTGCGGCATCACCTTGACGAAGTGGCGCTTGGCCCAACTCGCGAGCACGGCACGGCCGCGCGCGCTGCGCGTGTGCGCGATATGCTCCTCGATCAGCATTCGAACGAGCTGCTCGTCCTCCAACGACAACGGGTCCAGATCGACCATCGTCTTGCTGCACAGCCCGCCGAGAACGCGGTCGTCGTCGAGCACGTAGGCAACGCCGCCGCTCATGCCCGCCGCGAAGTTTCGACCGGTCCCGCCGAGAACGACCACGGTTCCGCCGGTCATGTACTCGCACCCGTGATCGCCCACTCCTTCGACGACCGCGATGGCACCGCTGTTGCGCACGGCGAAGCGCTCGCCGGCGCGACCCGCAAAGAACGCTTTGCCACTCGTGGCGCCGTACAGGCACGTGTTGCCGATGATCACGTTCTCGTGCGCCTTGAAGCGCGATCGAGCGGGCGGCCGGACAGCCAGCACAGCGCCCGAGAGCCCCTTGCCGACGTAGTCGTTGGCGTCGCCCTCGAGCACGAGAAGCATCCCGCGACAGGCGAAGGCGCCGAAGCTCTGTCCGGCGGTTCCCGTCGCCTCGATGACCACGGTCCCGTCTTTGAGGCCCTCGGCGCCGTACTTTCGTGCCAGCTCGCCCGCGAGCCTCGCCCCGAACGCTCGGTCCGAGTTCGCCAGCGAGACCTGCATGGTCGTCGGCTCGCCGTACTTGAGGGACAGGCGGGCTCCCTCGAGCAAGGCGTCGTCGGTCGGCGACGGAGCACACCACTGGTCGGACGCCTTCTGGCTGGCCGCCGCCGCGATGACCGAAGCCGCAGCCTCGGACAGAGTCGAGGCCGGTGGACGCAAGAGTGCATCGAAGTCCAGCAAGCTCGCCTTCGGATGGTTCATCTTCCGAGCAGTGATGCGCTCGACGTGGCCGATCATCTCGTCGACGGTCCGGTAGCCCAGACGCGCCATGATCGTGCGCAGTTCCTCCGCGACGAAGAAGAAGTAGTTGACGACGTGCTCGGGCGTGCCCTGGAAGCGCGCTCGCAAAACGGGATCCTGCGTCGCGATGCCCACCGGACACGTGTTCGAATGGCACTTGCGCATCATGATGCAGCCCGAGGCAACCAGCGGCGCGGTCGCAAAGCCACACTCGTCGGCACCGAGCAGAAAGGCGAAAGCCACGTCGCGGCCCGTCTTCATCTGCCCGTCGGCGTGAAGCTTGACGCGCGCCCTCAGGCCATTGAGCACGAGGACCTGCTGAGTCTCCGAGAGACCGAGCTCCCACGGGGTGCCCGCGTGCTGAATCGACGACAGCGGAGAGGCTCCAGTTCCCCCGTCGTAGCCGGCAATCTGAATCAGGTCGGCGTGCGCCTTGGCCACACCGGCCGCGATTGTCCCGACCCCGGTCTCGCTCACGAGCTTGACGCTGATCTGGGCCTTCGGATTGACGACCTTCAAGTCGTAGATGAGCTGCGCCAGGTCCTCGATCGAATAGATGTCATGGTGCGGAGGCGGGGAGATGAGCGTCACCCCCGGAACCGAGTGGCGCACGCGAGCGATTTGCTCGTCGATCTTGTGACCGGGAAGCTGTCCGCCTTCCCCGGGCTTTGCACCCTGGGCAATCTTGATCTGAAGCTCGTCGGCGTTGACGAGATAGTGTGCGGTGACGCCGAAGCGACCGCTCGCAACCTGCTTGATCGCGCTGCGTTTGGAATCTCCGTTCGGCAGCGTTGGGAACCGGGCGGCATCCTCCCCGCCTTCTCCGCTGTTCGACTTGCCGCCAATTCGATTCATGGCGAGAGCGAGGTTCTCGTGAGCCTCACGGCTGATGCTACCGTAGCTCATCGCTCCGGTCGCAAACCGGCGCACGATCTTGGAGGCCGGTTCGACATCTTCAAGTGGAATCGCAGGCGACGACTCGACGAAGTCCCAGCATCCGCGAATCGTGTACGGAGTGTCGCCTTGATCGTTGATGGCCCGCGCCCACTCGTCGTAGGAGCGCGCATCCTCTGTGCGCACCGCCTTTTGGAGCGCTGCTATCGCGCGAGGGCTGAGAAGATGCCTTTCCCCACCCACGCGCCACGCGTAGACGCCACCGACGCCGACGGCGTCTTCGTCCGACGCGATCTCGCCGATCCATTCGAAGCCAAGCGCGTGGCGCGCCAGCGACTCGTTTGCGATTTCTGCGAGCCCCACCCCTCCGATTCTCGACGCGGTCCCCGGAAACCACTTGTCGATGACGGCTCGCCCGATGCCGAGCGCCTCATAAATCTCGGCTCCCTGGTAGCTCGATAGGCACGAGATTCCCATCTTGCTCATCACCTTGAGCAAGCCCTTGCCGATGGCGTATACGTAGTTTTCGACGCGCTTGCCGGCGGGCACGTCGAGCTCCATCGCCTGAATGGCCTCCAGCGCGATGTACGGATTGACGGCGCCTGCGCCATACCCGATCAGCAGCGCGAAGTCCGCCACCTCGCGAGCTTCACCTGTCTCGACCACGAGACCGCACCGCATTCGTCGACCTGTGCGCGCCAGCGTGTGATGGACCGCGCTCGTCGCGAGCAGACTCGGGATTGGAGCGTGGGTCGCGTCGACGGACCGGTCCGAAAGAACGACGACGCTTGCTCCGTCGTCGACGGCCTGTTCCGCCGCGGTGCAAAGCTCGCTGAGAGCCGCTTCGAGCGCCGCACCCGGATCCGCCGCCTTCGCATCGAAGACCATCGGAAGCACGCGGGCACGAAAGTCATCCAGTCCCTGGACGAGCTTGCCGAGCTCGTCGTTCGTCATCACCGGCTGCGCCAGTTCGACCAGGCGACACTGCCGTGGCGTCTCCGCGAGAAGGTTGCCCTCCCCGCCGACGCAACTGACGAGCGTCATGACGAGGCGCTCCCGAATCGGGTCGATTGGGGGATTGGTGACTTGAGCGAACTGCTGCTTGAAGTACCGAAAGAGAACGCGCGGCTCAGAGCTCAAAACAGCCAGCGGAGCGTCATTGCCCATGCTGCCGATCGGTTCCTCGCCGGCCGTCGCCATTGGCGCGAGGAGTACGCGCAGGTCTTCTCGAGAGTATCCGAAGGCTCGCAGGCGGGTCTGGCGCTCGGGGTCCGACAGCGATGCGACGGCTGGCGCAGACGGCAGCGCCGACAGCTCGATCTTGTTGTCCTCCAGCCACCTTTCATACGGCTGGTGCGACGCGATGTCCTTCTTCAGCTCTTCATCGCCGATGACGCGCCCGCGCGCCACGTCGACGAGAAGCATTCGTCCCGGTTGGAGGCGGCCCTTCTCGATGACGTCCGCGGGGTCGAAATCGATGACGCCGAATTCGCTCGCCGCGCATACGAAGCCGCTCTCGGTGATGACGTACTTCATCGGCCGAAGGCCGTTGCGGTCGAGAGTTGCCCCGATGTAATTGCCGTCCGTAAAGAGAATGGCGGCTGGGCCGTCCCACGGCTCGACGAGCGACGCGTGATACTCGTAGAACGCGCGTCGCGCGGCCGGCATGTCCGCGTTGCCCTCCCAGGCCTCCGGGATGAGCATCATCATCACGTGGGGGATGCTGCGGCCGCCCGCGATGAGGAAGTCGATCACATCGTCGATCGACGCGGAGTCGCTTCCGCCAGGTCGAATAATCGGCTTGAAGTCGGCGAGGTGCTCACCGAAGGCCTCGCTCGCCAGGAGGGGCTCCCGCGCGGACATCCAGGTCTGGTTGCCTCGGAGGGTATTGATCTCCCCGTTGTGAGCGATGCGCCGATAGGGATGGGCGCGCTCCCAAGTCGGGAAAGTATTTGTGCTGAAGCGCGAGTGCACGAGCACGATCCGGCTGCGCAGCTCCTCTTCGCGCAGATCGAGGTAGAAGGCGTCGAGTTTCTCCGGCTGAGCGAGACACTTGTAGACGACCGTCTTCGACGACAGGCTCGCCGGGTAGAAGTCCCGAAGCTTCGCCTCCGTCGCCAGACGCTCGGCGCGCTTGCGGATCATGAAGAGCGTGCGTTCGAACACCGGCACCGGGCTGATACGCCCGATGAATAGCTGACGGAGCACGGGCATCTCGGCGCGCCCGAGCGGCCCTAGAGCGCTCTCGTCCACAGGAACGTCGCGCCACCCAATCACCACTTGATTGTGATGACGCGTGGCGTCTTCCACAATACGCATCTCGGCGGCGCGCTTCGTCGAATCGGTCGACAAGAAGCACTGGGCGACCCCATAGTCTCCCTCGTTGGGGAGTTCGATCCCCGAGCGACCGAGCACGCGCTCATAGTGGGCGTGAGGGATCCCCAGCAAGATGCCCGCACCGTCACTGGTGCAAGGATCGCACCCGGCTGCGCCGCGGTGCGCCAAGCGCCGAAGGAGTTCGACGCCCATGGAAACGACTTGGTGACTGGCTGGGCGGCGAAGATCGGCGACAAAACCGAGTCCGCATGCGTCATGTTCGAGTGACGGGTCGTACAGCCCGCACGGAGGCGGCAGTGGCATAATGGGGCAGAGTATGGCGCCCGAGGGCGTTCGGCGCTAGAGGATTCGTGCCTCTGGGCGCTGACCGATCGGCCAGAAACGTAATCTTTCCGAGATGTTTCGAGGTAAGGTGCTCAGCTTGCTTCCCAAGCCAAGATCCAGAGACAGCATCCTCCGTGGTCGCAGAATGACCACCCTTGCGTACGTCGCAGTCGCCATTGGCTTGATTGTTGCCGGCCGGTTGGCGTTCCAGTCGCGTGCTCCTACAACGGCCGACGCAGGCAGATCTTTCCCTGTCTCAAGTGCGTCCGCGAACGCGGAGCCCGTCTCCAAGCGCCTTTCGCTCCCTGCGCGCTCAACTGTCGAGTTCGGCGTTCTGACGACTCGTTCCGAGGCTGAACTCCGGGCCTGGACGGACCATCGCGATCGCGTGGCCGCTGCCGTGACCGCTCGACTCTGCGGGGACGACCAGGCGTGCGAGGCCGTTCGGGCCGCGCTTCGCGACGAGGAGAGCACCAGCCTCCAGGTGATGCCGGCGACGGATTGGAATCTCGGCCGCCTCGATCTCGACGCAAGCGCTGCGGGGCTCACGCCGGCAGAGCGGCGCGGGCTTGCCCATCGGACGGAGGTCGCGGTTGTGAGGACGTCGATGGCGACTTCAGCTGATCACGTCGCCCTTCGGGCCGCCATTGCAGCTGCGGCCGCGCTTGCCGAGGCGTGCGACGGCTTGGTCCACGATCCGCTCCTCGTTCGGATCGAGCGCGCGAAGGACTTCGCGGCCCATTCGGTCGTGGTCCCGCTCGGCGAGTCGACCTTTCGACGCGACCGCGTGGAGATTCTGGTGGAGCCGAAGACCGAAGGAGTCGTTCGCGTGCTGACCGCGGGCCTGTCGCGCTGGGGCGCGCCCGATGTGGAAGCAGCTGCTGTTCCGGTCGGCGCCCGTAATCGGGTCGCCGAAGTCGTGGTTGCGGTTGCCGAGGCCGTTGCCAACGGAGGCACGTCCGGGACGGTAATGCTCGAATCCGACGATCTCGTGCGGGCCGCGGGCGTCGACTGGTCGTTGGTCGAGGCCGACGCGACCACTCTTCGGATACCGCTCGTCAGCGTCCAGCCCGAATCCGGCGACCCGAGCGATTTCATGGCGCGCATCGAGCCAATCGACGGCGACGGGCCGATGGGCTACTTGCTGCTCGCCGAACACTTCTTTGGTCGCGTTCTCGGTGTGTCCACCGAATCCGCGTTGGCCGACGCCGCGCCCAACGTGGAAACCCGCAGAGACCTCGATAAGGCTTTAGCGAACTTGGAGGCAACTCGGTCGAATGGGGGGAAGGTGCTCGTTCGGCTCCCATTCGACATTCCCGGCGGCGGGGGGGCCGAAGCGATGTGGGTTGAGATTAGTGGATTCGATGAAAAGACGGTGACGGGGATACTCGTCGATGAACCCCTGGCGGCGGTGACGGTCGCGCAGGGTGCTAAGGTGTCGCGGCGGCGCGACGAGGTGGAGGCGGTTTCGGTTCGGGCGGGACGGTGAGGGGTGGACGTGGGTGAAGGCGCATCCGGCCTACATTCCGAGATCGAAATTCGAGCTACTCGTCTCGATGTCGAACGCAAGATCGCTCACTTGATGAGAGACGCAACCACGGCGGGCGTCGCGCTAGAAGTGTCCGCGGGGCACGTTGGTGGTTTCCTTGAGGAACCCGCCAAGCCAGCCGAAGCTACTCGATTCAACACTCTTCGTCGGCGTAGGCGCACAAATCGGGGTGTCCCCGCGGACCGCAGTCGGCTTCCATGGGGAGCACGATGCACACCCCGCCCGCATCGGCGCACGCGGGAAGCGTGTCACTAAGAACGTAGCAGTTCCACTGGCAGGCTCCGCTGCGACAGCACGGGCCCCCGTTACTAAGACACTGGCAGTTGCCCGAAGGGATGGCGCCTGATCCGAGCGGCGTATGGGAGACATCCTCGTAGAACTGCGCCACAGAAATCATGTTGATTGAGGACCCCCGCATGGGCACAGCGGCGAGCAGTAGTCGCCCGACGAAACCTCCACACAGTCGAAATCGACGATGCACGATTGAAAGTAGTTCGACGCCAGAATCATGCAGGCGCCGAAATCAACATCGGTGGCGACATCGACCATGCTGGGTCCGTCAATGGGTGCGAACGCGTCCTCGGCCGTCCGGGCATCCTCTGTGGTGGCACTGTCGGTCGTCGCGCTATCGGCTGCGGCATGGCCCGATTGGCCTTCGTCCACATCGGTCCGACCGCACGCGGTGCTCGAACACGCGGCCGCCACGACGAACAAGAGATCCCGACTCAAGCGAAGCACGAGGCAATCGTAGCAGCACAGTCCAGGTTGTATCAGCCAAGGGTGGACGCGAGATGAGGCCCTCGCGAACATTCGCGAGGCCATCGAGCTTTCGCTCGAGTGCCGCGAGGAAGAGGGCTGGCAGCTACCCGAGCATTACGAGCTCACCGAAGTGGACTCGTTCTTGTCGCGGCAAGAACGCTCGCTTCCTCCCACAAGAGTGGGCTCTTGCCCCGGCAAGAACGCCCTCCTGTGGTACTGAGAGCCACGAACCGCCGTCCCAACATGCCCACACTGCTCGATGATCCGGAGCAACGTACCCGTTCGCAGCTCATGGTGGTCAGGCACGGGAACGAGTCTGTCGGCGCCGTCCAGGTTGCCGGACGAGCACCGCTGCCCGGCCAACACGCTTACGGGACATGGCGCACCCACCGCGCGTAGGCACGTCGCGCGTAGGCCAGCCGATCCCTTGCCGTGGGATATCGCCGAGTGAACCACTGCACGGTCGCCACTACGTTCGTGATCTCCTCGCCCGAGATCGGCTTCGCGAGCCAGGCCGCGACCTCGGCAGGGTCGAGTCTCCGCTCGTAGAATGGGCTTACAGATGCGCCTCGGCGGGTCACGGGTTGATCTCCGATCGAGACGCACGCAGCGCGCGCAGGAAGTCGATGTCGATGAGGTCCTTCGCGCGCGCGGCGATGAGCTTCGTCGCGATCAAATCGTCGAGCGACGGCAGTTCGAGCGACTGCCCGCTCACGTAGGCCACAGACTGTCGCCGACGCCACACATCCTCAAAGCGCACGGTCATCGATTCAACCGTCGTCGTCGAGCGAGCCACGAGGACGTCCACGCGTTCGTCATTCTCGAGAGCGTAGCGCCCCCTCTGGCGCGCCCCTTCGGCACTGCAATTCGGCTCGAGTCCGAATGGCGCCGCAGCAGCGTTGAATCGTTCGATGTCGTCGATGTGAATCCAGAAATCGTAGTCCGCGGTAAGGACCGGAGCTCCGAGCGCGACCATGGCGCGGCGCCCGATGAGCAGGGCGCGAGCGCCCGACGTGAAAATCGCAGCGAAGAACCCTTCTTCCTCGAAGTCGCTCGCATCCATGGCGTTCGAGCCTAGCGGTTCTCCCGGCAATGGGCGAATCGACAGAGTGAAAGCCCGCGAGCCCAACCCCGACCGCGACCGTGAGCCCCGACAGCGACCGTGAGCCCCGACAGCGACCCGCGGTCGCAACCCTCGACCGCGACCCGCGACCAGATCAGACCGCCGCTTGTCAGACACCGGTGACCTCGTGGCGGACGCGATGGTATTCCGCAATTGATGTTTTGGCCTCCGTCACTGTTCCGATGTGATGCCCGTCTAGGCTGGCGTGCCGCTCAAGCTTCTGGTAGCGGATGGTTGAGCCCGGTTGTGAGGGCATCGCCTTTTCTAGTCTGATTCGAGGGAGACGAATCGCCATGAAATCCATCGTTTTCGTTTTGGGGGTCGCGGCGTCGCTGCTGGCTCTTGGCGTTCCCGTTGCGCACGCCGACATTCCCCCTCCCGACGTCGCCCCATGCGGTTCCGCCGGTATCGGGTGGAGTAGCCCGGGGACTCCGTGCACGATCGCGGAGGGAGGCGGCGGAGGTATCTGCATCGCCGCCAGCTGTCCCTACTACAACCCCTTCGACGGCGGGACATCTTCCTACGCTTGTGCGCGCTGCGAAGTCGACGCCGGGGCACCCGACGCTACGCTGGCCGACACGGGAACCGGCAATAACGACGATGCGAGCACCGGCAGCGCCGACGCCACTAGCACTGCAACCGATGCCACCGGCACCTTGGCCGATGGCCCGAGCACCTTGGCCGATGGCCCCAGCACTTCGGCCGATGGCTGGAGCGGGCCCCCCGATTCCGGGGCCCTGGAATCGGGCATCGCTGACGCCGGGGCACCCGATGCATCGCTGGCCGACGCAGGAACCGGCAGCAACGAAGACGCGAGCACCGCCAGCGCCGATGCTTCCAACGCCGCGACCGATGGAGCCAGTGCTGCCGCCGATTCAGGCACTCTGGATGCAGGGGTGGCCACGGGGCCCGCTTCGAGCGGAGGCTCGGGCTGCAACTGCACCGTGGCGAGCTACGGGACCTTCCGCACGCTGGCCGGCTGGGCGTGCGCAGCAGCGTTCATGTTGCTGCTCGCTCGACGACGGCCCGTGAATCGCAAGTAGGCATCGCGACCAAGGAGCCGGTTCGACCGGAGGGATTCGCCGATGCCCATCCGCGCATGGTTCGCAGCGTTCGTCTTCACCCAGCTCGTCGAGGTTCCGATCTATTCGACCGCCCTTCCATGCTCCCTGATTGCCGCTTTCGGGGCGAGCGCGATTACGCATCCCATCGTGTGGTTTGGCTTCTTCAGTCCCGCGTGGCATGCGCCTTACCTCGCGAAGCTTGGCCTGGCGGAAGCGTTCGCGTGGCTCGTAGAAGCAGGCTACTTCGCATTCAGGTTTCCCCTTCGCCGGGCACTCTTCTGGTCGTTCGTAGCCAATGCAGCGAGTGTATCGACGGGCTTCGCCAGCCGCGCCCTTTTTGGAGTGCCATGAACCACTCGACGTCTGCCGCTGTCCTATTTCGCGTGCCTCTGTCCCTTGCGAGTTCGGCGACCGCCGTTCTGGTCATGTACGCGGGTGCCCATGCAGCCATCGATGCGGCCACCGTGACCACGCTCTACCGGGCCGGCATCACCTCGGGGCTCGTCGACACGTTCTGGCTCGTAGTGCTCTACAATGGGCTCGCGTTTGCCCTTCAAGCAGCGATTGGACCGCTGGTCGATGCACTTCGCGCGCCGCGGACGGCGGCCATCGTCGGGACAGCGCTCGCCCTCGCGGCACTGACGCTGCTCGGCCGCCTACCGGCATCGGCAGTCGTCGCGATCGCGGGAATCGGCAATGCACTCTTTCACCTCGGCGGAGGAGCCATTGCCCTGGAGCTCGCGCCCGGCAAATCGGCTCCTTCCGGTGTTTTCGTCGCGCCTGGCGCTCTCGGGCTCGCCACTGGCATATGGGCCGGCCATCGCCCGTCCGTGACGCTTGTGCCGCTGGCGGTGGTGCTTGGCCTTTGCCTCATCGCGCAGACACTGACGGACCCGGCCACTGGCGCTCGTCCGACTGAACCTGCGCTCGCCGAGAAGCCCGATCGGGCGCACATCTCGACGTCTTTCGCATTCGCGGCGGGGGGCCTCCTTCTGCTCACTGTGGGCGTCCGCTCACTGGTCGGCAGCGGGGCCGCCCACGCTCTGCCGCGTTCGGTCCCGCTGACTTTCGCGCTCGCGCTCGGTGCCTTTTCCGGCAAGTGTCTTGGAGGATTCGTCGCCGACCGACTCGGCTGGATTCCGGTAAGCGTCGGAGCGCTCCTGATGTCCCTTCCGTTCCTCGTCATCTACGGGGACCGAGAATGGGCCGTCGTAATCGGCGTGATGCTCTTTCAAATGACCATGCCCGTGACGCTCGCTGCCATGGCGTCGCTCATGCCGAGACGCCCGGCGACGGCGTTCGGAGTCTGCTGCTTGGCGCTAGTGATCGGGGCCGCGGCAATGTGGAATCCGAGCGTGGCCGCCGTTCTGCTGCGCGAGCGCGTCTTCGTGGCTCTCATCATTCTGTCGGCGATTGGCGTCTGGCGGGCCCTGGCCATCCAAAAGAGGTTGCAAGTGCGCGCGATGACATGACCGAAGTCCGCGTCTCCTTGTGTGTCGTTCGGCGCAAGCGTGGGCATCGCAGTCGTGTTCGCGGCAGCGACAACCAACGCGTATTCTACGTGGATGCGAGCTGGAATTGCTCCGACACTGCTATGCATCGCCGCGCACATCGGGTGCGCATCGCCGGGATCCACCGCGTCCGTCCCGCTCGGCGATGCCGGAGACGCAGATGCCTCTCAGGACGATTCGCAGGTATCGCTTCCGGGCGATTCCAGTTCAGGATCTGGCGACGGTGGCACCGAAGGCTCCTCGGACGCGGGCGCGCCGCTCGACGGCGCACTCGCCATGGACTCAGCGCTTCCGAGTGGACGCTCTTTCCCCGACACGACGTCGACCATCGCTATCTTCTCCGACCAGCTTCCCACCATGACGCAGGCGCAACTTCAATTCGCGGCCGCCCACTACGTGGGCACTCAGAAGCAGCTTCTGCCCGTCACCCAAGCGCTTCGCGCCATCAATCCTAACTTTCTCGTTCTCCACTACCACCTCGCCATGTGGCAGTCCGCGCCCTCCGTAACCTTCATCGTCGACGGCGGCGCCTGGGGGAACGACTACCCGGCCGTCACCACGCACGAGGACTGGTTCTGGCACAACGACGCGGGTGAGCGCGTGCCGAGCAACGCCGACGGCAAACTCCTGATGAACGTTTCCGTCGCCGAATTCGCGAGCTACTGGGCTGATTCCCTCGAGCAACAGGTTTCGGACGGGGACTACGACGGCGTCTTCCTCGATTCGGCGTCGCCTGCCCTTCTGCAAGGCGAATGCGGGGGAATCGATCCTCGCCTGTCCGGAACTGCGGTCAAGTCCACGGCATTTTCGGAGCTCAGCGGCGCAACCTGGATCGCGGCGTGGGAGACTTGGATTGCGGCGCTCGACGCAACCCTGGGCACCCAAGGAATCCCGCTCATTCCCAACACCAGCGCGTTCACGACCACCTGGGACAATTCCAACTATGGTCTTACCCGAGGTATCTTTGCCGAAGGCTTCGCGGGCACCGGCTTTGCGCCGGCCGACTGGCAAGCGTCGACAAATGAGCTTTTGGCACTGGCGCAGGCCGACAAGCTGATGATTCTGCAGAACTACCTGCAGGCGACCGACGACGTCGCGACTCGGCTCTACTACTTGGGCAACTACTTGCTCGTGAAGGGGAAGCACACCTATCTCGACTATTTCGCGACGACCCCGCTCGAGTGGTACCCCGAGTGGACGATCGACCTCGGAGCGCCCGCATCGACTCCGTCCACGGTGGCCGACCTGATCACGACCGGCGGCGTGTACCGCCGTGACTACGCAAAAGGCAGCGTCCTCCTCAATCCCACGGGGTCTCCCGTGACCGTTATCATCACGGGCAATCAGGTCGCGCCCTCCGGAGGCGGTGCGGTCGACGGTTCAGGCTCGATGAGCGGGGCGCTGAACACTACGCCGGTCACGTCAGTGACGCTGGGATCGGCGTCGGCCGCGATCGTTGTGCATTGACCCTCAACTCTACTGACGAAGCGTAGGTTCCACCCGTAGCATGAGCTTCTTCAGATCGCGGATCACCGTTACCGCTGTGCCGACCCCCGCCTGCTCCTCCGTGAGGATTCGATGCAGGTCGTCTACGCCAGTGATGGTCTTTTCGCCGTAGGCGACAATCAAGTCGCCGTCCCGCAATCCGGCGCGTGCCGCAGGACTTGCCGGCTCTACGGACACCACAAACACTCCACTTTCCGCGGGCAGTCCGTGCGCACGCACGATGCGTCGATGGATGGGAACACTCTGGCCTGCGACTCCCAAATAGGAGCGCCGAATATGCCCTTCGTGGAGGAGCTTTCCCATCACGAAGCTGGCCGTGTTGGCGGCGATGGCAAAGCAGATCCCCTGCGCCGGCATGATGACCGCCGTGTTGACGCCTATCACCCGTCCGAGAGAGTCCACGAGGGGTCCGCCCGAATTGCCGGGATTGAGCGCCGCGTCCGTCTGGATCACGTCGTCGATGAGGTGTCCGGTCTTCGTGCGGAGCGACCGGCCGAGTGCGCTGACGACGCCAGCGGTTACCGTGCAGTCGAATCCGTAGGGATTGCCTACCGCGATGGCGATTTGGCCGACGCGCAGCGCGGAGGAATCCGCGAATTCGAGGGCCACCAGGTGCGGTGCGTCGATGCGCACGAGAGCAATGTCGGTCGGAGGGTCGTCTCCAGCGAGATGCGCAGGAACTCGTTCGCCATCCTGGAACACCACGCGGATTCGCTCGGCCCCACTGACGACATGGCTGTTCGTGAGCACGTATCCGTCGGGCGTCATCACGAACCCCGAGCCGGCGCCGGTCGCCTCGTCGGGCCCGCGCTCGGGCCCCGACGGGGAACGCCGCCCCGCGGCTGGCGTTCCCTGCGGTCGCTTGACCTCAATCTTGACGACGGACGCGCTCACACGGGTCGCGACATTCGTCACGGTTCGTGAATACGCGTCGAGAATTTCGCGATCCCCGGTGGCGTTGTCGTTTCCCTGGAGGTCGCGACTGAGGAGCGCTGCTTGAATCATCGCAAATCTAGAGGACCAGCGTCCCGGTTCGGATGAGATACGAGAGCCGCCCGCGCTGATCGTTGTCGAGTAGGGCATGAATACGCGACAGCGCCGTGGTTACGGCACTTCGAAGTCGCTCCGCCGTGGCGACCCGCAAGTCGGCCGCCTCGTTTGCTCGCGCCTCGTCGAACGTCTCTCCACTGACGGCGTCCGCGAAGGCAGAAAGCGTGCGTCGCCTGTCCACTTCGCCCTGGGCACGCTCAGTCTTTAGCTCGTCGAGAATACGAGCCAACTCGCTGACCTGGCGTTCGTTGAGCTGAAGCTTGTAGGCGAGGAATCGAAGCGGTCTCCTGACTCCAAAACCGCCGAATCCGTCACCGCCGCCGAACCCGTCGGGGACGCCGGGACCCTCGCCCTCGACCCAAGACCCATGCCCGCCGCCGCGATGATGACCGGGTCCTCCGCAATGCGAATCCCCCGCATGACCACAACCGCCGGCGTGTGCACGCCACCACGAAACCACTGCTGGATGCATGTTCAATATTCCTTTCGCCGAGGCCATGAGCTCCCGGCGGGTTTGTGTCCGTGGGCGTTGCGCCTCACGGGTTTCGTCGAAGATAAGGGCCATGGGCGAGTCGTCAACTGAAGCGCAGTGTGTTTGTGTGCAACGGGTCCAGCAACCGCCCTTGACGTCCTCGCCGACCGGCCGCCAGGATCAAGCCAATGTTCCTCGGACACTACGCCGTCGGCCTTGCAGCCAAGCGCGTGGAGCCACGCCTATCTCTCGCCGTTCTGCTGGCAGCGCCCCAGCTCGTCGATCTCGTCTGGCCTGCCTTCGTTCTCGCCGGAGTCGAACACGTCGAGGTCGCCCCCGGCAACACGGCATTCACGCCGCTCGCGTTCACGTACTACCCGTGGTCGCACAGCCTCGTCATGTGCGTTGCGTGGGCTGCCGTGTTCGCCGCGCTCGTGTTCGCGCATACGCGATCTTGGCGCGCAGCGGGTGTGGTCGGGGTGCTCGTCGTGAGCCATTGGGTTCTCGACTTCCTGTCGCACGGGCCGGACATGCCGCTGTGGCCCGGCGGTCCTCGATATGGGCTCGGACTCTGGCAATCCGTTCCGGCGACCATCGTCGTCGAGGCGTCGATGTTCGCGGCGGGAATCGTCCTCTACACACGCGCTACTCGAGCCACGGATCGCGTCGGCAGGTGGTCGCTCGTTGGCCTTCTCGCGCTTCTCTCCACCGCCTACATCGGCAATGCGCTCGGCCCGCCGCCGCCGTCCTCCACCGCGGTTGCCGTTTCCGCACTAGCCCTTTGGCTCGTTCCGTTGTGGGGGTTGTGGATCGAGCGTCACCGGGTTGCGGTGTAGAGAGGGCCTGGAGGCGCAGCGAGCAGCACGACACTGCCGATGACGAACACGCCTCCGATGAGCGCGAGTCGACTCGGGCGCTCCCCCGTCGCAAGCAATACCCAGACTGGGTTCAAGATGGGATCGAGCGTTGACGCGATTGAACTCTCGAGCGCCGTGAGGCGTGAGACAGCAACCGTGTAGAGGAGGTAGCTGACCCCAACCTGCAAGGTGCCCATCGCAGCCAGAAGCGCCCAAGTCTGCGCGTCGCGGGGAACACTCGCCAGCATCCACGGACCACAGACGACGAGCGTGAGCACGTTGCCCGCGGCGAACGTGATCGCGGGAAACATGGCCGAAGTCGAAGTCCCGCCGCTGGGCGTTCGAAGCCCCCGTCGAATCGCCAGCACGACGGCTGCCGCCCCAAGACTAGAAACGAACGCGAGAACGTTGCCGCTCTGCGCGCGGTCCGACGCGATGGCTAGGCGGTCCCCGAAGAACATGACCAGACCTGCGAGAACACCGGCACACGCCACGCCCTCGCGCCAGCCAATGCGCTCGCGCAAGACCGGCCACGAGAGGATCGCCACGTGCGCGATCGACGTGTACTGAATGAAGACCGCGTTCGCCGCCGTTGTACGTCTCGTCGCGACGACGAACGTCACCACCATGAGCACGTAGCTGGCGACTGCCATCCCCATCCACGACGAGCGGAGCGCCTGCGTCGCCGATTGGGGTTCCTCTTGGGCGCGCAAGCACGCAGCGAGGCCCAGCACCGGGAGGGCGAACAGCGAACGCCATCCAGCGAGGGCCATGGGCGACACGGAAGCCGTCTTGATGATGACACCTCCGGCGCTCCACAGGAGCGCCGCCCCAAGCATCATCGCGATGGCGACGGTGCGGGACGACTGGCGGGGCGTCGGCATCCGCTGTCGCGTCGCGGCTAGCGTCCGAGCGCCTCGGAGCGATTGACGATGCGTGGCGTGATGAAGATGACTAGCTCATTGCGCGAGTCGCTCGCGCGCCGACGCTGGAACAAGACACCGAGAATGGGGATGTCTCCAAAGAATGGAACCTGGTCGAGGTTCCGACCGGTATTGCGCGTATAGATCCCGCCAATGACGGCGGTATGGCCGTCCATGACGAGCAGGTCGGTCTCGGCCTCACGCTTGAGAATCGTCGGATCGCCGCGCGCGCTCGTCTGGTTGAAGTCGGGTTCGTCGCGATTCAGTTTGACGTGCATCGAGATCGATCCGTCCGCCGTGACGTGCGGACGGACGAGAAGCTGCAGCTTGGCTTCCTGAAAGGTCGTTTGTACGCCGAGAGCGCTCACTTGAGAGAACGGAATGAGCGTCCCTTGGTTGATTCGCGCTTCGCGATTGTCAAGCACCATGACGCGCGGCGCGCTCACGATTCGCACCAGGCCGCTCGACTCCGCGGCCGAGAGCCTCACCGCGAGATTGAGCGTGTTGTCGATTGACCCCAGACTGATGCCGAGTGCGCCTCCGGTTCCCGTTCCAACTGCCGCAGGCAAGTTCACCGCGAAGTTCGGCGTCGCCACGGTCCGCGAGAACGGGGAAAGACCTGCGGTCGGAGTGTTGTTGTCGTACGCACCGCCGGACGCGGCGATGCTCGACGGAAACGCGATGCCCGTCGGATTTCCCGTGGCGGCGCTCGCGGTGTAGTCGCCGCCCCACTGAATGCCGACGTCGCGCAAGTACTTGCTCGTGGCCTCGACAATGCGCGCCTCGATGAGCACCTGCGCCGTCTGCGTGTCGAGCGAGCGAACGAGCTCCTCGATGTAGTTTAGATTCCCCGAGATATCGCGGGCGATGAGGACGTTCGTTCGCTCATCGACGGCGATCGAACCCCGAGGGGATAGCAGCTCCTTCGCGCGAGCCTGGAGCTCGTCGGCGTGGGCGTAGCTCACCGGAATCAGGCGTGTCTCGAGCGGTGTGAGCTCGTATTCCTGCTTCTGCGCGGCGAGCTTCAGCTCCCGTTCCTTCTGAAGCTGCGCCATGGGCGCGACGCGAATCAGGTTGCCCTGGCGTATCATGCCGAGGTTCTTGGCCTCGAGAACGACGCTGAGCACCTGGTCCCACGGCACATTGCGCATCCGGATCGTGATGTTCCCGCCTACGTCGTCGGCCGTGACGATGTTGACGTGCCCCGTGTCCGCCAGAAGACGCAAGACGTTGTGGATGTCGGCATCCTTCAGGTCGATGTCGATTCGACGTCCGCTGAATCGCTGCTGCCCGAGGACATCTCCCGGTCCCGACGCGAAGCCCGCGGCTCCGCTGGCATCCGTTTCGACCGTCGCATGGGTGTCGCTTTCGTGAATCGCGCTGTCGATGCGCGGCATGGCGGCAGGCGCTGGTTCGCGGGCCACGGTAGCTACACGCCGCGCGGGACCCCCGTCGGGCCCCGTGCTCCTGCCATCGATGTGGACCTGGACGGGAGCTCCGGGCGCGCTGCCCGTGAGCGCGGGAAATGACCATTCAAGGGTCCCGCCCTCGACCGATATCGTTCCCGGGCCGTCGCCTGACGTGCGCTCGAGCTCGATCGCCGTGGAGCCCGTGGATTCGTCTCGCCACGCGCGGACGGTTCGAAGGAAGCCACCGTAGTCGTGAATGTCGAGCGAGCGAGCGAGGGATTCCGGCAGGGAAGTCGCCCGCAGATCGAGTCGCAACCGATTCGGCGCCGTCGTCGACAGCGAGTACGTAGGGATGGACGACAGGTCGACGACGATTCGGTCGCACGCCCCGGCGGCGCACACGGCCGACTTTGGAGCGGCGTGCTCGAAGCGTATGTCGCGCACGACCGAGTCGAGAGGTTGCACTCTTGGGGGCGCGGCCGGCCCCGAGGCGGGGACGTCGCTCGGTACGATGACGATCTTGAGATTCGTGTCCGAAGGAATGACGCGGTACGTGGCGTCCCGGAGCAGCGAGATCGTGAGGCGCGTCATCCGCAATGGACCGATGCCGAAGGTCTGCGTGAGCACGCCGCCGACTACGCCGACCGGCGTGGTCAGGGCTCCGGGCGCCCCGTCCATTTCGGAGCCTGCCAGGTCCACGTAGAGGTGCTTGCCACCGTCGGCGAGGCGCCCCTCGTACGTAACCTTGGCTGTGCCCACGATCTCGATTTCCGCCTCGCCCTCGACGCGGTCGGTCGCCCGAACGCGGACGTCGCGAACACGATTGACCTCGCCATCGGCCCACGCAGGCGCCGCTGACAGCGCGGATACGAAGACCCCCGCAGACAGCGTGCCCATTCCTCGGACCAGGATGGCTGCGTTTACAAGAGATCTCGCCCCGCGCATCTTGGCTCCTCGTGTCACTTTCGGAGGCTTCCCTCGGGACTGCAACGACAAACGTAGAACGTCGCGGCCCGCTTGAGCCAGTTTGTGGCGACCCTGGTCACCAAGCGTCTTACATGCCCGCGAAGATTTCGAGCAGGGGAGGACACGTAACGAGCAGCTCCTGTGCGGCTCCGCGATCGGCAAAAAGAACGAGTGCTCCACCGCGAGCTGCCCGCACTGTCGCCGGTGCAGGAGATGCCTGAAGCACTTCGTGGGGAAAGAGAAACTCTCCTGCCCGAATCGTCGCCGGCGACAGCCCGTTGTCACCGTCGAACTCAAGCTCACCCGCGCCGACGACGAAAAGCCCGGGAACCGGCTTTCCCCTGGTTGCCAGGACCTCATCGGGCAAGAGCGCTCGAAGCCTCAACTTGGCAGCAACCTCTGCGCGCAGCACGGGGTCGAGGCGCTCCCCGAGCGGCCCCATCGCCAGGCCGACGCTCGCCTGGAGCAAGTCGCTGCCGGCACGAAGATCGTCGTCGACCCAAGGACACGTGCGAACGAGCTCTTGCGCGCTGTGATCGTCCCAGATGGCCAACTTGCCGGCGTCGCGAACGGCGGTCAAACGCATTGGCGTCGCGTGCTCAATCGTGCCGCGAGCGCAGGCAACCCCGTTCTTGTCCAGGCGCCGAGCCGCGACGCTTCGGGTCGTCGACGACACGTCGAAGCTGCCCTCGATGACGACTGCCAGGACAAAATCGGTCCAGTTCTCCCCCAACGGCACCGATGCGACGCGCGCCGACCGAGCGAACCTGTCTCGCGCGTCCGCGGGCATGTCGGCGAAGGCATCGATTCCGGACAGGTCGATAACGCGGTCGACGGGCATGACAACCGATGCCGATGCACTCGCTGACGGTGGCGCTACGGACGCAGAGCGATGAGGTCCCGACGACGGCGCAGGGACGCGTGCGCTCGTGACGACATCGTCTCTTGCCGTCTTCGGTGGCCCGCCTGCGGACACCGGAGGACGCGAGGACTGGCGCGGCGGAGGAAGCGCCTCGTCAGCCCAGGGGTCGAGCAAGCCAGCGTGCTTCTCGGCCGCGGTCGGCACGACCACCGGGGCCTGAACGGGTGAGGACGTCGAAGAGAGCTTCCTTTCGGCCGTTATTGGCTCGTCCTCCTCCTCCTCCTCGAGCTCCGCCGAGACGGGAGAGTCCTCCACCGGATCAGGCGTCGAGGACACGTCGATGGCAATATCATCGACCTCGAGGATGCCGTCCGGAAAGGTCTGCGCGCTTGCATCCTCGTCGTCATCACCGGGAACACGGGCTCCAGGCTGTCTGGCCTTTTTCTGCGTGGGCGCGCTGTACGCCTCGTGGGCGCTCCACTCCGCGAGATCTGCCGCCTGCCGAGCGAGCACCAACGCGCGATCGTCGTCCTCGGCTTCGGCGGCAGACTGCGCCGCTCGCCGTAGCCAGACGATCGCATCGACGTGCTCGGTTCGCTTCCAGAGCGTGTCGGCCGTCTGAAGCGCCCAAGCAACGTCTTCGGCGTCGGTGGGGATGACGGGCGGGATGCCGGGCATCGTGCTCACAAAGGTACCACGGTCTTGCCGCTCGGCGTCTACGGAGACGGAGGGCAACTCACTGGGCCTTGGCGCGAACGGACTGAAGTCGGATCTCCGAGGCTCGTGCTTCCTCGATCCCGACCGCGTGCGGAGGCTCCTCTGGACGACGCTCGGCGAGCCAACCGATAAGGGTCAGACCGGCGCGCCGGGCGTGTTCGGGCGTGTTCGGATGCTGGATGACCTGCGCGATCTCACCTATCAGTTGCGTGCGCGCCATCGCTCCCGTGGGATCGAAGAGGGGGGCGCTTCGCGGCCCCCCTCGATCTCCCCCAGTGGGGGGCGGCAGAATCACGTTCACGCGAGAATCGGAGCTTGGATCGCCGTCTATGTCGTCAGACGCCACCGAACCGAACGTGCGCTCCACCACATCCGAAATCCGGGCGAACGGAACCTTCTCTCCAGCGCCCACGGTGCCATCGCTCCTTGCCACGTGCAGCAAGAGCATAACTCCACCGGACGATTCGTCGAAGTATTCGGTTGACTTTTGGTGCCACCCCTCGAAATCCAGCCAAAATCAGAGCGGATCCACGAAGACTTCTCGATCTTTCGCCCCGCTGGCTGGGCCGACGAGTCCGCGCCGCTCCATCGCTTCCACGATGCGAGCGGCTCGATTGTAGCCAAGGCCGAGCTTTCGCTGGAGCCATGATGTCGAACAGCGCCGGGTCTCGGCGACGAGCCGTACCGCCTCGTCGTAAAGTGCGTCTTGCTCGGCGTCCGCCGCGTCGGTTGGCCCCGCCTCGTCCTCTCGAGGCTTGAGGATGTCCTCGTCGTAGACCGGTTCGCCCTGGGCCCTAAGAAACGAGGTCACCCGCTGAACTTCTTCCTCGCTGACCCACGGGCACTGCACGCGCCTCGTGTCGCCCGTGCCGTTCATCTTGATCAGCATATCGCCCATACCGAGCAGGTGCTCGGCGCCCTGCTCGTCGAGAATCGTTCGCGAGTCCACCTTTTGTGCGACTCGGTAGGCGATCCGCGTCGGAAAGTTCGCTTTGATAGTGCCAGTGATGACGTCCGTGCTCGGCCTTTGTGTGGCCAGAATGACGTGCATGCCTGCGGCGCGCGCCTTCTGGGCCAGACGAGCGACGGCCGCCTCGACCTCTTTGCCTTGCTGCATCATCAGATCCGCGAATTCGTCGGCTACGATCACGACCCACGGTAGCTTCTCGGGCAGCTTGACGGTCCCTTCGTCGGATCCCTCTGCGGCGGGAATCTCGTCGGAGAACCCGTTGTGGTCCTTGGCGAGGACCGTCCGCCCGTTGGGGTTCTTCGCCTCGCCCGTCGCAACGCGGCCAACCCAAGCGTTGTACGTCGAGATATTCTTCGTGCCCGCGTCGGCGAATAGCTGATAGCGACGCTCCATCTCGTCGACCGCCCACTTGAGAGCGGTCGACGCCTGCTTCATATCGGTGACGACCGGAAGAAGCATGTGCGGGATGCGATCGAACGGCGCGAGCTCGACGACTTTGGGATCGATCATGAGCAGTCGGAGCTGCTCGGGCGTCCTTCGGTAGAGGAGCGAGAGCAACATGACGTTGAGGCCGACGCTCTTGCCGGCTCCGGTCGCGCCCGCGACGATGACGTGAGGCATGCTCGCGAGGTCCGCGTAGACGGGATTGCCCAGGATGTCGCGGCCGAGCACGACCGGGAGCGGTACGTCCAGTGTCTGGAACCGTCGGTCTTCGACGAGATCGCGCAAGACGACCGGCACACGTTTGTCGTTCGGAAGCTCGAAGCCGATACGGTTCTTGCCAGGGATCGGAGCGACGATACGCACCTTGCGTGCGAGTCCGAGCGCGAGGTCGTCCGCGAGCCCCGCCACCTTGGACACCTTCGTTCCCGCCGCTGGGGACACCTCGTACGTGGTGACTGTGGGGCCAGGCAGAATGTCCTCGACTTTGCCTTGGACTCCGTAGTGCGCGAGCGTCTCGACGAGCGTTTGCGCGTTCTTGAGGAGCTTGTCTCGATCGATGGCCGCTCCCGGGTCGATTTTCTCGGGCACGAGGAAGTCGACGCTGGGTAGCTTGAACGCCGTCGCTGCCTTCGCAGGACAATTAGGAGGCGAACTCTGCTCTTTCACGAGCGCGGCCGAGGTGTCGATGATGGTCGGTGCCCCTTTGCGCCCGCGACTGCTGCTGCGCGATTCGATCGAAGGCGCTGGCTTGTCGGCGATCACGCTCCCGTAGGGCTCGGCCTCCGCGGGTGCACTCGGCCTCTCGTCGGCGTCTGCGTCCGCGCCACCGTCTGGCAGACAGGCGACCGCGTCCACGACGGCGTCGTCGGACGCCTCGCAGGACGGCTCACTCGGCGACGGATCCGACTTTGCCCGCCGGGACCGACGCTTCGTCGCGGGAGGCGGAGCCAGGGCCGAGGCGACCTCGTCATCCATGTCGATCGGCAGCGCCGCCACGATCGCCTCGTCCTTGGGGGCGTCATCGATGCGTGGCTCGACCCGACGCCGCGCACTTTCGCGACGCTTCTGTTCGAGCAGGCGCGCCTCCCTCCAAGCCTCGGAGACCGCTCCGAACGCTTTCGAACAGCCATCGACTACCCGCGCAGTGATCCTGACCGCTAGCCGGGCCAGGGCGATGAATGAAAAAGCAGCGCGTCCGATGAGAACGAGTCCAACGCATGCGAACCCGACGAGAAACGACCCGGCCGTCGAGAAGAGCGAGCGGGCGATTTCTCCGAACGTTTCGCCGACGACGCCCGCAGCCGTGTGGGTGCCGAACGCCAGGCGACCAGGCCATCCGACTTGGACAAGCGCCGAGCCTACGACGACGAGCAAAATGTCCCCCGCAATGCGGGACGGGGTGGCGTCGTGAGGACGGCCGAAGACCACGGGGATCCCGAGCAGGACAAGTTCGACCGGGACGGCCCACGAGATCACGCCCATCAGCGACACGAGGGCGCGTGCGAAAGCCGCGCCGACGGGGCCCACCCAGTCCGCGCCCACCGACGGGTTAGAGAGCGGCAGGGTACCCGCCGGATCTCCGCGGTAGGAGGCGAGTGCAAGCGCCAGAAAGAGCGCCAACGTCCACGCAAGCAGGGCGCCGACTTCGCGCGCACGTCCATAGTTGCCCGCCCCCCGCCCCAGAACGGTCGGCACGCGAACATTGGCCGGTACCCGCAGGGTGTCTGTGGGCAAAGGCCTCGGCGCGAAGACGGGAAGAGCCATCGCCTACGTTGTCTCACATCAACGCTACGATGGGCGACGCGCAGGGTCAACTTCCCGAAAGGATTCCGATCATGGAAGTCTCGGCGTAGCATGCTCACCGGGTGGCAAGGCTCGCCCGCATCGCCCGCAATCCCAAGGGTTCGCTGGCCTAGGAGAAGACGACCTGATGAAGAGCCCTTCGTGCGGACGCTTGGTTGCCGTGACCGTGGCGACGCTGCTCGCGATTGCTGCCGTTGGATGCGCCGTTAGCGATTCCGACGTTCACCGTTGGGAAACGACCGAGGCGGGGCCCGAGAAGCTCTACGCAATCGTGACGCACGACAAGTACTCGTGGCCTCTGCGGATCGAGGCCGCGCTTTCCCTCGTGCGCATGCGGCCCCGCAACGGCCGTCGCGTCGGGATCGAGTACCTGGTGATCGGCTACGACACGCCGCTCGGCCGTGTCCAAGGCGCGCTGTCGATCCTCGACGATCCAAGCCGAAGGCGCATCGTCGACGGAATCGCCCCGAAGCTTGTCGAATCGATCACCGCTCGTTCGCCAAAGAGTCCGCTTGGAACGCCCCCCACGGCCGATCCGAGCGTGCCATTCAAGGACGCGGCGTTTGCGCTCCTGTCTCATGAGCCGCAGATCGTGAGCAACGACAGGACGAAAGCGGACCTTTCGGCAGCCCTCGTCGAATGGGTTCAGACGGACTTCGAGACACGGATTGACAACACGGGTCAGCAGTTCGGCGTAGAGCAGATGATGCGCTTTCTCGGCCCGCCGAGTGCGCGCGCACTTCCGTCGATCATCACGGAAACGTCGACGAAGGTTGACCGAGCGTGCGCGCTCGTCGCGGACATCGGCGACGACAACACCAAATCGCGCGCAGGCGAGGCGCTGGTTGCGGTCGCGAAGAAGATCGGCTCGAGCGAATGGGTCGAGCAGCAGCGGGCTCTCGTCAACGAAGCGAACGCGAAGGCGAAGGTCACTGTCACACCAGCTCAGGTGTCTGAGCAGCTCCGCATCTACCAAGAGCAGGAGCTCGAGAAGATCTTTACGGACATGGGCCGCATCGGCGGGCGGACGGTGGTCTCGTACTGTCTCACGTACGCGCACGACCACTCCAAGAGTGAAAAGATGCGAACGGACGCGCTGCTGGCTCTTGAAAACCGCATCGACCGCAATGCGGCTGGCGACGTTGGGAGCCTGTTCGAGATCGTGCAGGACGACGCCAACTCGGACAAGATCCGTGGGGTCGCGCTTATCAGGCTCGGAGAACTCCCGCGGGACATGATCGTGCCGCGCCTGTACACGCTCTTCGACAAGAAGTGGCAGGTGCGTCTTGACGCGGCGCGTCTGGTACTCAAGTCGATCTCGGTCAAGGATGTCCCCGACTTCCTACAGCACCTCCCGGCAAGCGACCGGTCCAAGATGTCGCTGACAGAGGTGATTTCGTACGGTGCGCTTATTGTTGCCATGGATGCCCGCGACGGGGCGTCTCCACGGGATATGCTCCGCTCCTACTTCACTTCGAGTCACCTAGGAGCGAAGCTCACGGCTGTCGGCTCGTACTACGGCGCGAAAAAATCGCTGGCGGCACCCGTGGCAGGCCTCGAAGAGGACAAGGCGCAGCTTCCGCGGTGCGATCCGGCCGACGATTGCGGATGGCAGTGCGAGATCGCCAAGGCGCCAAACTCCCAGGAGCGCGAGCGAAAGAACGTGACAACGGTCGGAGAGTTCGTGCGGTGGTGCATCGAACCGTCGCTTCAGGGTGGCTGATGGCGTGGCGCCGTGCCGGGGATTCGCGGTCGGGCCTGTGCAAACTGGACAAACGAATGTAATTTGAGGGTTGAACCCGCCCGGGTTCGAGCGACGCTCTGATCGCCCACCCGCGGAGAACGATCGAGATGAGCGCGGATCCGAACAAGAAGACCGCCCGCACTTTCCACTGCCGAGACGCCCTGTGGGACGTGTTCGAGCAAATGGCGCGCGAACTCGAATGCAGCGTCGACTACCTCATCAACGAGGCGATGAAGCAGTACGCGAGGCAACGAAGCCAGAGCGGCCCGTACGCAGCTCCTCGCGATCCCGGAAGTGATCGTGGACAGCCGGCCCCGCTTCCGCTCGCTGCGCCATCACCCGCCGTCGCGGCACCTTTTGGTGCCCTTCCGCCGCCTCCACACGCACGCGTGCCGCCGCCTACCCTGGGGGCTCGTCCCGTGTCAAGCGCACCACCGACCGGGCAAGCCCCGCTCCCGGTTCCGCCTCCCCCTCCCGCAGCTCGTGGGGCGGGAGGACCGCCACCGGGGCCGCCAGGCATGAGGTCGGTTCCTCCTCCTCCGAGCCGATCGCTCCCCCCTCCAATCCCGCCGGGTGGACCTCCTGGAGTCTCGTCAGCGCCGCCCGCACGGGCTCCAGTCGCCCTCGCGAACAACGGCTTCCCTGCGCCACCCGGCCAAAATTCGACGCTGACGCTCATCTACGACGGGGTGCGCTTTCCGATCGCCAAGGATCGTTTCGTCATCGGACGCGGCAAACAATCGAGCGATCTGACTCTCAAGGACCCTAACGTGTCCCGGCAGCACGCGATGATCGAGTTCCAGAACGGTATGTACTTCATGGTCGACATGGGCTCGACCAACGGTGTCGAGTTCAACGGACAACGGATCGCTCGGAAGCAGATTGTCGAGGGCGACCTCTTCCGGATATGCGACCACGACATCGCGTTTACGTACACCTGACGGTTTCGAATGCGCGTGTCGGTCGTGGGCGCAGGCGCCCTTGGAAGCGTCTACGGTGCACGTTTGGCGTGCCGTGGCGGCTGTGACGTCGAACTTGTGTGCCGCCAGGCGGGACCTGGCCGTCGCATGCGTTTGGAGCGCGCGGATGACAGCGAGGTTCTCGAATGGTCTTCGCCGCCTCCCGTCGAGCGCGTGTCGCCCGGATCGGAAATCGCCATCATCACCGTCCGCTACGAGGACCTGGACAGTCTCGCCCCTCGCCTCTCGGACAGCCAAGCGACCGTGGTCGTGCTGACCCCGATGATGCCGTCGGACCGAGATCGGCTCGCTCGGGCAGTGGGACGACCCGTGGTGTCCGCCATGCCGAGCGTCCTCGCCTATCAGGCCGCGTCGGCGATTCGCTATTGGCTTCCGCGAGTTGCCACAACTTGGGTCGAGCGACGCTCGCCATCCGGGCCTGAGGTCGAACTCGTGCATCGGCTCAGTCGCGCTGGAATCTCGGCGCGAATCGACGGTGATGTTCTGGCCCGCAACGCGGCCACGACGGTGTCCTTCGTTCCCCTTGCCATGGCACTCGACGTCGGTGGGGGTGTCGACGGGGTCCTAGGGGATACCGCGCTGCTCTCGCTCGCGCTCGAGGCTGCCTCGGAAGGGCGGGAACTCGGTCGGGTCTTGGGCAAAGCCGAGGCCTGGGCGTCCACGTTGTTGCGATTCGCTGGACCCCTTGCTCTGCGTCTTGCCGTCGGTGTCGTACGCTCGCGATCGCCTGAGATGGTCACATACGTCGAAACGCACTTCGGTCGAAAGTTACACGCTCAAAACGTTGCGATGGCGGAGCGCCTCGTGAATCTCGCGATGGAGCGCGGTACCCGTCGCAAGGCGCTGACGAAGCTGCTCGAGCGACTCCGTGGGTGAATGTCGATATCTGCGCCGTCAATGAATAATGGTGCTCACCTTGCACTTTTTCCCACAATTGTCGGCGCTCGCGCCTGCTGCAAGGGTTCATGAGCCACCATGCGGTGGCGATGACACTGCCGTAATAGCGGGCATCGTGATCGCGGGCCCCGCCCATTCGACGAATATGGTTAGGAAGGCAGAAGGTGCATCGATGCAAACTCGCTTGCTTCTCGGTTGCTTGACGGTTGCGTCTCTCGTGTGTGCGTGCGGGGAGGGGACGACGAGCGGGACCCCTGGCAGCCCGGATGGCAGCACCAGCACGGGTTCCAGCTCTGGAGGGGGCTCAACGAGTTCTGGCTCAGGCTCGGGATCGTCCAGCTCGACTTCCAGTTCGGGATCCTCGAGCTCGACTTCCAGTTCGGGATCCTCGAGCTCGACTTCCAGTTCGGGATCCTCGAGCTCGACCTCCAGCTCAGGATCTTCCAGCTCGGGCTCCAGTGCTAGTAGTTCGGGGACTGCATCGAGTTCTGGCTCGAGTGGTTCGAGTGCGAGCTCGGGCGGACGCAATGACGCTGGCGCGACCTCGAGCTCCGGGTCGAGTTCCGGCGGACGCAACGATGCGGGTACGAGCTCGAGTTCCAGTTCCGGGTCCGGTTCGAGTTCGGGTGGACGCAACGATGCGGGCACGAGCTCGAGTTCCAGTTCCGGGTCCAGCTCTGGGTCCAGTTCGAGTTCCAGCTCGGGATCGAGCTCGAGTTCCAGCTCGGGATCGAGCTCGAGTTCCAGCTCGGGCGGCAGCACTGGCCAGGTTTTTCCAGAGTGCCAGTTCCATTTCGGAACTATCGATTCAATCGCCACGGAGGCCGGAACCTCGTTGATCTCGCAGCTCGACATGTTCACATCAGGCTGGATCGGATCGGGCACCGGACTGCCCGCAGCGGTTTGCAAGGAAACCAACACGGGCGCCGCGCTCGCAGGCAAGGTCCCCGCCCTCGTCGCTTACATCATCTCCTTCACCGGCAGGAGTGCCGCCGGATGGTGCCTGGCGGATTGCAATGCCAGCAACGCCAATTGCACGCCGATGTCCGATCTGTGCACCAAAGGCGCGGACTATATCCGGCAGGAGTTCACGTCAATCATCCTTCCCACATATCAAAGTTATGCGACGAGTTTCGCGCAGTCGTGCGGGACGACCCGCCCGATCATTTGGGAGATGGAACCCGATTACTATCAGTACTACGACACCAAGCAGGGTGGTGGCGCGCAGGGACAACCGACGGGACCGTTGAGCGGCGCGGAAGCCTCCAACTACATGACCCAGATGGTCAATGCGGTGAAGGCGATCTTGCCCAATGCTGTCTTCTCGATGGACATCTCGCCATGGTTCCCCGGCAATGGGTGCTCTTGGTACGCCAACTTCGACATGAGCCTATTCACGTTCGTCAGCACTTCGGGCGGAGGCACGCTCGCGGATAGCACGGACATCCGGTCGGGCGAGGCGACGTGGGCGGGGGTTCACACGTGTTCCGGCAAACCGATTCTCGCGGACACCGGGTACGGCGCGGCCGGAGGCTCGGCCGGGCCTGATCCAGCCTGGGACGTTCCTGCCAATATCAACGCGCGCATAGCTGACGGTGTCATCTCGATCACGCAGTACAATCCGACCGCGAGCACGTGGGGCGCCACCATTGCAGCGGCGCGTCCTAGCCTCAACGCCGTCTCGTGCTACTGACGATCGTCCGCGTGGGTCCTTCGAGAGGACGCTCCGCAGCTCTAGGGACGGCGTGTGGTGCGCTTTCGGCGTCGCTCTTCGCTCTCGGTACCATCCTGGGATGCAAGCCCGAAACCCGCCCCGCGCCTAGCGATGTCGATGGCGGAACGGCGAACGCCGGCGGCGCCGTCGAGGGCGGCCTCGAGCGCGCGGCCGTCGCTCGCGAAGGGGGGAGCGCTGCACCGACAGTCAGCGCTGCGACGGACCTGCCACTCACGGTGACCTCACGAACCATCGATTTGAAGCTCGCGTTCGGTGAAACGAGGTCCGAGGAGGTTCGCTTGATGGGCAAGCTGGCTGCGGCGGCTCGACTCAGCGTGAAGGCTATCGATCCGCCGGGACCCCGCGTGACCATTTTGCCAGCCGAGGGGACTCGGCCTCAGGGTGTGCGCGTCACCGTCACAGGCAGCGAGGTCGGTCGACGCGCTGGCCAGGTCTCGCTCGCGACGGGTTTGGCGGACCCCAAGGAGCTGACGGTTCTCTACTCCTGGCAGGTACTTGGCAACCTCAACGTGAATCCGACGAACCCCTTCATCGATCTGCGCGCACCCCCACCCGTCGGGGTGGACGTCCGGGTAACCAGTCGCCTCAAGGATTTTCGCCTCGATCAGGCCCAGATTGTGAGCGGTCCGTTTCAGGCCACCGTTGCGCGCGACGATGCCGACGGTGGATACGTGGTCCATGTTTCTGCGGTCGACCCCGGCTCTTACGACGACTCACGGGGAACACTCGGCACGATTCGCCTCCTCAGCAATGATCCGGCAGAACCGCGAAAAGACGTTCAGGTATTCGCCCTCGGGCCGCTCAGAAGGTGATCCACAGGCTGCTGCGCGCCACGATGCTGGCGTTACTCGCTGCGGTGCGTGCTCAAATCCTAGCAAGGCTGTTCCGCGCGCTCCTCGCTCGCGCCTTGGCCTAGTGTCGCTCGCGACGCCTGTGGATCACCTTCTTAGTCGTGGCACGCCCGGGAGATGATGCCGAGTCCGGCAAAGGGCTGCTAAAGTCAACGCCGCGATGGGAGTGGACACTCAGACCATGTACGGGAGATCGCTTCCTCGATCTCCCGTGACGCAAGGACGGTGAGCGTCACGCGACGTTGGCTGTTCTCGATGGCCGTCCTGGCTGCCGGGTCCCTTTGGGGCGTTCAGGCCTCGGCGGAGCGCGCGCGCGTGGCGCTCGTGTGGCCCGAAATATCGTCCGGTGCTGCCAGGCAGGCGCTGAATCTCATTCAAGGCGAGCTCACGGGCGACGGGTTCGACGTCGTCCTCGTCGAATCGGCCGACGAATCGCAGTCGACCGACGCTGGCACCCCCGACCGGCGCATTGTCGCGAGCATCGAGGTCACTGTCGACGAAGGAGGTCGGGCTGCCGAGCTGCGGGTCATCGATCGCCTGACCAACAAGACGGTGTCCCGCCACACAGAGGTCGACTCCGTCGAGACCGCACAGGTTGCGCAAATCCTCGCCGTGCGCGCCGTCGAGTTGCTGCGCGCGAGCCTAGTCGAACTGTTGATCGAGGAGCCTGCCAAGCCCCTCGTTCTCGCTCGCAAGGACCAGACAGCCAGGGTATCGCGGTGGGTGGAGCGCTCGCTGGACCGAGTCCGCAGATCGACGTGGGGATTCGACGTCGGCGCTGCCGGGCTCGTTGGGTTCGGAGGCATCGAGCCGGCCGTGCTGGGCCTCGTGCGCGCTCGCGCTTCGATGAGCCGATCGCTTCAGCTTCGGGCCACGTTCGCTGGGCTTGGGACGGAGCCGGACGTGTCGAGCTCGGTCGGCAGCGCACGTTTGACCGAGCAACTCGGATTGCTCGAGGGTGTCCTCTCGCTGTGGCCCGAGTCCGTCGTTCATCCGGTCGTGTCGGTCGGCGTGGGAGCGATCTACATCACCGCCGATGGGCAGGCCGGCGGGCTTTACCGCGGCGTGTCTGCCTGGGCGCTTGGCCTCATCGAGGACGTGGGAAGCGGCGTCGCGATTCGACTCGACCGGTCGTTTGAAGTCTCCCTCGAAGTCCACGCGTTTTTCACGCAACCGTCCTTCGTGTTCCAGTTCGCCGATCAATCGGGGCCGGGGGTGAGCCAACCTTCCTTGCTCGGGACACTGACCATCGTGGGATGGCCATGAACAAGATTCGACCCGTCGCCGTGCTCGGATGGCTGATTCTCGCCGGATGCGACACTCGTCCGGTTCCCGTGGTCGTTCTCGCGCCATCGACCCTCGCGGACGGACTGCTCGCTCACTACCCGTTCGACGAAGATTCCGGGTCGACAGCGTACGACCACTCCGGCCAACGGCGCGACGGCACACTGGTCGGGGGTGCTTCGTTCATCCCCAGCGGGCAGTTCGGCGGGGCATTGCACCTGGAAGGGGCTGGCGACGGCGGGACGGGAGGGGACTATGTCACGGTCCAGAACTTCCCGGACACGCTGGCCGGGTTCACGGTGTCTGCATGGGTGCGCACGACGGGGATGCCCATTGACGGGTACGAGTCCATCGCGAGCACTGAGCTCGTGTTTGAGGCCGGATGGGAGCTCGAAGTGAAGAATGACTCGGATGCCGGGCCGTCTGCACACTTCGGCTTTTGGGACATCTCTGTCCCTCCTGACGGGGGCTACGACTTCCAGGAATGCCCTTGCATTCCGGACAATCAATGGACGCACGTTGCTGCTGTGGTCGACAACGCAGCGATGACCTTGACGCTCTACGTCGCCGATCAACCGGTAGGGAGCAAGCCCGTACAGCACCTGATTTCCCCAGGTTCTGCGATTTTGTACATGGGATCGTGGTCCCAGTACGCCGACCAGTTTCCGCGTTTTTTCGTGGGCGATATCGACGATGTGGCGATCTACAACCGCCCCCTATTGGCGTCGGAGATCCAGCAGCTCGGGACTCATCCTGCGCCGGATCTGCTCTAGAAGGCCGGTGTCTTTCGGCCGATCCCTTCGCGATCCCGACGTCGAGCGTGGCTAGCCTACGGGAAGTAGGCTCCGCGCGACTCGCCTCCGGCCTCGCTCGGTTTCGACCGAAATACACCGACCTTCCAGGACTTGCTAAGTGTGTCGGCGTCCGTTGGATTCGCCCCAGAAAGCTCGCGGCACGATCGCTCGACGTATTCTTGCGTCGTTCGCGATCACGCTGGTCGCCTATGCGGCTACGCTGGGCTGGGGAGTCGTCGCGCAAAGACGGGCTGCGGACGATAGCGTCGAGCTCGTCCGTGGTTACGTTCCTGTCGCCATGCGGCTTGCGCAGCTTCGCGCGACGCAGACGACCTTGTCGACGCTCGTCGACGGAATCCCAGACGAGCGGGAGCGAGGTTCAACGCGTGCGCTTCTGGAGACGCTGGCGGGCGCCAGGCGGACCATGTTCATCGAGACGCGGGCGGCTCTGACGCAAACGCTGACGTCGGTCGGCACGGCAGCGACGCGCGATCTGGCCATCCAGCTCGCGGCCGATCTCGACACGACGGAAGCCACCTTGGCGTACGACCGTATCCTCTTCGACTCTCTGTTCTCGGCGGTCGCAGCGGGGGACCGCGACGGAATCAACCGGACGATTGTCTCACTCGGCGCCGTCGAACACGACGCGGACAAGCGCCTGCGTGCACTCGCGAACCGAGTCGCTGCCTCCATGGATGCGCAGTCGACCGAGGCCCGCCGACGCGAGCTGCGCTCGATCGCCGCCCTGATCGCGCTCGCCGCCCTCACGCTTGCCGTCGGTGTCGGCGTGTCGCTCCAGGTGCGACGACTCCTCGCGCCGCTCGCACGCCTGACGGAGCGAGCCCAGTCGGTCGCCGGTGGTGATCTCGAGGCACGCGTTGTTCAGCCTGCCGACGACGAGATCGGGCAGCTCGAGCTCACGTTCGAGAAGATGGTGTCCGGTCTCGCTCGCGCCCAGGCCCTCGCTCTCGGCAACGAGCGGCTCGCGGCGATTGGCAAGATGGCTGCGCACGTCACCCACGAGATTCGCAATCCGCTGTCCGCCATGGGTCTCAACGTCGAGCTCTTGGCTGAGAGTCTCTCGGCGGGCAAAGAGCGAAGTGTGGACGACTCGGGCGAAGTCGGAGCCCTTCTCGCAGCAATCCAGCGCGAGGTCTCGCGACTCGAGCACCTGAGCGAGGAATACCTGCGTGTCGCGAGGCTGCCGCAACCAATCATGGACTCCGACGACGTCGCCGGAACCGTTCGAAGCATCCTCGACTTCGCCAGGCCGGAGATTGAAGAGGCAGGATGCACCGTCGAGCTCACGGTGTCTGCCGCGGTGCCGCCGGCCCTCTTCGACGAAGGCCAGCTTCGCCAGGCTCTGCTCAACTTGCTGCGCAACGCTCGCGAGTCCATGTCGGACGGCGGCCCGATCGACGTTCGCGTTGGAGCCGAGGGCATGAGTGTGGTCATCGACGTGGACGACCGAGGAGGTGGGATTCCCGAATCCGTCCGTGCGCGCGTGTTCGACCCGTTCTTCTCGACCAAGGGCGAGGGCACGGGCCTTGGCCTTGCCATCACTCGGCACATTGTCGAGGCCCACGCCGGGACCGTAACTTGCCAGGCCCGCGAAGGCGGAGGAACACGCTTTCGCATCGCCCTGCCGCTCGCCCTCCGTCCGGCGCGTGTCGTGTCGGCTAGCCCGGGACCGGCCGGCGTCCCTCGTGCTATCACCCCCTGATGCCTCGCCTGGACGGACGACCCTACGACGCGCTTCGATCTGTCGAGATGGCCGTGGGGTTCCACCGACAGTCCGAGGGTTCGGTGCTGTACCGAGCCGGTGGGACCGTGGTGCTGTGCACCGCGTCCGTCGATGACAAGGTTCCTGCGTTTCTCGAAGGGGGGAACAAGGGCTGGCTCACCGCGGAGTATCAGATGCATCCGCGGGCCAATGCACGGCGCCAGGAGCGCGACGGTCGGGGAAAAGGCGTGAGCGGCCGGACGCAGGAGATCCAGAGGCTGATCGGACGTGCGCTGCGCGCATCGGTCGATCTCGATAGGCTGGGACCGCGCACGATTGCGATCGATTGCGACGTCCTCGAAGCGGACGGAGGGACGCGCACGGCATCCATCACAGGGGGCATGGTGGCCCTCGTCCTGGCACTGTCCAAGGTACGAGCGTTCGTTCTGCGTGAGCTCGTCGCCGCTACCAGCGTGGGGTTCCTTCCTCCCGAGTATGCGCTCGATCTCTGCTACGCGGAGGATTCGCGGGCGGGCGTCGACTTGAACGTCGTCGCGACGGCATCTGGCCGGATCGTGGAGATTCAGGGAACCGCCGAGGGAGAACCGGTTGAACGCCGGGTCGTCGACGCGATGGTCGACATGGCCCTCGCGGGTGTCGCCAAGCTCAATGAGCTTCAGCGGCAGGCGCTCGCGGGGGCGGGCGTGAACCTCGAGGCCATGCGGCTTTCGCGTGCGTGAGCCCGAGGCGAGGGTGCGGTGAGAGTTCCTCCGTCGTCCGGTGGAGTCAGGCTTGTCGTTGCGACCGCCAACCGTGGCAAGCTCGTCGAACTCACTGACCTGGTGAGACACCTTCCCATTGACGTTGTTGGCGTTGCGGACGTTTTGGAGACGCCTCCGCGAGTGGTCGAGGACGGGGCCACCTTTGCGGAAAACGCATTGAAGAAGGCCAGGGCAGTCGCCGTTGCGACCGGGATGCTCACGCTGGCAGATGACTCGGGGCTCGAGGTGGACGTCCTAGGCGGTCGACCGGGTGTCCGAAGTGCACGGTTTGCCCGCGAGGGAGCCACGGATGCGGAGAACAACGCGGCTCTGTTGGCGGCGCTTGGGGAGGTCGTCCCGAATGCCGACGGCCCCTCGTTGTCGGCGCGCTTCCGGTGCGTATTGGCACTCATCGATCCACGGTCGCCGGAACCGAACGTGCACACGGTCGAAGGCGTGTGCGAGGGGACGATCGAGAGGACGCCGCACGGCACGGGAGGCTTTGGCTATGACCCAATCTTCCTGGTCGCCGGATCCGACAAGACGATGGCAGAGCTGCCCCTGGGGGAGAAAAATCGAGTGAGCCATCGGGCTCGCGCGTGGGCCGCGCTGCTCCCGCTACTCGAGAAGCTGCTCGCCGAACGGTAGCCTTGGGAGGAGGATGGTCCCGACATGGCCAAGCCGCTCAAGGACATGGGAAGCTACGGCGGACTGGGCATCGAGCTCGTCCTGGCGATCCTCCTGCTCGGCTATCTCGGGCACTGGCTGGACGTTCATTACCTCGGCGGACACGCGTGGGGGCTGACCATCGGGTTCCTCCTCGCTATTGCGGTCGGAATCAGGAATTTCGTCCACGCGGCGAGAAACATGCAGCGCGACATCGAACGCGCCGAGCGCGAGAACCCCGCCGCCCACCGCTGGACCGTCGATGAAAGCTGGCTTCATCCCGAGCCGCCGGAGGAGTCTCCACGCGATCGCGACGAGGAAACACCGCATTCGCCGGAGGATCGGCGATGAACGCTGCGCCTCGTGACATCGTGAGGAACCTGCCGCGACGCGTCGCCGCATCGCTGGTGGCCGTCGTCGCGTCCACGGCGGTGCTGGGGCTTGGGGCGTTGGTGCTGCTCGGACCGAAGGTGGCGTTGTCGGTTACCGTCGGCGGGCTGGTGGCAGCAAGTAACCTCTGGGCCCTCGCCCGCATCGTCGTGAGCCTGCTCCCCGAAGAGGCCGATCACTCCACCCGTGCGAGTACCCTCACATGGTCGCTCGCGGCGGCGGCCAAGGTCGGCGCGCTCCTCGCCATCCTGTTTTTTCTCATGAGTTCGCGCTTCATCGCACCCATGGCGCTGGTCTGCGGGTTCGGCGCCCTGCCGATCGGGATTGCCATCGGCTCATTCGTGCGCGATAGAAGCGAAGCCAAGAACGACTGAACCGCCATGCCTGAGCACACCTCGTTTTTCACCTATCTCATCGCCATGTTCCCCGCCCTCGGTGAGAACATGAGCGCGTTCGGCACGAGCGCGTTCGGCGCGCCGGTCACGTATCACAGCGCCGAGCCCATCGTAGCGAGCGCCTTCCTGATGCTCTTGCTCATCGGCATCGCGGCAGGAGTGCGCTCTCAGATCGTCGTCAACGATGCGGCGATCATCCCGGACGCTCGGCTGACTTGGCGGACCTTCTTCGAGATCTATGTCGGGTACTGGTACGACATGATGAAGGAGATGATGGGGCCCAAGCGCGCCAAGCGCTACTTCCCGCTCGTCGGCAGCCTCTCCTGTTTCATCCTCTTCGCGAACGCGATCGGCCTCATTCCCGGCTTCATCCCGCCGACATCCTCGTGGAACCTCACGACGGCCTGCGCGCTCATCGTGTTCTTCTGGTTCAACTACCACGGGATACGCCAGAACGGCCTCGGGTACTTCAGGCACATGGCGGGGCCGTACATCGGCTGGTGGGCGATTCCCATCAATGTGCTTCTCTTCGTCATCGAGCTCATTTCGCTCCTGATTCGGCCCTTCACGCTCGGCATTCGTTTGATGCTCAACATGTCGGTCGACCACCTGCTCGTGACCGTCATCCTCGGCCTCGTCGCGCTGCTCTTGCCGGTGCCCATCATGCTGCTCGGAACGCTCATCGTCGTCATTCAGGTGATGGTGTTTTGCCTGCTGACGTGCGTGTACATTTCGATGGCCACGGAGCACGAGGAACACGCGCACTGAGGGCGGGGAGGGGCGAGTGACGTGGGCACTGTTGTAACGAGTCGGAATTGGAGGGAAGTGGTCGCGGGGCTGGCGGCAGTGGTCACTGCGGGGGCCGCGGGCGGGTGCGATGCGGTGATGAAGGATTACCGCGTTGGCGGGGATGATGGCGGGGGCGGAAGCGGGAGTGGAAGCGGAAGTAGTGGGAGTGGCGGGGGGACGAGTTCGGGGTCGGGTACGAGTTCGGGGTCGAGTTCGGGGTCGAGTTCGGGGTCGAGTTCGGGGTCGAGTTCGTGGTCGAG
>Ga0326728_10003367_pt1 | contig 49988 bp, 41 predicted proteins | sample MB3enrmetagenome_FD_207602 | JGI IMG/M metagenome (GOLD analysis project Ga0326728, IMG submission 207602) | Lab enriched peat soil microbial communities from McLean, Ithaca, NY, United States - MB31MN | ecosystem: Environmental > Terrestrial > Soil > Wetlands > Peat | place: USA: New York... | reverse complement strand
TGGAGCGGTATAATCTGTCTTTAGGCGGTGAGGAATGAAAGACTACCACATGAACGTTTTTTTCAGCGAAGAAGACGGCGGATACATCGCCGACATTCCCGATCTTCCCCACTGTGCCGCTTTTGGCGAAACGCCGGTGCAGGCTTTGGCGCAAGTTCTGAAGGCCAAGGCTGCCTGGATCGAAGCTGCCGAGGCGGAAGGCAAGCCGGTTCCTCCACGTACCTTCCGGCCTGTCATTTATCAAGTCTCCAAGATACCAGCCTGAGCCGGCGCGAGCGGTACAGCTCACGAACGGTTATGCAACCGTGGGCAGTTCCTTCGATGACGGACCAACAGCTTTCAGTCTTCTGCGAAGAACCGTTTCCTGATGGCCTCGTTTATTGGATGGTCGGGCCCGGAATAGGGCGTGTCCGGTTGGCGGGTGGGGTCCTGGGCGATCAACGGCAAAGCTCGGGCGCGACGGGCGTCCGCCTGGGGCCCCGTTTCCAGAAAAAACTCCGTGTACCAGAGGTTCACAATACGATTCACCTCAGTATAGCGGTCGTGCTCCGTGGCGTAGGCGTGCGCAGCGGCTTCCCAGTCATCCGTGGCTAGAAGTTGATCGCGCAGCACACGGGCGTCGCGCAAGGTCAGCGACAAGCCCTGGCCCCAAGTCGGATCGCTTGCGGCCGCGGCATCGCCAAGCAGAGCCACGCCATCCTGGTAGGGATGCCCCACCCATGCTTCCGCTCCATCGAAGGTGGCGAGCGGCCCGGCCGCCTTCGCGCCGTCGTAAAGCCCCGGATTCATCCCTGCTCGCTTGAAACCCTCGATGTATCTCGGGAAGTCTGCGGCGCCTTGATAGCGAGGCTGGCTCCCCGTGTGAAAGGCGAAGTAAGTGCGGGCGCGCCCTCCGCCTTGAGGCAGCAATATGGCAACCTCTCCCAAACTGGAATTGATGACAGCCTGGCCGATGTCTTCCGGCGCCCCGATGTTGTCCAGCAAAATGCCAGCCAGCAGCAGGTCATCGGGATCGCGGCGAAGCTGGAAGCCCACTGATGCACGTACAGTGGAAGATCGCCCGTCCGCGCCGACGATCAGCCTCGCGCGAATCTCCTCGCTGTGACCGTTGTCCCCCACCATGACGGTTGCGGGGGTTCCTGGCCAGACTTCCGTGACACTGACTCCGCGCCGCACACACGCCCCCGCGCTTGCGGCCGCACCGAGCAGCAACTCCTGCATGGCGGGATGGTAGAACGAAAGGCAGGGAAGTTGGTGGGGTGTGGTGGTCACCACGGGGCGATGCGCCGCCAGGATACCCCCCAAGTAGAAATCAAACCACGGGATCTGGTGTGCGCACCGGTCGCAAAGCAATTCAAAAACTCCCAGCCGTTTTGCTTCGGCGACACCCCAGGGGAACACGAACTCGCCACGCACGCGATCTTTAAACTGCTTTTCCCGCTCCAGCACCAGAACTCGCGCTCCGTGCTCGGCCATCGAGCGGGCGAGCGTTGAGCCCCCCAGTCCTCCACCCACCACAATCAGGTCGTATTGCTCAGGCATGGTCGTCTCCTTGGGAATCCCTTTCTTCTCCACCCGGGTGAGAGTACCCGATCGAAAGAGGTTCCCATTCGATTTGAGGTATTACGAGAATAAGAGCGCTCGGTTGTTTGGTTGTGGCCCCGCCAAGCTATACTACCATTGACCACTTGGCCGCGCCACCATCTGTCTCGCATTTTGGCGTGCTCGGCATGCAAGCCATGGTCTGACTTCTGGATTCGGAGGGGTGCTTGTGACGGTTGACCGAAGGAATTTCCTAAAACAAGCGGGCAGCTACTTGGGCTCGGCGGCGGGAATTTCGCTTGCACCATCGGGCCGGGTGGTGTGGGGCGTGCCGACGGCTTCCCACACCTTGGCTGGGGACAGCCCCGCCTCAGGTCACGAGTGGCTCGATCTCAGCGAGGCTCGAATTTATTCTCCGCCGGGCCTTTCGCCGCGGGAAGAACGGGCATTGCTGGTTCTGGCGCAAGAGGTGGAGAAGCGGACGGAGTTGCGTCTGCCGGCGCTTCGTACCTGGCCCTCGATCCCGGCGCCCATGGTGGTGGCGGGAACCATTTCCACGCTGAGCCGCCTGCAAGGACATTTGCCCGGAGGGATTCCCGGTCAAGGTGGGGTGCGCCAGGCGGAAGGCTACGCGCTGCGCGTTGCCCAGGGTGAAGGCGCGCCGGTGGTTTCCATAGCCGGAGTGGATGAGCGCGGCGTGATGTTTGGCGTCGGCAAACTCCTGCGCTCGCTGCGCATGACCAAGCTCCGGCTCGAAGTGCCAGGTCATTTAGAAATCCTGTCCTCACCGAAGTACCGGCTGCGCGGACACCAGCTCGGTTACCGCCCCAAAACCAATTCCTACGACGGCTGGACGGTGGCGCTGTGGGACCAATACATCCGCGAGCTGGCGCTTTTCGGCTGTAATCTCATTGAGCTGATTCCCCCTCATTCGGATGACGATGAAGACAGTCCGCATTTCACCCTTCCGAAAAAGGAAATGATGATCGAGATGTCGCGGATCTGTGATGAGTACGGATTGGACGTCTGGATTTGGTATCCGGCCATGGAGCGCGACTATTCCGATGCCGCGACGGTGGAGCGCGAACTTGCCGCGTGGGGAGAGATTTTCAAAGCTTTGCCGCGCGTCGACGCGGTGTTTGTGCCCGGCGGCGATCCTGGCCATACGGAGCCCAAATACCTCATGGCTCTGCTGGAGAAGCAGGCACAAAATCTGCGCCAATACCATCCGAAGGGTCAAATGTGGATGTCGCCGCAGTCCTTCACTCAGGAGTGGCTCGACGAGTTCCGGGATACTTTAAAAGGCCAGCCCGCATGGCTCAGCGGCGTGGTTTTCGGGCCGCAAACGCGTATGGATTTGCCTACCTTGCGCAAGCTCATCCCGGAGCGCTACCCCATCCGCTTGTACCCGGACATTACCCACACGCTGGAGTGCCAATTCCCCGTACCGGATTGGGACGTGGCCTTTTCGCTGACGGAGGGAAGGGAACCCATCTGTCCGCGGCCGGAAGGATTCGCCAACATGGCCCGGCGCTATTTACCCTATTCCGCCGGGTTCGGCTCGTATTCGGAGGGCTGTAACGACGACGTCAATAAATTCGTTTGGAACGCGCTGGCTTGGGATCCCGAGACGAAGGTCATCGACGTTTTGCGTGACTACAGCCGCTTGTTTATCAGCCACCGCTTCGCCGAGGATTTTGCCCAAGGCCTGCTGGGACTGGAAAAGGCGTGGGAGGGGCCGCTGCTCGCCAACGAAAATGTGGAGACCACCCTCATGCGCTTTCAAACCATGGAGCGCGCCGCGACTCCCGCCGAGCTGCTGAATTGGCGCTTCCAGCAAGGGCTCTACCGTGCTTACTACGACGTTTACATGCACCGCCGCCTGATTCATGAAACCGATTTGTACAACCAGGCGCTCGACAAGTTAGAGGAGATTCACGTCGTGGGTTCCCAGCCCGTAGCGCCCGCGAGCGAGGGGCATCGCGCTGAGGCGGCCACGAACGGTTTGGATCCGTCCTTGGTGATTGCACAGGCACAATCCATTTTGGCCAAGGCGTTCACCGAGCCGGTAGCGCAGGAAGAGCGCATGCGAATTTTGCAACTCGCCGAAGCGCTTTTCCAGAGTATTCGCATGCAGTTGTCCGTGGAGCGTTACCAGGCGGAAGCCGTGGAGCGCGGCGGCAACCTCGACACCGTGGATGCTCCGGTCACCAATGGTCCGTGGCTCGCGCGGCGCCTGCGCGAAATTGCCTCCCTGCCAACGGCATTCGATCAGATCCAGGCGATCGAACAAGTTTTGAATCGCACCAACCCCGGCCCGGGAGGTTTTTACGACGAGCTGGGCGACATTGCGCGCCAGTCGCGCCTGGTGCGCGGGTTGGGAAGCGTTCTGGACCCCGAGTTCCGCAGGTCGGCCCTGATCGGCCACCGCTATCCGCTGCCTGCGGAGATGCCTCTGGCGTGGAAGCGCTGGGCCGAAGCGCTGTTTGATGCGCCGCTCCGGATGCACTACTCTTCACTTGATCCCCAGGCGCAATACAGGGTGCGGGTGATTTACGCGGGCGATGCCCCGCGCGTGAAAATCCGGCTGGTGTGCGAAGGTGGACCGGAGGTTCATCCTTTCATCGCTAAACCGCAACCGCCGGCTCCATTGGAATTCGATATACCGGCGGAAGCCACCGCAGGCGGGGAACTGACCCTTGCCTGGACACGCGAGCCCGCCCTGGGAGGCAACGGCCGCGGAGCTCAAGTGGCGGAGGTCTGGCTGCTTAAGAAATAGCTGAAGGTTGGACCTCTCCTGCGGACCAGGGGGAGAAGCTTGTGGCTCAGAAAAGAGGCTCATGATGTTTATACGAAGAACCTTGATGTGTTTTTTGGCAAGCGTCATGGCCGTATCGGGCCTGGCACAATCGACGGGGGCGAGGATTGAGTCGAAGCTGGTCCTCGAATCCTCCGACGCCCGTTTGGTGGAGGGATTCAATTGGGCAAAGCGGCAGGCCTTGGCTTACGCCTTCGATGGGGACCCGGTAGGTCCTTGGTACGAAGCTGCACTGCCGGGGCGTGAGGCATTCTGCATGCGCGACGTTTCCCATCAGAGCACGGGCGGGCATGTCTTGGGCCTCGATTGCCAAAACCTCAATATGCTGAAGCGGTTCGCGGAGAACATTTCTGAGCCCCGGGACTGGTGTAGTTTCTGGGAGATCGACCGCTACAACCGGCCCGCGCCCGTAGATTATAAGAACGATGCGGAATTCTGGTACAACCTTCCAGCAAACTTCGACGTTCTCGATAGTTGTTACCGGATGTACCTCTGGACCGGCGACAGGACCTACCTTGACGACCCGGTTTTCCGGAATTTCTATGATCGCACCGTATTCGATTATGTGGATCGGTGGGATTTGGGCCTCGACCGCGTCATGAAGCGAAAACGCTGGATGAACGTGCGGGGAAATTTGTATCCGGAAAAGAAGTTCGACTTTTTCCGCGGCGATCCAAGCTATGCGGAGAGCCGCGATGAATACGTGCTGGGCATTGATTTGCTCGCTACGCAGTACGCCGGCTACCTGGCATACGCCCAGATCCAGGAGCTCCGGGGAAATGAGGAAAGCGCGCGAACCTTTCTGGAGAAGGCGCGCTTGGTGAAAAAGCTTATCAACACGACTTGGTGGAATGAGGGCGGGCAGTATTTCTATGCCTTCCTGAATCAAGATTACAAGTTGGTGGGCCATGCCGGGTCCGCGCTGCTTTACCGCAATGCCCTGGACGACGGCGGCAAGGCGCAGAGCGTGCTGAACGACCTTCTGGAAAGCATCAAGCAGCATCCCTCCTCGCAGGTTGAAGGGCAGTCGCACCAAGCCGAAATCCTATATCGGTACGGACTACCCGATGTGGCCTACGCACAGATGATGGATTTGGCGCGTCCGAACCGGGACCGGCAGGAGTATCCCGAGATTTCATACTCCGTGATCGGCGCGGTGGTGACCGGAACAATGGGGATCACAGTGGTCCCCTCGGCTTCGAAAGCCTCCGAGGAAGGGCGCTTTGTGGATCGGACGGTCAGGACTTTCCCCGGACTTGGACATATCGCGTGGGCCGAACTCCGCAACCTGCCCATTCGGGCCAATGAGGTTGCCGTTCGTCAGGAAGGGGGCGTGAGAACAGTCTTCACCAATCAGCGGGGACCATCCCTGATCTGGGAGGCATGCTTTGCCGGATCTTTCTCGACATTGCTTGTCAACGGTGCGCCCGTGAAGGCGCAGACGGAGAAGGAGCTTCTCGGCCGTGTGGTTTCTTCGGTGAAAGTTGCGGTGGGCGCGGGCGATACGGTGCGCGTGGAAGTTCCTATTTCATGACGCGCGCCCGGAATCGCCTTGACAACTCGCCAGGAGTTTCTTACGATGCCAATAAGTACGTGACTTTCAGCCACTTGCCATAAAGTCACAAGAGGGCGTGGTCTTGTTGACGAACGCGTAGGTCATGCCGGAGAGCATGGGGGTTCGTGAATGTCGGGCAAGCTCGGGGAAATTCTTCTCAAAGAAAACCTGATTACCCCTGATCAGCTCAAGCAGGCGCTTGAGCATCAGAAAGCGAACGGGGGAAGGTTGGGGAATTCCCTCGTCAAATTGGGTTTTCTGAACGACGATGAGGTGACGGCAGTCCTCTCCCGCCAGTATGGTGTTCCCTCCATCAATCTCGCCTATTTCGAGGTCGACCCCAGTATCACCAAGCTGATTCCCATGGAGACGGCGACGAAGTATCAAGTGTTGCCGCTCAGCCGGGTGGGAGCGTCCTTGACGCTCGCCATGGTGGACCCCACCAACGTGTTCGCCATGGACGACATCAAGTTTATGACGGGGTTCAACATTGAACCCGTGGTGGCTTCGGAAGCCGCCATCACGGATGCCATCAAGAAGCATTATGGTAGCGCCGAAGACCAGGAGCGCAAGAAAGAGTTGGAAGATATCGTCAACTTCATTGACGAGGGCCAGAGCGAAAGCGTGGAGCTGGAAGCCGAAGAAGATGGAACGATGAACCTGGAGCAACTGGAGAAAGCCTCCGAGGAAGCGCCGGTCATCAAACTGGTTAACTACCTTCTGACGGATGCGGTGAAGCGCGGGGCCAGCGATATCCACATGGAGCCCTACGAAAAGGAATATCGTGTCCGCTACCGCATTGACGGCATTCTCCAGAATATGATGAATCCCCCCTTCAAACTGCGTGACGCCATTATCAGCCGCGTCAAGATCATGTCGAAGCTGGATATTTCGGAAAAGCGGCTGCCCCAAGACGGCCGCATTATGATCAAATTTATGAAGGACGGGAAGAAAAAGCAGATCGATTTCCGCGTATCGGTCCTTCCCACCCTGTACGGCGAAAAAATCGTCATGCGGGCGCTGGACAAAGAAAACTTGCGCCTCGACATGACCAAGCTGGGTTTTGAGCAGGCGTCGCTCGACAAGTTCACGAAGGCGATTTTCAAACCTTACGGCATGGTGCTGGTGACCGGGCCCACGGGCAGCGGCAAGACCAACACCCTCTATTCCGCGATCTCCAGTCTCAACAAGCCGGACACCAACATCCTAACCGCGGAGGATCCGGTAGAGTTTCAATTGCACGGTATCAACCAGGTGCAGATGAAGGAGCAGATCGGGCTGAATTTTGCGGCGGCATTGCGCTCGTTTCTGCGGCAAGATCCCAACATCATCCTGGTGGGCGAAATCCGGGACTTTGAGACGGCGGAAATCGCGATCAAAGCGGCGCTGACCGGCCACTTGGTGCTCTCGACCCTGCATACTAATGATGCGCCTTCTACCATCTCGCGCTTGATGAACATGGGCATTGAGCCCTTTCTGGTGGCCACCTCGGTTCACATGATCGTCGCCCAGCGGCTGGTGCGGCGGATTTGCGCGGATTGCAAGTCGCCGGAAGATATTTCTCCCCAATTGCTCATTGACGCCGGCTACACGCCGGAAGAGGCCAAGACCACGAAGGTCTTCAAAGGCGCCGGGTGCTCCACCTGCGGCAACAAAGGGTACAAGGGGCGCTGCGGTCTTTATGAAGTGCTGGAAATCACCGACGAGCTGCGCGAGCTGATTCTGGTGGGTGCCTCGGCGTTGGAATTGCGCAAGAAGGCCATCGAGCAGGGGATGATCACTCTGCGGAGGAGTGGCTTGATCAAGGCCGCCTTGGGGCAGACGACTTTGGAAGAAGTGTTTCGTGAGACCGTGCTCTAACCTGCCCCGCGGACGGGGCCAGGCGAGGCCCATAAAGGAGAGTTAAAGGGATGGCTTTACCGACCCTCAGCGAAATGCTGAAGCGGATGGTTGATTCCGGAGGATCCGACCTCCACTTGACCACCAATTCACCTCCGCGCGTCCGCGTGCATGGCGAACTGAAGCCCCTGGACGATCTTCCGGCGCTCGGCCCCTCGGAAACCAAGCAACTCGCTTACAGTATCTTGACCGACGCGCAGAAGCACCGGTTTGAAGAAGACCTCGAACTTGATTTTTCCTTCGGCATTAAGAACATCGCGCGCTTTCGCGGCAACCTGTTCAACCAGCGCGGGGCGACGGCCGGGGTATTCCGCGTGATCCCGTTCGAGATCAAGACGTTCGACCAGCTCAAGCTGCCGCCGGTGCTGCACAAACTTTGCGAAAAGCCACGGGGGCTCATCCTGGTGACCGGGCCTACGGGCAGCGGCAAGTCCACCACCCTGGCCACCATGCTCGACTCGATCAACGAAACCCGCTACGAGCACATGCTTACGGTCGAAGACCCGATCGAATTCATCCATCCCCACAAGAAATGCCTGGTGAACCAGCGGGAGGTCCACGCAGACACGCATTCTTTCGCCAACGCCCTGCGCGCCGCTCTCCGCGAGGACCCGGACGTAGTGCTGATCGGCGAGATGCGCGATCTGGAAACCATTGAAGCGGCGTTGCGCATTGCGGAAACCGGCCACTTGACCTTCGGCACGTTGCACACCAACTCAGCGTCGTCGACCATCAACCGCATTATCGATGTGTTCCCGTCGCACCAGCAATCGCAAATTCGCGCGCAACTGTCCCTGGTCCTGGAGGGCATCCTTTGCCAGGCGCTCTTGCCGAAGGTGGATGGGCGGGGGCGAGTCATGGTCATGGAAATCCTTGTCCCCAACCCGGCCATTCGCAACCTGATTCGAGAAGATAAGATTCACCAGATTTACTCCTCGATGCAATCGGGCCAGGACAAGTTCGGGATGCAAACGTTCAACCAGTCGCTTTTTGCCAATTATCAGCAAAAGCTCATCAGCCTGGAGACGGCTATGGCGCGTTCCAGCAACCAGGATGAGCTCCAGGATATGATCAACCGTGGCGCTGCGGCCGGTGGAGCCCCTCCCCGTCCGCCCACTCCTTACGCTCCTGCCAAGCGCTGAAGATTTCGCTCGCGACCCTGCGGCACAGCGGGGAAGAGCGAGAGGGCGTGGCAGAATGAAACACAACTAATTGAGGTGAAACGATGCCCGAATATGAATTCCGAGCCACTGGACGCAAGGGCGAGGCGATAACCGGGAAGCGCTCCGCCCCCTCCCGTGAGGCGCTGGATGCCATCCTCCGCCGCGAGCAACTGACCCCCACACGCATTGTGGAAAGGGGCAAAGAGATTGCCATCCCCAAGCCGAAAATGACGGGAAAAGTTTCGCCGAAGGAACTGGCCGTTTTTACCCGGCAGTTCTCGGTGATGATTGATGCGGGCTTGCCCCTGGTGCAGTGCTTGGAAATCCTCTCGACGCAGCAGGAAAACCCGGGCTTCGCCAAAGCCCTGTCCGCGGTGCGATCGTCCGTGGAATCGGGTTCCACCCTGGCCAACGGTCTGCGTTTGTTTCCCAAGATCTACGATCCCCTCTATTGCAACATGGTGGAAGCAGGCGAGACGGGCGGTATTCTCGACACCATTTTGCAACGCCTCTCGGGGTACATTGAGAAAGCGGTTAAACTCAAGCGCGCTGTGCAGTCGGCGCTGATCTACCCCGTCGCCGTGATTGTCATCGCCGGTGGCGTTATCTTCCTGCTGCTTTGGAAGGTGGTTCCCATTTTTGCCAATTTATTTGCCGGGCTGGGGGTGGACTTGCCCCTGCCCACGCGCATCGTGATGGGGCTCAGCCGTGCCGTTGGGACATTCGCCCTGCCGATGATTATCGTTGGCGCCCTCGCCATCTACGGGTTGAAGAAGTATTACGAAACTCCCAACGGCCGCATGATGATTGACAAGTTAATTTTGAAGCTTCCTTTGCTGGGCAACCTGATGAGAAAAATCGGCGTGGCGCGTTTCACCCGGACCTTGGGCACGCTGATCACCAGTGGCGTTCCGATGCTCGAAGCCATGGAAATCACCGCCCGAACCTCCGGCAACGCGGTCATTGAGGAAGCGATCCTGAATGTCCGCAAGGCCGTCGAGACCGGCCGGACGATTGTTGACCCCCTGCGCGAAACCGGCGTCTTTCCCAACATGGTCGTGCAAATGATCGGTGTCGGCGAGCAGACCGGCGCCTTGGATGCGATGCTGTCCAAGGTGGCGGACTTTTACGAGGACGAAGTCGACGCCGCGGTGGGCGATTTGCTCACCGCCATGGAACCGATGATCATTCTGGTGCTGGGAGTGGTCGTGGGTGGCGTGGTCATTTCCATGTACCTCCCGCTGTTCAGCTTGATCGGAAAACTGGCGGGCTGACAGAAGGTGTCAGGTGCCAGGTGTTAGGTGTCAGTTGCCAGGCGTAAAGCGCCGGATATGAGGATTCAGACGCTCAGTTGTCGGCGCTGGGGAAGAGACGAACCTCGAATAGTGGAAGTTACCCTGATACCTGGCACCTGAAACCTGACACCTGCGTTTATGATCTTCACCGGCGAAATCAAGGATTGGCTTCCGTGGGTCATCAAGATCCGTTTCGTCATTATCAGTTTTGTGTTCGCGATCGATTATGCCATTCATTCCCTGGCGCCCAATCCTGCCAACGCCACGTCCATCCGATATTTGGGAATTGCCGTCATTTTCTGGTACATCCTGAGCCTGTTCTTCCTGATTTACAATCAGATTAGCCGCGATTATCCGCTGCAAGCGTATCTCCAGATCTATTGCGACATCGTCATCATCACCGCCATTCTGCATGTCACGGGCGACTTGGAAAGCAACTACTTTTCGCTCTACTTGGTAACGATTATCCTGGCCAGCATCATCCTTCCCCGCGGCCGGGCGTATCTGGTGGCGGCGGTCAGTTTCGTGTGCATGGGGGCCATGATCGAGATTGCCTACCTGCCGATCATCTACCCCGAGCTGGTGGGGAAGTACCCGGCGCTGGAATTCTTCGCCACCACCTCCACGTTGGCGCCCGATCTGAAAACCCTGCAAGTAAAAATCAGCGCGAGCCTCTTCGGTTTTTTCGCGGTCGGCTACCTTTCCAGCTATTTGGCCGAAAGTTTGCGCAAAGCCGGCCGCGAGCTGCGCGATAAGAGCGGGCAGGTCGCGAGCCTGCAAGCCAAAAACGAAAACATCATCCAGAGCATGCGGGACGGCTTGCTCAGCACGGACCTGGACGGCGCGATCACGGAGTTAAACCCTGCCGGGGCTGAAATCCTGGGCCGCCAAATCGAGGAATTGCGGGGTAGGCCGATCGCAGAGGTTTTCCGCGGTTTGGCCGATGACATCCCCGCCAACGCGGAAGCGGGTTCCGCTCTGGCACGCCAGGAGATCACTTATCGGCATCCGCGCAGGGAACAGCGCATTTTGGGAGTTTCCACCTCTCCGCTGATTGTGCCGGCGGCCGGGGTGGTGGGATACGTTTACAATTTCCAGGATCTTACCGAGGAAAAACGGCGTGAAGCGGAGTACCGCACCAAAGACCGCATGGCGACGCTGGGCCGCATGGCGGCGGGCATTGCCCACGAAATCCGCAATCCTCTGGCTTCCATTGCCGGGTCGGTGAAGTTGTTGCAATCGATCAGCCAGCTCGACGAGGATCAAGCGAATCTGATCACCATTGTGCGACGCGAATCCGAGCGGCTGAACAAGCTGGTGTCGGATTTCCTTCTTTACTCCCGCGACCTACGCTTTGAATTTCAGCGAGTGGATGTGGTCATTTTGCTGTCAGAAACTCTCCTGTTGATTGAACATCATCCCCTTTTCGGCCCGCAAATTCACATTGAACGCAAATTTCCCCGCCGGGCGGTGATGGTGTTGGCCGACGCCGATAAGCTCCGGCAGGTTTTCTGGAATATTTGCGACAATTCCCTGAAAGCCATGCCCCAGGGTGGGACGATTACCGCCCAAGCAGAAGAAGCGGGCGAGCGGATTCGCGTGGTGCTGGGTGACACCGGCATCGGCTTAACCAGTGCGCAACTAGAGAAAGTCTTTGAACCGTTTCAATCGGGTTTCAGCGAGGGGACGGGTTTAGGATTGGCGTTGGTCTACCAGATTATCCGGGGACATCAGGGCTCCATCCAGGTGGATTCCCAGCCGGGAAAAGGGGCACGCTTCCTAATTGATTTGCCCCGCGAAGCTCTGCCGCCGATGCTCGCCAAGGCGGGAACGGCCCAGGCTCTGAGCGATTCCCGGTGAACTTTTGGGATAAGGAACAGGGAATGGCGCGACTGCTGATTGTCGATGATGAAAGATCCCTTTGCCAGGTCTTGGAAATTGCCTTTCGCAAAAAGGGCCACTTGGTAGAAACGGTCTCCAATGGCCTAGCCGCCAAAAAGAAAATTGAATCGCAGGTCTTCGACCTGATCATCTCCGATATCCGTATGCCGGACCTGAGCGGCATCGATTTGCTGGAGTTCGCGCGCGACTCCCGGAACCCCGCGGCGTTCATCCTGATTACCGCCGTTCCAACCATGACCACGGCCATCCAAGCCTTGAACCTGGGAGCTTACCGCTATGTCGTCAAGACGGACACGCTGGTGGAGGAACTCAACTTGACGGTGGAGCGGGCACTGGAGGAGTTGGCTCTGCGCGAGGAAAATCTCCGCTTGCGCCGCGAGCTCTTGCGGGTATTTGCCGCGCAAAACATCGTCGGGCACAGCCGGTCCATTGAATCCATTTTGGAAATGGTCCGCACCGTGGCCCCTACCGCCAGCACGGTGCTGATTACCGGCGAAAGCGGCACGGGCAAGGAGTTGGTGGCGCGCGCCATCCACGAAGCCAGCCTGCGCCGGGAAAAGCCCTTCGTTTCGATTAACTGCGGGGCTTTCCCGGAAACACTGCTGGAGAGCGAGTTGTTTGGATATCTCAAGGGGGCATTTACGGGCGCGGAATCCAACCACAAGGGGATTATTGAATCGGCCCACGGGGGCACGCTCTTTTTGGACGAAATCGGAGAAACCAGCCTGGGCATGCAAGTCAAGCTGCTGCGGGTTCTCCAGGAAAGAAGCGTCCGCCCCCTGCACGGCTCCATGGATGTGTCCGTCGATGTGCGCTTGATTGCTTCCACGAACCGCGACTTGAAGAAGATGGTGGCGAGTGGGCAGTTCCGCGAAGATTTCTATTACCGCGTCAGCGTCATACCCATTCACGTTCCGCCCCTGCGGGAACGCCCCAGCGATATCGAACCTTTGGCGCGGCACTTCCTGCGCAAGTTCTCCCTCCAGATGGGGAAGCCCCTGAGCGATTTTGACGCACAGGCTTTGGGCTCCCTCCGCGGCTGGAGCTGGCCGGGGAATGTACGCGAGCTCGAAAATGCCGTCGAGCACGCGGTAGCCGTCAGCGATGGACGCGACGGGCTTGTCAAATTGGCCAATCTCCCCGAATCCGTTACCGGGATTGCCGCTTGCGGCCAGGAGGCGATTCAGTTTCCTGCTGAAGGCATCGACTTTGAAAGCCATATTTCACAGATGGAAAAAGAGTACCTGCAAGCCGCCTTGCAAGCCGCCGGGGGAGTGCGCAGTCATGCTGCTGACCTCCTGAAAATGTCCTACCGATCGTTCCGCCATTACGCCAAGAAATATGGGATTTAGTGGCACGCGCAGACCGCCTCCGCTGGAATTATTGTAGGGGCGGTTTGAACCGCCCCTACTGTGATTTCACAGAGTTGTTTTTGAGCTGCGCGGCCTGTATACTCGGGACCCGTCGAGAAGCCGCAGAGTTACAAAACAACTTTGCCGCTGGATTTGGTTTCGACGAGATTACCAAACCTAACACACAAGGGAGAGGAGTAAGGGCCCTATGAAAAAATATGTGGCGGAATTTATCGGTACGTTCACGCTGGTTCTCTTCGGCTGTGGAACCGCGGTGGTTTCCGGCCAGGCCGTGGGTCATCTGGGTATCGCCTTTGCCTTCGGTTTTGCGCTGCTGGCGATGTGCTATGGCATTGGTCCTGTCTCGGGATGTCATGTTAACCCGGCGGTCAGCTTGGGGGTCTTCACGGCCGGGCGCATGACGGGTAAAGACCTAGGCGGCTATATTGTCGGCCAAGTGCTGGGAGGAATCGCTGGTGCTGGCGTTCTGGCGGTCATCGCCCAGGGCCTCTTGAGCGGGTACAGCATTGCCAGCAACGGTTTAGGTCAGAACGGGTGGGGTGAAGGCTACCAGGCAGGATATTCGCTCTCTGCCGGTGTGGTCTTTGAATTCATTGCGACCCTGATTTTTGTGATTGTCATTCTAGGTTCGACGCAGGGTGGAGCACCCACTCAAATGGCCGGGTTGGCGATCGGAATCACGCTAGTGGCGATCCACATTTTCGGAATCAATATCACCGGAGTTTCGGTCAACCCTGCCCGCAGCCTGGGGCCCGCACTTCTGGTGGGCGGCAAAGCCCTGTCGCAAGTATGGATGTTTCTTATTGTTCCCAGCATCGCGGGAATCGTCTCCGGAATGATCATTCGAACCAAGGTTCTGGATATATAGGTTTAGGTGATAGGCAAGGTCTTGTCGCGGCTGAAAGTCCGCTGGCTGGCGCGCACGCTAACGTGCAAGCGCTTATGCCAGCCCGCAGTTTGTCCCTCTGGAAACGAAAAAGGCGCGGACCTTCCGACCGGGTGCGCGCCTACCCCTGTTTTTCTTAGAACCGGCTGAACCTCTGTAAATAGCAGCATCAGCCCGGCCAGTCTCTCTTCGCCCAGCAGCCCGGCTAAAGTCCGCCACTGCTTCACAGCATTCGATGCCCTGGAACATTTCCTGACGTTCCTCTCGGACGTGGCATAATACCTGCTCGCACTTAAGAACCAAGTTACTTACCAGAGGCGTGTGTTGGAACCGAAACGAGAGAGCGGGGAAACTGGAACGCTGCTTCCGGCCAGCGGATTCTCCGGCGCTCCCCTGAGTGACCGGGCGACAACTCTGACGCTGGTGTTGATCCTGGCAATGGTATTCTTGTCTTACCTCGACACTCTCTGGTTCCAATTCGTTCACGATGATCGGTTCCAAATCGCGGACAACACCTGGCTCCGATCCTGGCATTATCTACCCCGGTATTTCACGGGAGATGTGTGGTCGTTCATGCATCCGAGCTTTCCCGGTAACTACTACCGACCACTTTTTCTTCTTTGGTTTCGGCTTCAATACATGGCATTTGGGCTGAAGCCTTGGGGATGGCATCTTTGCACAGTTCTCACGCATGTCGGTGTGACGGTGCTTGTCTACTATCTTTCCGTTCGTCTCTTGAAGGACCGTCGTGCCGCTCTTTTCGCTACACTGATTTTTGGCCTGCACCCGGTGCATGTGGAAGCCGTGGCATGGATATCGGGTGTCACCGAGTCGATACTTGCGTTCCTCGTGATTTCATCTTTCCTTTGCTACCTGAACGGGAGAACGGAACACTCGCATGGTCGAGCTTATCTCGCGGCCTCACTTGTCCTTTACGTACTCGCGATGCTTGCTAAAGAGACTGCGCTCGTTCTCCCCATGATCATCTTTGCCAGCGAGTTGATTTGGAGTGGGCATGCCGGCGCTTTCAGTTGGCGCGCATGGCTACACCGAGGCTTGGCCGCATTGGGCGTTGTCACTCCCTATCTCGTGCTTTCGGGAGTTTATTTGGGGCTGCGGATAAGGGCCTTACATGGATTTCAGAATCCCAGGGAGTCGCACCCATTTTCCCACATGGTCCTGACGTGGCCATCCGTCCTCTGGTTTTACGTTCGACATCTGATTTGGCCGGTGGGACTAGGCCCATTCTATGACATGGACTATGTTACGCATGCGGATATCAGGAACGTTCTGCTGCCTGCTCTGGCGGTCGTGTTGATCGCCGTCGGCCTGTCGCTTTTGGCAATACGATCCCAGAAAGCTGCCCTGGCTACTCTCTGGCTGGTAATCCCGATCCTTCCCGTGCTAAACCTGAGGGTGTTTGTCGCGGGGCATTTCACTCACGATCGTTATCTCTACTTGCCGTCGGTAGGTTTCGCCATGCTAGTCGGGATGGGCCTGTGCCGTTTGCAAATCGGATGGGCGAAGCTCCTTGGCCAGCCTGCCATGCAAGTTGCCTTGGCGGCCGTACTGGCCCTGGCGCTAGGCACAAGGATTACCGAGGAAACGGCTTATTTCGCCAACTCGAACGCTTTTTTTACGCGCGCCAGCTCCATGTCAGCCAGCAGCGAGGGGGCTAAGTTGAATTTGGCAAGTATGCTGGGGGACCAAGGTCACCTGGAGGAAGCCATCAAGCTTTACCAGGAAGTCTTGCCGACCCTGCCGGATAATCCGGAGATCAATTATAACCTTGGGTATGCTTATTATTTGTCCGGCAAGCTTCCCGAAGCCGACCGCTACCTAAGCCGTACTGTGGAAGTTGAGCCCAATCGCGCGAATGCCTTTTTCTACCTGGGCTTGACGAAGTTGAAGATGGGCGACATAAACGCCGCCGCCGCCGATGTGGAGCGCGCGGTTACCATCCGGCCTGACGCGGATCACTATCATTTTGCCTTAGGCGTCATCCTGAAATTGCAGGGAAATCTCCCCGCAGCGCTGTCAGAGTTTCAGCAAGAAATAGATGTGGACCCTAATAATATCTCCGCCCGCGAGCAAGCTGCGGAAATTGAAGCGGCGCAGGCGGCTGGGCAAAAGGGAAGTTCAGTGGGCTCGAACATTACACCTGGCAGTTCAACTGCCCACTGATTGGCCGGGGGTTCTTCCTAATCCCTGGCAGGATGCCCCCTCCCGGAATTCATACACTTTTCGGAAGATCAAAAAGACGAGGGGATTCGGCCTCTGCGAAAGGCCCCGCGCATGATTCTGCAAGTAGCAAAGACGACGCGATTTGTCGCCCCGGACTGACAAAAAAGGGCAATCCTCCGCGCTGAAAGACTAACAATGCGCTATTTTCCTAAGCACTTTTTCTAATCCATTGAAAATAAAGCAAAGTTAGAGAACCCTTCGGGCGGACACACCGGGAAGTTGGAAGCCAAGTTGCCCTGGATATAGGCGGGTATTACCTGGAAATTTCCAAGTGGTAACTTACATTTCTCGAGGAGGATTGAATGAAAAAAAGCTCCAAGGGCTTCTCGCTCATCGAGCTGCTGATCGTTGTGGCGATCATTCTGATCATCGCCGCAATCGCCATCCCGAACCTGCTTCGTTCGCGGATTGCTGCAAACCAGGCCTCAGCCGTAGGTTCATTGCGCACACTGAACACTGCTGAGATCACCTATTCTTCCACGTACAACTCTGGCTTCAGCTTGACCTTGACTTATCTGGCTCCGCCTGCCAGTGGCAGCGCCAACCCCACTTCGACGGCTGCGGGCCTGATTGACAGCGTTCTGGCCAGCGGCTCCAAGAGCGGATACAGCTTCACTTATACGGCCGGCGCCACTGACACTGCCGGTCGCGTGGACAACTATTCAATTACTGCCGTTCCCATAAACAGCTCGACTGGCACAAACTACTATTACACCGACCAGTCCGGAGTGATTCGGCAGAATTCGACGACGACTGCTGCTTCCACAGATTCGCCGCTCGCCGGCTAAGTTTGTTAGGGGCACGGAAAGCTTTCCGGAAGGGGAGTCGCAGGACTCCCCTTTTTCTTTGGGGCGGCAGCCCGCACCTGATATACGGATCCCCTTCGTGCACGATGATCGATCACTGATTCTTCAGAATCCCTTCTTGCGCTCCTGGCGCTTTTTCCTTCATTATTTTCAAGCCGGGATTTGGCCCACGCGGCCCGCGCAAGCCACGGACAACGCTTACCGGCCTCTGGTCTTGATGAGGTTCCGGCTGAATGAATTCCTTGTTAAGGGGCGTCGATGAACAACCACGGGGAGGCAAATGAAATCCGGCCGCCCGCTGGACCCGGGGCAATCCTTCCCCAGTCCTCCGCTCCCTTTCTTGCCGGGGCGTGGCCACTGGCTGTTCTTCTGCTGCTTGCGACCTTGCCTTATGTCGGCATCCTCCGCAATGATTTCGCCTACGCTTATGATGATAAGGCCCAGATCATCGACAATCCCTACGTGCACAGCTTCGGGCACCTGCGGGAAACCCTCACGACCAATGTCTGGTCGCACAAGGCCACTCAGGGAGTACCTAGCTACTACCGGCCGATGATGACGATCGGATTCCTGCTCTGCTATCAAGTCTTCGGTCCGCTGGCCTATGGCTTTCATTTGGCCAGCCTGCTCCTGCACGCCTGCGTCGTGGTGATTCTGTTTCTGCTTGCCGAGCGGCTTTTCCGCGACCGGGGTGCGGCGTTTGGCGCGGCAGGGTTGTTTGCGCTCCATCCGATCCACATTGAGTCCGTGGCGTGGATTTCCGCCGTGACCGACCTGGAGGTGACCTTCTTCTACCTGCTCACCTTCTGGTGTTTCTTGCAGTTGGGAGGGCAGCGCGGGGGAAGGTGGCTCTGGACGCAAGCGGCCATGATGGCAAGTTTCGCTCTGGCCATCTTCTCCAAGGAACAGGCCCTGACGCTTCCCCTCCTCGCTGCGATCTATGAACATTTCTACCGCGAGGACCGCGCGGAGACCACGTGGGCACGGAAGGTTCTCCGTTATGGGCCTCTCTGGATGTTGTCACTGATCTGCATCCCCCTGCGCGTCCGGTTTCTGGGGTCGTTCGCAAGCAGTATGGGATTACACCAGCTCACCCTGTTTCAAACTCTCCTTACCGCCCTGGCGTTGCTGGGCCAATACTTCTTAAAGCTTTTTTGGCCCGCGCACCTTTCGGCATTTTATGTTTTCCAGGCGAGCACGCGGCTGTTCGAGGCGCGCGTCCTTGCGGGCATAGGCGCGCTGGCCTGTTGCGCGGTGGTTTTTGTCGCGCTGTGGAAGCGGGTGCGGCCCGCCTCCTTCGGAATTCTGTGGTTGCTGGTCACTCTCGCACCCGTCCTGAATGCCCGGTGGATGACGGCCTATGTTTTTGCGGAGCGGTATCTCTATTTGCCTTCCGTGGGATTTTGCCTTGTTGTCGGCTGGGTGGGCGCGGCCTTGCGGCGGACGGTCTGGAAACAACAAGCCCTGTGGCGCATGGCCGCGGTAGCTGCGGCGTGCGTCGTGACAGGGCTTTGCGTGCTTCGCATCGTCACGCGGGTTCCCGACTGGCGAGACGATCTCACCCTGCTCACTCGCACCCTGGCGGTCAATCCGAACGAGTACGCCTTGCTTGACGGGCTGGGGCAAGCCTATTGGATCCGAGGAGATTCGGAAGCGGCAGAGCGCGAATGGCGGGAAGCGTTGCGTTTGCAGCCGGATAACCCTCAGATCCCCTTCGAGCTGGGAGCGATTTACGCAAAGCAAGGGCGCTATGATGAAGCGGTGGCGCTTTTCCAGCGCTCCATCCAGTTGTCCCCCGGCCAAGCGGACGCGCATTTGAACTTGGGCGCCGCCTACGCGGAAATGGGCAAGCTTGATCTGGCCGAGGAACAATTCCGCACGGCCATTGTCCTGACTCCACTGAACTTCAACGCTCACAACGTCTTGGGCAAACTATATTTTGACGAGGGGCGCCTCCGTGAGGCGGAAGAGCAGTTCCGCCAATCGCTCGCGTGCGAGCCCAACCTCGCTGCCTGTGACCATTTGGGCTACATTTATGTGCAGTGGGGGGATCGAGACCGGGCGGAAAAGGCTTTTAAGGCCGCGCTCGCCCTGAATAGCACGGACAGCCACGCCCACTTCAATCTAGGACGGATTTACGCCGCCGCCGGACAAAACGCCCAAGCCCTGGCGGAGCTGCAAGCGGCTCTGGCCGCTGACCCCAACAACCCCGATATCCTTTCCGCGCTGAAGAAATTGCAACGCTAAGCGTCTCGGCCCCTGGTCTGCTTCCAGCCTGGGCACTTACTGGGGCTGGGCGCCAGACCGGGAGCTCCCTTGCCCTTGGTTCTCTATCTCACGTAATTGGTCAGCAGCTCTCTGTTCATCGGGGTAGTTGGCGAGTTCTGCCCGAAATTCCGATGAGGCGCCGGTGAGGTCTCCCTGGGTCTTCAACATTACCCCGAGTGCGAAATGGTAAGCACGGCCCTGGGGATAAATGGCGATCGCCTGTCTTACTGCGGCAATGGCATCCGGCAATCGGCCCATGCGTAGAAGCGTCATTCCCAAATACAGATATGCGCCTGCCTTGCCGGGCTTGCTGCGGATCGCCCGCCGGAAATGCTCTTCTGCTTCCGGCAACCGCCCCATTCTGTAATAAGTGTACGCAAGGTTGTAGTTGGCCGCCCAGTCGTCAGGGTATCGTTTCATCATGTCTGCAAAGACTTGGAGGGCGGGACCGTAAAATCCATTCTCCCCCAGAATGCTTGCATAGTCGGCTTCAACAACGGGGTTATGTGGCGCTCTGGTAAAGTTATAGGCGTAAAAGTTTAAGTTATCCTTGAAGTAGAAACTCTCTTTGGCCGTCCCATAGCCAAGAGCCGCAGCCAGACAAATCATGGCGACAAGCAAGGAGGCTGGCAGCCCAAAATATCGCGGCTGCCCCACCAATACCTTCTTCAGGACGACCGCCACCAGCACTGCCAAACCGACCGAGGGAAGATATAGGTAGCGGTCGTGGGCAAAGTCATCGGCGGCGAAGGCTCGTATATTGAGGACCGGAATCAAGGGCAGCACTAGCCACGTCGCAAAGAAGGCGGCAGGCCGAGTGCGCCGGGCGCAAACCAACAGGACTAATCCTGCACACACATCCAGAATGACCCGGAGTGTGAAATTTCTCAGAGTCGGATGCAGTACAGCGGGAAGGTCATAGAAGGTGCTCAAGCCGACAGGCCAGAGCAGGTGTCGAATCCAGAACCAGATCAGCTCCGGCCAAGTGAAGAGCAACTGCCGAGTACTGAGAGGCGTCACCAGGTGACTGAACCCTTTCAGGGCGTGAATCCGCGCCGGAAGATAGAGGAGTATGACCAAGAAGTAGGCCCAGATCTCGCGGATGGCACCACCGCTCCATTGGAGAACTCTCCTCATTTGCAGCGGTTTGCCCCACTCCGGCCCGTTAATCCACTCATAAGCAAGAAGGAACCCGGGAAATATCACGGCGGTTTCTTTTTCCAGAAGGCCCATGGCAAAAAAGGCGAGGGAAGTGAGCTTCCATAGTCGGACATGGTCGGCACCGGGCCGTGATCGAAGGTAACAGAGGAGCGAAGCAATCAAAAAGATGCCAAGCAGAGGTTCAGTTCCCCCCGAGATCCAACTGACCGCCTCGATATGCGAGGGGTGGAGTCCGAAAATCAGAGCTGCCAGCACCGCGACGACGCGGCCCAATCCCACTCGCTGAATCAGGAGATACACAAGAAAGGTGGTCAGGAGATGGATTAGGATGGTGCTGAAATGCCAGCCCCAGGCTTCGTTCCCAAAAACCGCGTCATTAATTCTCAACCACAGAAGGAAAATTGGGCGAAAGTAGTTTCCTAGTACAGTGGGATCAAAACCCTCCCATACATGCGACGAAAAGTAGGTAGGGACGCTACTCCAGGAATGAACTGCGAAGTTTTCTACGATCTGACCGACGTCATCGTGGACAAACTGGAATTGCAGCGTTTGGCTATACACTGCGAACGTCACGGCAAGGACGACTGCGATCCCCAGCCAAGAGGGAAGATTGCGAATGCCGGCGACAGGCCCGGGGGGCTGGCCGTGAACCATCAGATTCTCCTCCCCAGACGAGGCAGTCTTTGTGGAGGATTCATCTTGCATCGGTTTCTCCCACCCTCAACAAGTTTCACTTCCTTCAAGAGAGCCAACAGGATGATCCTGGGGGGTTGGGTCCGCCGGAAATAGAGAATCGAGGCCCTCCCTCACTTCAGCACGCAGCCCCGAAAAACCTTAGAGACTCAGCGCCGTGGCGTTTGACTTGCATGAGAAATGCCATAGGCCGTGCCTTGGCGGCCTTTATTCTGTCATAAAGAAGGATGTTACCACAGACGCTACGCTCCTCTCGGGAAACCTTCCAGCGGCTGCCCGAGGTTAGATATACTGTTCTCCATCAGTCTTGGCGCAAGAGAGGAAATGTACGCGGAGAATCGGGAGACGCCGTCCAGGGTGCAGGCCACAACCATGTTTGCCATCGAAACTATCGGGCTAACCAAAGACTACAAGGCAGGTTTCTGGAAAACGCATTCCAAAAGGGCATTGGATTCCGTTAACTTGCAGGTAAATTCCGGAGAAATCTTCGGCTTGCTGGGCCCGAATGGAGCGGGGAAGACCACGACGCTCAAAATCCTTTTCCGCTTGGTTTTTCCGACTTGTGGCACGGTGCGAATCTTGGGCAAGGAACTGAATGACACGACGCTGCACCAACGTGTCGGTTACCTCCCCGAGCATCCGTGTTTCTATGAGCACCTGACCCCGGAAGAGCTGCTGCACTACACGGGCAGGCTCTTCGGACTGGGAAAAGACGATTTGCGTCGGCGCGTCACTCGCCTCCTGGAGCAGGTGGGACTTCGCGACTCTCGGCACGTCCCGTTGCATCGGTTTTCCAAAGGGATGGTGCAGAGAGCGGGCATCGCACAAGCACTTATCAACGATCCCGAGGTTGTCTTCCTGGACGAGCCCATGTCGGGACTCGACCCCCTAGGACGCCGCGAAGTGCGCGATCTGGTTCTGCAATTGCGCGAGGAAAAGAAGACGGTCTTTTTCTCGACGCACATTCTGTCCGATGCGGAGACACTTTGCGATCGAGTGGCGATCTTGAATCGCGGCCAGCTTCAAGGCTGCGGGGAACTTCGCCAAATTTTGAGTTTGGGAGCTTCCACGACAGAGCTGATTCTGGAGACCCCCCGCGACGAAATCTTGGAGGAATTGCGACCCCTCGTAGTTTCCATGGTTCGGACCGGGGATCGAGTGTGCCTGGAAATCGGTGAAGAAGACAACATCGAAAAGGTCTTGGCCGTTTCGATGCGCGGCAAGGCGAAAGTGGTTTCGTTGAACCCGATAAAGATGTCACTGGAAGACTACTTCCTATCCAAGGTGTCGTCGGCCAAGCGGGAGCCGGTCGCGGCTGCCGGCGCGCAGGATGCGTAGGCGGAGATTTATGGGACGAATCGTAACCATCGCCCTCGGGGCTTTCAAGGAATCGGTGCGCCAACGTGTCCTCTACAACCTGATTGTCTTCGCCTTCCTAATGATTGGCGCGGCGATCCTTTTGGGAAGCATCTCGGTGGGTGTGGAGCAGATCATTCTGGTCAACCTGGGCCTCGCGGCCATTTCCGTGTTTGGCCTGCTCATCGCGATCTTTATCGGTATCGGATTGGTTTCAGAGGAGATCGATCGCCGAACGATTTACAACATCCTCTCCAAGCCGGTCACTCGTGCCGAGTTCATCCTGGGCAAATATGCGGGTCTGCTGCTGACCCTTTTGGTTAATACCGCCATCATGACCGCGGGTTTTTATGTTGCGCTGGCGATCCAAAAAAGGGGTTTGGCGCCGCAAGATTTTTCCCTTTTGATCGCGGTTTACTTCATTTTGCTTCAATTGGCGATCGTGGTGGGTGTAGCGATTTTCTTTTCCTGCATCTCCACGTCGATTCTTTCTGCGATTTTCACCTTTTGTCTTTTCGTCATCGGCAACTTTACGAGCGACATTCGCGGGTTCGGCCAGGAGAGTGGAAGCCCGGCTCTGGAAAAGATGACCGCCGCCGTTTACTACCTCTTGCCTAATTTTGGCGATTTCAATGTCATCGACAAAGTGGCGCACGGGGTAAGAGTTCCGGGCTTGTTGATCACTGCCAACACCTCCTACGCCCTTCTTTACATCGCCATCCTCCTTTCGGGTGCTATTCTGATCTTTGAGGAGCGGGAATTTAGATGAAGCGAGCCCTTCTCATTTCGATTGTCGTTGCCGGCATGGTCGGTCTCTATCCGCTCCAGAAGAGCATTGACCGGCAGCTCGGCTCGGCTCCTGGCCAACGCGAGGAACTTATCTTTTTGCCTTCGGAAGCCAGATTTTCGCGCTTAAGCGGCGGTTATTCGAGCTTGCTGGCCACGCTCTACTGGACCCGCGCGGTGCAGTACTATGGACGCCACCGCTTGGCCAACGCCAAAGAGTTTGCGCTTCTCGGGACTTTGTTGGATATCACGACGAACTTTGACCCACATTTGCTGATCGCCTACCGGTTTGGCTCCCTTTTCTTGGCGGGAAGGCCACCGGAAGGCGCGGGCGATCCGCAACGAGCCATCTACTTGCTGGAACGCGGGATCGTCGCCAATCCTGATTATTGGCGTTTGTGGGAGGATTTGGGGTTCATCTACTACTGGGACACGAAGGACTACGCACACGCGGCGAGGGCATTTCAGATGGGAAGCGAGCGGCCCGGCGCGCTGCCTTGGATGCGCGCTCTTGCCGCCTCGGTGGCCGCGCAGGGTGGCGAGATTCAAACCTCACGCATTCTTTGGATGGATATTGCCCGCACGGCCGGAAACGATTCCATCCGCCACAGTGCGGAAATTCACCTCGCCGCCCTGGATGCACAAGAGGCTTTAAGAGAGCTCGACGGTTTGCTCGCCGCTTACCGGCAAAAGCAGGGGCACGAAGCTCACTCCCTGCAAGACCTGGTCGCGGCAGGCTATTTGCGGGGGATTCCGTATGACCCCTCGGGCGAGCCTTTTGTGGTGGGGTCGGATGGCCGCGCTGCGTTGGGCGCCAAAAGCCGAATTAATTTGAGTTTAGTGCAGTAAGGAGGGGACAGGAGACAGACTCCTGTTTCGAAAGGGTGAACCGGAGTGGAAGTCATACGATTCATATTTTGGGAAGGGGTTAAGGTTCTGGGACTGGTGTTCCTCGGGCTGGTTTGCGCCAAGTCGGTGGCTGCTCTTGCGGTGCGGAAGGGTTGGATCAAGCCCGCTCTCTATGCGCTGATCCTCGGCTTGGCAGGACTTGGGGCGTGGTTTGTGGGCAACGATGTGGCGGCGGAAGTTTATATGTGGAGTTGCAACGGCAACTTGGACCGTGGGGATCCGGTAAAAGCCTATTCCAATGCTCTCCAGGCGGTCAGCTTGCGCCCCAACAACTTGAGCTATTGGCGTGCCCTGATGGAGAGCAAAATACGCTTGCAACAACTCCAGTCAGTGCTGGATGACGAGCCGGCGGTGCGGGCTTTGAGCAAGGGCAACCTGGATGAGGTGGACGAATACCAGTATGCCCTTTGCTTGTTCTTTCTGGGCGAATACGACAAAGTCATCGCCACCACCCTTCGCCTGATTCGCCAGAACCCTTCTTACGTCGCGCCCTATGTTTTGCAGGGTCTTGCTTACACGGCGGAGCGGAAATATCCCGAGGCGCAGCAGAGTTTCCTCGCCGTGCTTCAGATTTTTCCCAACAATCAAGCCGCCGTGGAGGGTCTGGCGCGCGCTTATTATCTTGGTGGCGACCGGCGGCGGGCGCTGGCCGTCCTCGATGACACGGTGAAATTTCAATTCCCTCCGCCGGTGCGGGAGAGATTCGAGGCGTTGAAAGAGCTCTATGACCAGTAGCCCGCCCCTCACGCTCCACGTGCGGCTGGAGGATTTGGTCGCCCTGGTTTTTTTTCTTATCAACCTCCTCCTGCGAATCATCTTCCATGGGCTGGAGGGCCAGAATTTCAGCCCTGCTGATGTCCTCATCATCATCCCGGCGATGACGCTGTTGCTCGCCAAGGAATTGGTCCATTACTTTGTGGCGGGAAAATCCGGTCCTGCGGCCGGGAGTGAGGGACCTTGGGATTTTGTCCGTCCATTTTGGGAAATCGTTCGTGATTGGCTTCCCTTTCTTTTCATTCTGCTGATGTACTACTCCCTCTGGGGTGACGCAACGCTGCTGATGGTCACCACGGACCGCGACCAGGCTTTGATTGGGCTCGACCAGCGGCTTTTTGGATTTCAGGCCAGTTTGGTGTTGGAGCGGATCATCTCCCCCGGGATGACGGTCTGGATGGCCTTTGCCTATTTTTTCCACATTATCAATATTCCTCTCGTTGGCTGCTTTCTCTATGTTCGACGCGACCGCGCGCGCTTTCGCGAGATGATGAGCGGCCTGATGGTGGTTTCCTTTCTTGGGCTGCTGGGTTATCTTCTTGTTCCCGCCATCGGTCCCATGTTTACCTTGCGCAATCAATATACGGTCCCCTTGCGTCAGTCGATGTGGGTGTTTAATCGCGAAGTTGATTTTATGGACTTCGCCCGCATTCGCCGTGATGTTTTTCCCAGCCTGCACGTGGCGATTTCGTTTGTGGTTTGGCTCTATGCCTACCGGAACTCCAAGAAGCTGTTTTGGATTCTCTCGCCGCTGATTCTCAGTCTTTGGGTGTCCACGCTCTATCTTCGCTACCATTACCTGATTGACGTGGTGGCGGGATTGATTCTGGCGCCGATTTCCTTTCTATTGGCTAATTGGCTCTTCCGCCGTTTCGGTGAGATCCCGGTTTCGTTGGCCATTCCCCCAAGCTGGGCAGAACGCCTGCCATGGCTTTCCAAGCCGCCCAATGTGGAAGGCCGGGAAGAAGCGAAGGGTGGCCGATGAGCGAGCCGCAACCGCCAATCACCAATCACCATTCACCAAATCACCAATCTCCAGCCTCGGCTTGGCTGATCCTGCTGTTGCTCCTTCTCGCTGTCCTTCCCTATACCAACACTCTGCAAAATGGATTCGTCTATGATGACAACAATGAGGTTTTGACCAATCCTTATATCCGCAGCTTTGCCCACTTGGGAGACATCTTTAGCACCCGCATCCTGGAGCACCTGGGCGCGCGCGGCGCCACGAATTACTATCGTCCCATCAGCGTTTTTGGCTTTTTGATCTGTTACAAGCTCTTCGGGTTGCTCCCTTACGGATTCCACTTGGCGAATTTGCTCCTGCACGCCCTCATCGTGTGCGTGCTGTTTGGGCTTACCCAGCGGCTATTCCAGGATCAGTGGCTGGCCTTTACCGCTGCCGCGATCTTTGCGCTGCACCCCATTCACACCGAATCCGTGGCGTGGATATCGGGCGTGACGGATCTCGACTTGGCCGTGTTTTACCTGGGCGCCTTCTGGTTTTTCCTGACCAGCGCCCGGCCGCAGGGGGGCGTGGCAGCCGAAATTGTAGGGGCCGACAGCGCTGGCCCTTGGCCGAACGCTGTTCGGCCCTACGTCCAAAGTGCGCGGTCAGAGTGGATGCAGTTGGGCATGGTGAGTTGCTTCGTCCTGGCGCTGCTTTCCAAAGAGCAGGCGGCGACGCTGCCCCTCGTGGCCATGATTTTCGAGCACTTTTATCGTGCGGATCGCGCCAGCACCACCTGGCGGCAGAAAGTGTCGCGATACGGCTCCCTGTGGCTGCTGGTGCTGGCTTACGTCTTGTTTCGCGTCCGCTTTTTTGGCGCCTTCGCGCCCGTGCAGTTGACGCGCAACGTGAGTTGGTACGAGGCCTTTCTATCAGCGTTTTCGCTGGCCGGCCTCTACGTGTGGAAGATGCTTTGGCCCGTTCACCTCATCGCCTATTATCCCTTCCACAAGAGCGTCACCCTGCTCGACCCTGGGGTGTTGGCAGGAGTCGCGGCGCTGGGCTTGTGCGCGGTGGCTTTTGCCTCCCTGTGGAAACGCCACCATATTGTTTCCTTCGGTTTGATTTGGTTTTTCATCAATATTGCGCCGGTACTCAATTCCCGCTGGCTGGGCCCCAACGTCTTCACCGAGCGGTATCTCTACCTTCCTTCGGTGGGCCTTTGCTTGGTGGCCGCTTGGGGAATTCAGGAAATATGGAACCGAAGCACCGCGCGGCCACGCGTCTGGCGCGTCGCATTCGGAACCTTCTTCGGCCTGCTCGCGCTGCTGGGGTTCATCCGCATTCTGATTCGCAATCGCGATTGGCGCGATGATGAAACATATTATCGCGTCACGCTGGCGGCGGTGCCCGAAGCCGCGAGCCTCCGCCTGAATCTGGGAGCGGTATACTGGAATCGTATGCAACCTGCCGCGGCCGAACGCGAGTGGAAACTGGCGCTCGTGGTCTCGCCTAATAGCGCTCAGCTTCTCAATAACCTGGGGCTCGTCAGCGTGGGCAAGAAACGGAACGAGGAAGCCATCGCGTACTTTCAACGGTCCATGCGGCTGCGGCCAAATTACCCGGACGCTCATCTGAACCTTGGACGCCTCTACGAAACCATGGGGCGAAGCCCGGAGGCGGAGCTTCAATTGCGAGCGGCCGTGGCCCTGGCGCCGTTGAGCGTCCAGGCGCGGAATGAGCTAGGTAACTTTTATTGGAACGCTGGCCGCCTACAGGAAGCCGAAGAGCAGTTCCAGGCTTCGGCGGCAAGCATTCCGAACGCCGGCGCTTGGGAATGGCTGGGAGACATCGCCATGCGCCAAGGGCGGCGCGACGCTGCCGAGCAGGCCTATCGCCAGGCGACCGTCCTGGATGAATTCGACTCCCGCGGGCACTTTGGACTGGCGGCAGTTCTCGCCGCTGAGGGCCGGGCGGCCGAGGCTGCGGACCAATACCGCGCCGGCCTGAGCCTTGACCCGCACAACCCAGAGGCGCAAGCCGCGCTCCAGCGGCTCACAGCAAATTCACCCCATGGCAAAACACCGAACCCGTAACCGGGCAAGTGTAGCGCGGACCTGTTCGGTAGGTCCGCGGCTTTTCCTTGTTGATCGCGGACGAGCCGCGGACCTAAAGAACAGGTCCGCGCTACTCCTGCTGATTTTGCCTCTGCTGTGCTGTCTCTCGAGTGCATTGCGCGCGCAAACGCCACCCCCCGCAACCGCGGACGCCTACGTTCAGCAATTCGAGTCGAGCTATCGAGAGGTGCGAAGCCTGCGGGCCGAATTCACTCAGACGTACACCCTGGGAGGAAGGACGCGCATTGAGGAAGGGCGCGTCAGCTTCGCCCGCGGAGGCCTGATGCGCTGGGACTATCAGCGGCCTACGGAAAAACTATTCCTCTCCGACGGCAAGCACGTGTCCCTCTATATTCCCGAGGAACACCAGCTCACGCGCACTCCGATGAAATCGAGTGAAGATTTTCGCGTGCCTTTTGAGCTGCTACTGACGAGGCTGAACTTACATCGGGTCTTTTCGCGGGTGGAGATGGCCGACGCGGCGCTGGACCATAACTCCGCCGATCACGTCCTGCGCGGTTTCCCCAAGAAGGAGTTCGCCGATGAATACACCGATGTCCTGATGGAATTAGGTCCGCAATTTGACATGCGAAGGCTGGTGGTGAATTACCCCGACCACAGCCGAATGGAATTTCGATTCGACCACATCGAGCGCAACCCGTCCCTGCCGCCCTCCCTTTTCCAATTCACCCCTCCCGCCGGGACGGAGATTATTGATCAGAAGTGAGACACATTTGTCGACGTAGCGCGGGCGGGACGCCCGCGTCCTGACCTCATATCTTTCGGCCAGTGTGGATCGTTATGAGCCAAGCCGCGACAGCCCAAAGTCCGGGAAGTGCGGTTAGAACAATCGAGAAGATGAGGCCGGCCTTGAACAGTCGTCTGCGTGGGGCGCCTCGGTAGTAGGTCATATCGACTATCCATCCGAACGTGTAGCAGATGTTGGCGAGGACAGCATAAATGGGTGGGCCGAAGATCATCACTATCGGCTCTTCAAAATCCTCACCCGGCCTTACCGCAGCGGAACCAGCCGTCATTACAAGCAACCAAGTCGCAACACCAACCAGTCCGACGAGAACGTTGAAAGGAAGACGCCGAATCTCCCACCACCGGACAATCTCATTGCAGGTGGTTCCGCAATCCCCGTGAAACAGCCATTGGAGCATCCGAGCCCTCCTCGATCAAACATTCTACGCTGGTTCGGAAATAACTGGTACGAACAGTTCTTCCTGAGACTAAGAGATTTTCGCTATTTGTAACGGAAGAGCCGCGGACCCCAAATGCGGGGGGGCGCTACGCATTCAGCACATACTTCTTAATCGCGCGCGCCACGCCGCTGTCGTCGCAAGCAGACGTCACCGCCCATCCCGGCCTGTGCAGCCCGTCAATATGATTTCCCATCACTACCGGCAGGCCCGCAAACTCCAGCATTTCGAGGTCATTGAAGTTGTCGCCGAGGGCCATGACGTCGCTCGAGGGAATTCCGCACTGTGCGGCCCAGAACTTCAGCGCCTGCCCTTTGGTGCACCCATGGTTCATGATGTCGAAGAGGGCGATATTGCGGTCGGGGTACTTTGTCCAAGTGAGTTGCACACACGATCCGACCGTGGATTCGCGAAGCAGCACCTCCGCCCCCTCGATGCGCGCCGGCGGGCCGCCAATCATGATCTGCACGGGGTCGGAATTTACCGCGGCTTTCAAGTCCGGGACCAGCAGCAGGTGATCCAAACTGGTCCTGAGGTACCAGCCGAGCGGCCCCTCGGGGGTAGCGCAGTCCTCCATGGTCACCTGCCCGCGCTCGGGCAGATCGAAAATGACGACGGTGTAAGGCCGGTAGACGGGGACGATTTCCAGCACTTGCAGGGCAACGTCGTGCGGCAGGAAGTTTCGGTAGGCGACCTCGCCCATGGGCGTGCGGACCAGCGCGCCGTTGGAGGTAATGGTGGTGACCGGGAAGGGGATTTTCGCCACGTAGGGCGCTGCCGCGCGAGGTCGCCGCCCCGTCACTACCACGACTTGAATTCCCCGTTCCGACGCGGCCGCCAGGGCTTGAAGGTCTCTCTCCGAAATTTCCCATCGACTGTTGACGAGCGTGCCGTCAAGGTCCAGGGCAATAAGGCGAATCGACATGCAGGAAAATGGTAAAGGGTAAAGGGTAAATGGTAAAGGCTAGAAGTTGCGTAGAAAGGGTTAAAGGAGAAAGGTTAAAGGGTAAAGGATAAAGGGTAAAGGTTAAAGGCTAAACTAAGAAGTTAGAAGGTCGTGGTTGGAGCGTGGAGTTTTTGCTTACCGCGTACCAACCTGAAGGTCGGAGATGGTTTTACCCCTTACCCTTTAACCCTCAACCTTTATCCTTTAACCTTTACCCTTTAACCTTCATCCTTCTAGCTCCTAACTTCTAACTTCTGCTATTCTCAAAAGCTATGTCTTTTCTGACCCATCTGGAATGCGCGCGCTGCGGCAAGACGTATCCGGCAGGGCAGGTCCAAAATCTCTGCTCTTGCGGTTCGACTCTCTTCGCGCGTTATGACTTGCGGCAGGCGTCCACACAGCTTACACACCAGGCGCTGAAGTCCCGCGCCCGCGACTTGTGGCGATACCGTGAGGTTCTGCCGGTCTTGAGCGCCTCGTCCATCATATCCCTCGGCGAGGGTTTTACGCCGCTGCTGCACGCGCGCCGTCTGGGCGACCGGCTCGGCCTGCCCAATCTCTATTTGAAAGATGAGTCGCAGAATCCCACCGGATCCTTCAAGGCACGCGGCATGGCTGTGGCGGTGAGCAAGGCTCACGAGTTGGGAATTCGCCGGCTGGCGGTTCCCTCCGCGGGAAATGCCGGCGGTGCCTTGGCGGCTTATGCCGCGAAGGCGGGGATGGAAGCCGCGATTTTCATGCCGGAAGGGACGCCCCTGGCCAACCGCCTGGAATGCACCCTGCACGGCGCCAAGGCGACCCTGGTCCCCGGCAGCATCAAAGACTGTGGCCGCGTGATGCGTGAGAGCCTGCCAGGACAGAACTGGTTCGACGTCTCCACGCTGCGCGAGCCTTATCGCGTCGAGGGCAAGAAGACCATGGCTTACGAGGTCTACGAGCAACTGGACGGCCGCTTGCCGGACGCCATGATTTATCCCACTGGCGGTGGCACCGGACTGATCGGCATGTGGAAGGCTTTTGACGAGATGCTGGAATTGGGATGGATTGCGGAGCGGCGCCCGCGCATGTTCGCCGTTCAGGCGCAGGGCTGTGCGCCCATGGTGCGGGCCTATGCCGAGGGAAAGGAAAGCGCGGAAGAGTGGAAGGACCCCGAAACCTCGGCTTCCGGCCTGCGTGTCCCCGCGGCCATCGGTGATTTCTTGATTCTGCGCGCCCTGCGCGAGAGTCGAGGCGCCGCGTTGGCGGTTTCCGATGCCGACATGCTGACGGCGGTCCGCGAGATCGCCGAGACCGAAGGTTCGCTCACCTCGCCGGAAGGTGGAGCCACTCTGGCGGGGCTGAAGAAATTGTTGTTTGACGGCTTTTTGGGCGGGAATGAATCCGTCGTACTTTTCCTCACCGCCACCGGGTACAAGTATTTGGAGGCTCTGGAGCAAATAGTTTAGGTAACGCTCATGTCACATACCGAACGCCTCTACTACGCCGATTCTTACCTAAGGGAATTCAGCGCACGCGTAATTCGCAAAGATCCTGACCCGCGTGGGGCGCGCGTCTACCTTGACCGCACGGCATTCTATCCGGAATCGGGCGGGCAGCCCAGTGACCGCGGCACGCTGGCGGACATCACAGTGCTTGACGTCATTGACGAAGGCGACAAGGTTGCCCACATCCTCGCGGGCAGTCTGGGGGGCGAAGCCGTCGAGGGCAATATCGACTGGGAGCGCCGCTTTGACCATATGCAACAGCACACGGGGCAACACGTTCTATCAGCGGCGTTTGAACACGTGGGCAGTTACAAGACCGTGTCGTTTCACTTGGGCACGGAAATTTCCACCATCGATCTGGATTCCGACCGTGTGGGCGCAAAGCAAATCGAAGAGGCGGAAGATTTGGCGAACAGCGTGATCTTTCAAAACCGCGCCGTGAACATCTCCTTTCGGTCCGCCTCGGAAGCTCAGCAGCTCGACTTGCGAAAACCCACCTTTCGCGAAGGTGACATTCGGCTGGTGGAAGTTGAGGGATTTGATCTTTCAGCCTGCGGCGGGACCCACGTCAGCCGCACCGGCGGCGTAGGGATCATCATCATTCGTAAAGTGGAGCGTGCCAAAGGCCTGACGCGCGTTGAATTTTTGTGTGGGGGCCGGGCGCTGCGCCGGGCTCGGCAGGATTATGCCATCTTGAGCGATGCGGCGCGATTGTTCTCAACGGGATTGGAAAACGTCCCCGAGCTAATCACTAAACAAGCCCAGGAATTGCGGGATGCGGGGAAGTCCCTGCAAAAACAGGTGGAGGAGATGGCGGAATTGGAAGCCGCCCAGATGTGGCGGCGGGCCCCGGAGAAAGCTGGAGTGCGTGTCGTCCGGCGCCTGTTTGAAGCCACCGAAGGAAAGAAGGCCAAACTGGTTGCGCACGGTGTGGGGAAGCAGGCCGGCGCCATCGCCCTGATCGGGATTAAGGGGACGCCCGCCACGCTTTTCTTTTCCCAGACCCCCGGCGGCAAGGTGAATCTGCCTGACGTGATGAAGCAGACCCTGGCAAAATTCGGAGGCAAGGGCGGCGGAACACGGGATTTCGCTCAGGGCGGCGGCCTGCATGAAAATCAGCTCGAAGCAGCCTTGAGTTTTGCGGAGAACCTGTTGATTCTGTAGCGGCGAGTTTACCTCGCCAAATGGCGGCGTAAAGCCGCCTTTACTTGGCGGCGCTTTGCCCGCCGTGCTATATTTCCAAGGGTCACTAACCGCGTGGGCGCGTAGCTCAGTTGGGAGAGCGCGGCGTTCGCAACGCTGAGGTCGAGGGTTCGAATCCCTTCGCGTCCACCATTCGCCTTCGCCCTTCGCGCTACGGCGAAGAAATTTATGCAATGCCCTAAATGCAAGATAGAGAATTCCGATGCGATCACGTTTTGCGTGCGATGCCATACACCGCTGAAATACGTCTGCCCTGCTTGCAAGAACGTACAATTAAGAGGTGGGACCTGCGAAAAGTGCGGAGTGGATTTTGCCAAATACGCGGCGATGCTGGTCTTTCAAGCCAAGGACGCTGCCCACGCGGAGCGGACTAAAGTTCAAGGGCGCACGGCCATTCTGAAACAGATTCTCCTCCTTCCCATTACCGGCGGGCTTTCACTGATCAAATATTTTGTCGGAAGGGCGCGGGGCGGGTAGCGTCTGCTGCCGTCGCAGTAGCACGGGCATCCTGCTCGTGTGAAGGCATGGCCAAGACCCCGATGGATCGGGGCAGGTCGCCCATGCTACGTGGAATCCTACCTCGTTGTCTTGCTGGCAAGATAGCGCTTGGCGTTGGCCATGAGTTCCTTGGCCTGAGGCATGCTATCCAGCGCTTTCAGCACCAGGGGATCGTTATGGATGCTGATCTTGTCGGCTTCATTTTCGCCGTAGATAAAGCCCACCAATTGCATTTGGATATGGTTTTTGACAAAGTCAAGATTGGCTGTCAAGTTCGCGTCGGTGAAGGGAATCTTCTCTTTCCCCAGGAACTGTTTGAATTCATCCAGCACGGCGTCCGTCACTTGGAAATCCTTGGGGATGGTCTTGTGGATGCCCAGATAGTATTTGCCGAAGTCGAAGAAGGCGCTGTGCTGGATTAGCATATCCTGTGCTGGATTCAATTTGGGATCGGCAAACTGGATGTCGGGAGTGATTCCTCCACCGCCGTAAACTTCGCGCCCGCCGTCGGTCAGCCGGACCTCGGCATGGTTGGGCTTGGTGAGCTCGGGGTGATAGTAATAATCGTAAAGCGAAACGTTCTCATACTCGCGTTGGATAAGACGTCCGCTGGGCGTGTAATAGTGCGCCGTGGTCAGCGCCAGGCCGGTGTGTTCGCTCAACTGATACACCGTTTGGACCAGACCTTTGCCGAAGCTGGGCTCACCGAGCACCAGGGCGCGATCGTGATCCTGGAGGGCGCCGGTGACGATTTCCGCCGCACTCGCCGTCAGGCGGTTAATGAGCACGACGATGGGATATTCGTTGCCATCATCACCGCGGGTGGCGTAATAACGCTTCTCCGGGGAATGCCTTCCGGAGTGGTAGACAATAAGCTGGCTCTTCTCCAGGAAATGATCGGAAACCTCCACGGCTTCCGGGAGTAACCCGCCCGGGTTACCACGCAGATCGAGAATCAATCCCTGCAAGCCCTTTTCGTTAAGCCGGTGCAGCGAGTCGCTGAGCTCGTCGTTGGTGTTCTCGTCGAATTTGCTGATGTGGATGTAAGCGATGTTGGGCCGAAGCATGAAGGCGTCATCCACGCTGAGGGGGGAGATTTCATCGCGGATGATGTTGAATTCCAACGGCTGCTCGTAGCCTTCGCGAATGACGGTGACACGAACCTGCGTGCCCTTGGGGCCCTTGAGCAATTCGGCCACCTGCGAGACATTCAATCCGTCGGTGGATTTGTCATCGACCTTCGAGACGATATCGCCCGGGCGCAGCCCGGCGCGAAAGGCCGGCGACCCCGGAATCGGCTTGCGCACGATGGTCACGAGCTTGCCCATCTTGCCGGGACGGGTTTCGATCTGCATGCCTACGCCGTAGTACTTCCCCTCCTGGTCTTCGCGCAGCAAGGCGAATGCGCGCGGGTCGAAGAAATTTGAGTGCGGGTCCAGAGTTCGGAGCGCGCCGGGTATGGCGCCCGTGTTGCCGTTGGGTGGACCATAAATACTCTGATCCGGATCGAGGGGGTCGGCGTAGTTCGCCTCGACGATGTCGTACACACGAGTGAAGGCGCTCAAGCTGCTTTTGACGTCCGTGTCATCGCTTCCGGCGGTGGCCTCAACCTGGTGTCCGTACACTCCTCCCAGCAGCGCACACAGGAGTACTGTCGACAAGATAAACCAAACCACTCGCCGTGCTTGTTTCATGAATTTGCAGCTCCTCACCCTGCCGAGTCAGTATAACATACGATGGCCCGGTCAAAAAGGCCCCTTTCCCCGTTTATTTCCCGTTTATTTGGATGCAGATGGCTGGCGCAAGGTTTCGATGACTTCGCGGGATTGCCGATTTTCGACAATTCCTTGACAACACCCCAGGGTTTACCTATTATCGCAGTGGAGGCGCACCTTGTTTGGCGGCGGTCTGGAAATCGGTTTCTTACTGTTCATTGCCTACCTCCTTTTCGGGCCCAAGAAAGTGCCGGAAATCGCTCGTACCTTGGGCAAGGGTTTGGGAGAGTTGCGCCGCGCGTCAAATGAACTAAAGATTTCACTGGAAGAGGAAATAAAGAATTTGGACCGCTTACCCGAAAGCGGGTCCGAAACGACCTCCACTTATGGGCACCACGATCCAGAACCCACCCCCGAAGACCCCGGACCCCGATCCTGAGGAAGCGCAACTGAACGGCAAGCAGATGTCGTTCCTCGAGCATCTCGAGGAACTCAGGGTTCGACTCCTGCGCAGTATCTATTCCATTCTTATCACCACCGGTTTTTGCTTTTGGAAGCGCGATGCCATTTACGCTTACATGGCAAAGCCTCTCACCGATACGTTGCGCGCGCTGCACTTGCCACAGCAGCTCGTTTACACCAATCCCGTTGATCCTTTCAACCTTTACATCAAGCTGTCGATCATGGGAGGGATTTTTCTCGCTTCGCCCTACGTCTTATTTCAGCTCTGGCTGTTTGTTTCGCCCGGACTTTACCGCAATGAAAAGAAATACATCTGGCCCTTTGTCCTGCTGACCAGCGGCCTGTTCATGTCGGGCGGCTTTTTCGCTTACAAGTTAGCTTTGCCCAAAGTGTTTCGTTTCCTGTTGGAGTTTGCCAGCCAATTCCAGCCCATGGTGACCATCAACGAATACTGGGACTTGGCGATTACTCTCGTGGTTTCGGTGGGCGTGGTGTTCGAGTTGCCCGTGGTGATTCTGCTGCTCTCGATCTTTGGCATCGTCACCCCGAAGTTCCTCTTGAAGAACTTTCGTTATGCGGTCCTGCTAACGGCCATCATTGCTCTGGGCATTGTCCCCAGTAATGACATGGCGAGCATCTTTGTCGTCTGGATTCCGCTGGTCGGCCTTTACTTTCTGAGCATCGGACTTTCCTGGCTCGTTTACCTGAGGAAAAACCGGAAAGCGAAAAATGCCGAGGCCTAGCTACGACACTTTCCACATTGCGCACGTTTTCAAATGCCTTTGCGCTAAGCGCTTTGGACTGCGGTAGCAGCAGCTACCGCCTTCCACCGTCGGTTCATACGGCAAAGTCGCAAGGGACGGAGGGGAAAAGGCGGTAGGTGCTGCTACGGCAGTCCAAGGTGGGCTTCGCCCGTAATTAGATTCCCAAATCCGCGAGGACAATGAAGTGAAAAGTATTGGAGCGAGGCGTCAAACCCAGCGGTTTCGGCTTGGGGTATTCACCGTTCTGCTCCTCCTTCCTGTTCCGCATCGGCTCAGCGCACAGGCGCCTGCCGAGACTTTCAATGGCGCGCGAGCTTTTGCCGATTTGAAGCGTTTGGTGGCTTTCGGGCCGCGCCCGGCGGGTTCACCGGCCCTGGCGGAGGCTCGGCGCTGGATGATTGCGCAACTCAAAGATGCCGATGCGCAGGTTGAAGAGGATGCGTTTACCGCCTCGACCCCCGTGGGCGAAATCCCCATGACCAACCTCATTGCCAAGTTCCCCGGCGCGCGATCCAAAGTGGTGATGGTGACGGGCCACTACGACACCAAGCTCGAGGAAGGCTTCCGTTTTGTCGGAGCGAATGACGGGGCGTCAAGCGCCGCGCTCCTCTTGGAACTAGCGCGCGATATGAAAGACCGTAAGCATGATTTGACTTACTGGCTGGTTTTCTTTGATGGGGAAGAAGCGGTGCGGGAGCAGTGGACGGATGATGACAACACTTACGGCAGCCGCCATTTGGTCCAGAAGCTGTCTTCCGCGGGTGAACTGGGGCGCATCCAGGCAATGATTCTGGTGGATATGATCGGAGATGCCCAACTGGATATCCATCGCGAGGCAAATTCTACGCCCTGGTTGACGGACACCGTGTTCGCCGCAGCCCATCGCCTCGGTTATGCTAAATATTTTCTGGATTCCCCGACGCCTGTCGACGACGACCACATACCTTTTGTGAACGCCGGTGTGCCCGCAGTGGACCTGATCGATTTCAATTACGGTCCCGACAACAGCTACTGGCATACGGAGAAGGATACGGTGGACCATTGCAGTCCACTCAGCTTAACGATTGTTGGCCGCGTGGTTCTGGCCACTCTTGCTGACCTTGATTCGTCACCACACACCAAGTAGCATCCCCCCTGCACGCATCCCTGAACGTTCCTCGGAGCCTTTTTGTGTCACTCAAAAAAGGGAAGGGAAAGCTTGGATATGTACGAGTGCCGCGCTGGCTTGGTTTCGTTTTTCAGGGGGAAGTCGGAGCGGTAGTGCGCCCCGCGGCTCTCCTCGCGCGCCAAGGCGCAGCAAGCAATCAGTCGAGCCACGGTAAGAATATTCCAGGCTTCGTGGGCTGGGCGGGAGGGATGAGGGGGCTCGGGCAGGGAGAGTTCCTCCAGGCGTTTCACCGCCTGGGAAAGGTGCTTACCGTTGCGAATGATGGCGACCTTGTCCCACATCGTCGCGCGTGCTTCCTCGACCGCCTTCTGGACATCGGCGGGCGACGGTGTGGCCGGCCGAGGCGCCGCCGGTGCGGAGCATTCGGCGTGGGGATTCGCCGGGGAAACAGGGAAGGCCGCCGGCGTGTGCTTGTTGAGCATGGCCGCGGCGGAGCGAGCTCCGAAGACCAATCCTTCCAGCAGGGAATTACTTGCCAAGCGATTGGCGCCATGGACACCGGTGCAGGCCACTTCTCCAGCGGCAAAAAGCCCCGGCAGGGAAGTGGCCCCGTGCAGGTCCGTCGCCACGCCACCCATGGCGTAGTGGGCCGCGGGGCGAATCGGCACAAGGTCGGCGGTGATGTCGATGTTGTAGTTCAGGCAAGTCGATACAATCCGGGGGAAGCGTTTTTTGACATACTCGGGGTCGAGGCCCGTCAAATCCAGATAGACAAACTCCCCGCGCGTCTTTTGCATTTCCAAGATGATGGCACGAGCCACCACGTCACGCGGCGCCAATTCGGCGGCCTCGTGGTAGCGCGGCATGAAGCGCTCCAGCAGCAGGTTACGCAGATAAGCTCCCTCGCCGCGCAGCGCTTCCGAAAGCAGAAAGCGGGGTGCGCCTTTCACGAATAACGCGGTGGGATGAAACTGCACAAACTCCAGGTCACTCAAAAGCGCGCCGGCCCGGTAAGCCATGGCCACACCGTCGCCGCAGGCCACCGAAGGGTTGGTAGTTTCCTTGTAGACGTGACCCAATCCACCGGTGGCCAGCAATACGGCCCCGGCCGCAACAGACTTGGGCGGGGAATTGGGGGCGTCCACGTAACTCACCGCGCACACCTTGTCTCCCTGCCGCACCAGTTCGGTGGCAAAGGCGTGGGGGCGCAACTGGATGGAAGGAAGCGTCCGGGCCTTGGCCATCAGCGCCCGCAGAATTTCGCTGCCGGTGGAATCTCCATGGGCGTGGAGAACGCGCGAGCGGCTGTGGGCGCCTTCGCGCGTGAAGGCCAGCTTGGTGCCCTCGCGGTCGAAGCGCATGCCCCAATCGATGAGCTGTTGGATTTGCGTCGGCCCTTCCTCCACCAGCACGCGCACGGCCTCTTCCCGGCAGAGTCCGTCGCCGGCCAACAGCGTGTCGTGCCGGTGAAGTGTCACTTCGTCGTCCTCGCCGAGCGCCGCGGCAATGCCTCCCTGAGCGTACTCGGTGCTCGATTCATACAAATCATCTTTCGTGAGGACAAGCACACGGCCGCCCTGGGCCAGCTCAATGGCGGCTCGCATCCCGGCAATCCCCCCGCCGAGGACGACAAAATCCACACTGCTGTCTTTGCGTGTCACCATGGATGATTCCATCATAGCGATGGCGGGTCGGCTCCGCAACTCCTACCACCTACTTACGAAGGCGAAAAAAACCACAGGCGAAACATGGGTTGGCTATTTCTGCTGTTGCTGGTCTCGGGGCTGCGTGGTATTTGTAAGAACGGATTTAGGCCGGGCGTGACCGGGGGAGGCTTATGCGGAGACTGCACGTCAAATCGAGTGCCGGTGAATACGAGGTGATGGTGGGGCGTGGAGCGTGGCGCGCACTGCGCCGCTTGCGGGGGTACACCTCCGCCTTCGTGCTTACGGAACCCAACCTGTGGGCGAGGTGGGGCAAGAAGTTTGCGCGTGACACGGGCTGGATCAGGGTGCGCCCTATCCTGGTGCCCTCGGGCGAGAGTTCCAAGAGTCTGGCCATGGTGGGGCAGGTTGCTTCCGCGCTCCTGGAATGGGGCGCCGACCGGCGATCCTTGTTGGTGGCGTTGGGTGGCGGTGTGGTGGGAGACTTGGGCGGATTCGTCGCTTCAACCTACATGCGGGGGATTGATTACGTGCAGGCGCCGACCACCGTCCTGGCGCAAGTGGACAGCTCTATTGGGGGAAAAACGGCCGTCAATATCCGCACCATGAAAAACCTGGTGGGGACGTTCTACGCGCCACGCATGGTGGTCTCGGATCCTGCGGTGTTGGCCTCGCTTTCGCCGCGCGCGTTTCAATCCGGCTTATATGAAGCGGTCAAACACGCGATTCTGTCGGGTCCGGCGCTATTTGGTTGGCTGGAAGGGAAAGTGGCCAAGATGCGGCCCGGGGACACGCCGCTCCTGGAAACCCTCGTGGCGCGCGCCGCGCAAGTGAAAGTCAACGTGGTGAGCCGCGATGAGCGCGAAGCGGCCCTGCGGCGCGTCCTGAATCTGGGCCACACTTACGGCCACGCGCTGGAAGAGGCCACCGGGTACCGGCGCTTTCTGCACGGCGAGGCTGTGGCGTGGGGGATGCTGACGGTCACTCGCCTGGCAGAACTCGCGAGCGGGCTGGATCCCGCCGTCGGCAAACGAATCGCCCGCCTGGTGCGGGCGGTGGGCCCGCTGCCCGGGATGGGCGGCCTCCGCGCTGAAAAAGTCTTGGCGCTTCTGCCGCGCGATAAGAAAGCGTTGGGAGGAAGGGTCCATTGGGTTTTGCCGGAAGGCATTGGCAAAGTGCGGGTGACGCCAGACGTTCCGGAGGGGGCCGTCGCCAAGGCTTTCCACGATGTGCAGGACGGAGTGTGGAATGATTAGCGCTGCGCGGGCGCCCGGGCAGGGAAGCCCACTGGGTTCGGGCGGCGATGAAGACTCCACCCGCGCCGCCGTGCGCGACATGTTTGCCGCGGTGGCGCATCGTTACGATTTTCTCAACCACTTCCTTTCGCTGGGACGCGATATCGCTTGGCGCCGGGCCGCCGCGCGAGCGCTCGAGGAAATCCTGGCGCGCCCCGGTTCGCGGGTTGCCGACCTTTGCTGTGGAACCGGCGATTTGAGTTTTTGCCTGGGCCGCTGTTCCCAGGGGTTGGTGATGGGCGCAGACTTTTGCTATCCCATGCTGGCGATTGCGCGGGGCAAAGCGGGGGCGGAGGCCCGGCGGGTCCATTTCTTGGAAGCCGACGCGCTCCACCTGCCGTTTGGCGATGCTTCGCTGGATGCGGTCACGTCCGCTTTCGGGTTTCGCAATTTGGCCAATTATGGCCGGGGAATTGATGAAATGCGGCGCGTCCTGAAGAGTGGCGGGCGCCTCGCCATCCTGGAATTCTCGCAAGTTCGTTGGCCGATTTTCGGCCCGATATTTCGATTCTATTTTCACCGCATCCTGCCGCGCCTCGGTAAGTGGATCTCCGGAGTCGAAGGTCCTTACCGTTATCTGCCCGACTCGGTGGCGCAATTTCCGGATCAAGACGCGTTCGCGGAAAAACTACGCGGAACGGGCTTCCATAAAGTGAGCTATCGGAATTTTACCGGAGGCGTTGCCGTCCTGCACTTGGGCGAGAAGATATAACGCGAAAGGTGCGAGTCATTTGAATTCGCGTTCGTGGCCGAGGGGGCAGGTTGCGTAGCTGGCCTCGTGCCACGAGCCGCTCCATATTTCATCGACAGCGTAATGCTCGCGGCAATAGATGCGGTCGCATTGGGGACAAAAGGCGTCGCAGCTTCCGCGGCCCGGCGAGGCAAGGTAGTCCAGCACCGCGCGGGCACCGCCTTCCGCCAAGAGCTCGACGAGGCGCTGTGCCTCCTCTCCCTTCCAGTAGGTGGTGGGGAAGACGCTGGAGATGCTGTTGGCTTGGACGCCATCCTTCCGCAGCCGGTAGGTCACGGCGCTTTCACCACACGCCGCGCAGGGGAGCACATAATCTTCATCCTTGCGCACGAGATTCGGCGCAGGCTGAAGGGCGAGGAGACGAGCAATCTCGTTCACGAGGGGCCGCGCGTCCTTCGCAAAGGCCTCGTTGATCTCCTTGCCGGCATCCGCGCCTGGACCGAAATTGGCCAGGTACCTCCACCATTCATGACCGGTGATCCACCGGCAATAAACGATTTTCTTGGCTGCCACATTGAGCTTGTCTGCCGTGCCCGCGCTCAAGACGCCGTGTGCCTCCGTTAGCGCCATGATGAGGTCATTGATTCGCTCCGGGAGGGCCTTGGCGAGCTCGGCGGGAAGAGAGCTAGAGCGGGCCGCTACCTTCTTTTGGAGCTTTTTGAGCGACGCGGTGGGCTCCACGGACGAAAGATCTGGAAATGGCGAATCGCCTGGAGAAGACGTCTTCGAGGAACCGTTGTTAGGCACAGCACCTGGGGTAGGGGACGGCCTTCTGATCCGGCGCCAAATCCCCAGGCCCAGCAGGGCAAGCGTTAGACCGGTCGCAATCATGCCCACCGTGGTAAGAAACGTCATGGCCCCGTACCTCTTGGGCATCGGATTGCGCAGAGCGAAGCTCTGCGTCAATCCCCGACCTATCCCAAATAACGGAAAGCCACAGACGAAGGCACACGGCGCCGCAGTTTATTGAGCTGGGGGAGGTTCGGTCTGGCTCCAATCATCCGGCGCCCCGCTGTCTTGGAAGTCCTTCTCCAGATCATCCAGATTCTTCTGCGCGGCTTGCGTCGTGGCCTTGTTTACATCAACCTGTGATTGTTTGTCCTGCACTTTAGTGGTGAGGTCCGCTTTGAGGGTAGGATCGAGCTCCCGCACCTGCTGGATCTGCAACAGATTCAATTCATCTTCCGATAGTTGTTGCATCTCCTTGGCTTTCGCCAGGTCCTGGCGGGCCGCTTTGAACTTCCCTTGCCAGTAATCGCGCGTTTTCATTTTCTCTTCCGGAGACTCGGGCTTGCTGCCGGTTTCCTCAGAGGGCGGGGAAGTCCCCGGGTTGGAAGCGCTCGGCGCGGGCGTGGAAGGATTCTCTTCGGGGGCTGATGGGGATGATATGGCCTCCCCGGGTTTGTATCCCGGCAGGTTATCGTTGGTAAAGACCTTGGTGGCCTTCTTATCGTTTTTCTCGTGTTGCGCGCGGAGTTGCCGCGCTATATCCCCCAGCGATTCCTGCTGCTGGGACTGGGCGGCGAGGGGCAAGGCCACGCTCAACCCAAGAATCGCAAACAGCAGCGTTATCCTACTCATGTGTCCCTCCCTTAGCGCAGCCAACTGGGATCGCCACCCTCTTGGCGGAGCTGCTCGCGCAAATCGTCGATGGCCTTCTGGTCGCTGTCAACCTGCTTTTTCTTGGCATCGATTTCCGCAGTGAGTTTGTTGATGTCGCTGCGAGTGTACTGTTGCGTTAGGGAGTCTTGCGGATTTGGATAGTACTGCATGTTATTCTGCCCGAGCTTTTGTTGCAGCACGTCGAGTTCGCGCTTGTCGGTATCGAGTTGGTCTTGCAGGGTGGCCATCTGCTTGCGGTAATACTTCTCGTCGTGGCCTCCGGGCGCCGCCGATGTGGTGTCGGCAGGGCTCTTTTCCGGCTCGCTGGACTCAGTTATGCCTGCGTTCGAGGTGGGCAGGTTATCGTTGGTGAAGACCTTTACCGGCTTGGGCGCGTTGGCCTTCTGCGCTTTGAGCTGGCGGGCAATGTCACCCAGTGAGGGAGCGCTGGGAGTGGATTGCTCCTGGGCGTAAGCACTCACAGCACCTAGACAGACGAGCACGAATCCCAATACTATAACTTTCATACGTATTCTCATAACACCCTTCCTTGAGGGGCGGCGCGGTTGATCCCTAAGGAGAATTTACGCTTTTTTGAGATCGAAATCAACTCCGAAGCTGTGAGAAAATCCGCCTTCCGTAGCACGGCCGACCTGCCCCGATGCCTCGCAGTCCCGGCCGTGATCGACCCCGCTTGTGGCGCGGGTGTCCTCGCCCGCGTCTTCTGTTACGCCTCTCGTAACAATAGAATCGGTCCACAGGAGGAGGGTTGCTTTCCGCGAAAGTAAAAGGCTCGGCTGCCAGAGCAACCGAGCCTTTTGTCTGAATCAAGTCTGGGGACGACCGAATCCCCGGGCACAATTAATTTACTTCCATTCCCAGAGTTTGGAATGGGTGTTTCCTTCCGGGTCCACCTCGAACTCGAACACGGCGGCGACGGCGTTCAGCCGCGCGAACTTGGGAGTCGCTGTGCTGTAATAAATAGCGCCCCGATAGCTTATCGCGCCAGTCGTTTGAATCTTCCCTACGCCTGCGCCCTTCCAGGTGGCCATCCCCCCATCCGGCGTGAGCACCACGCCCTGGCCTTCTCCATACAAGCTGCCATCCGGTCGCGTTGCTGACCAATATGTGCCGATTTCGTACGTATCTGACCCCAGCAATTTTCCAGTGCTTTCGAACGAAACCTCCACCTTAAATCCGCCTCCATCCGTCGTGAGAACCCGCCTTGCCGTGCGCTTTCCGCGCGATTCACCAATCTGCTCACCGAGCATAATTCGCCTCCTCCTTTAATTTTTAGATTTACTGGAATCAGTTTTTAGGGTTTGCCCCAGACGTGAGTATATGCAACTGCCGAGACATGTCAAATGAATCTTAAATTAATCTTCAGACATAAAGCGTGCCTAGAAGGATGGAGTTCTCCCGCCTGCCCTTGCGCCTTGTAGGGCCGAACTGCGTTCGGCCTTAGGGCGAGCGCTGCTCGCCCCGACGCCGCCGGCCGGCTGGCGCACAGCGAGCCCAGCTCTACGACTCACGAATGTTGACAACAGTCGCCCGTGGGGCTAAGATTCCGGCCGTCTTCCAATCTGATTCGCTGCCTGAGGGATCAAGTGCCTGGCGGGCTGAAGTACAGGGCAAAGGAGTACCCCTCCGGCCATCGAAGTTCGCGTACAAATCCAACTTCCTTCCAAGGTTTCTCATGGGTCAAATCGGTCGCCGCAAGATGCTGCAACTCACGTCGCTCATGGTGGTGGGACGAAGCAGCGGTTTGTCGCCTTTGACATCGCTCCTCGGGGCGGAGTCGACCGCGAGTGCTCCGCACGCCTTGATGCTCTGGTACAAGCAGCCCGCTGCCGCCTGGGCCGAAGCGCTGGTGATTGGCAATGGCCGGCTCGGCGGTATGGTCTGGGGGGGCATGGCCGAAGAGCGAATCGATCTCAATGATGACACGCTCTGGTCGGGTGAGCCCTTCGACAATGTGAATCCGAAAGGGCTCGAGGCACTCCCCAAGATTCGCGAGTTTCTGCGCCAGGGGAATGACAAGGCTGCTCAACAGCTTGTCGAAGAGGACATGAACGGCCGCTACTACGAGAGCTATGAACCCCTCGGCACGCTCTCGATCAAATTGCTTTCGCTGAAGGAAGGGGCCGATGACCCTGCCAGTGCACAGTACCGGCGCTCGCTGGATCTGAGGACCGGCGTTGCCAGCGTCGAGTTTGTCCATGGGGGCGTTCGCTATACGCGCGAGATTTTCGCCTCGCACCCCGCTGACGCGCTGGTGGTAAACTTGCGTGCGGATCGGCCCGGCGCCATCTCGGCGCAAATCTCGCTCTCTTCGCCCCATCACGCGAGCGTGAGGGCAAGTGGCGACGTTGTGCAGCTTGCGGGTCGTGCTCCCTCACACGTCGATTATCACCAACATTTTTTTTATGACGACGGTCCCCTGCAGCGAGGGATGCGCCTCGCCTGCCAGGTGAAGGCGGTCTGCGAAGGGGGCAGCCTCGCGGCGCGCGACAACACGCTGATCGCCGAGGGTTGTGATGGCTTGACGCTCTTGCTGGTGACGGCTACCAGCTTCAATGGCCCACACCGTAGTCCGAGCGCCGACGGCCGCGATGAGACGATGGTCTGTGAGCAAGCTTTGGTGAAGTCGCGGGGGCGATCCTACCCGCAGTTGCGCTCCCATCACGTTGCCGACCATAGCGCGCTTTTTGACCGCGTTTCGCTCGATCTGGGTAGTTCCGACGCTGCGCAACTGCCCACTGACGAACGGCTGCGCACCTATCGCCCGCAATCCGACCCCGCGCTTGCCTCTCTCTACGCGCAATTCGGCCGATACCTGCTGATCGCAGCCTCACGGCCGGGTACGCAGCCTTCCAACTTGCAGGGGATCTGGAACAATAATGTGACGCCCCCCTGGGCGTCGAATTACACCCTCAACTGCAATGCCGAGATCAATTACTGGCCGGTCGAAGTGGCCAATCTCGCCGAGTGCCACCAGCCGCTGATCGAGCTGACTCGCGAGTTGAGTGTGGATGGCGCACACGTCGCTCGGGACCTCTATGGGGTGCGCGGCTGGGTGGCACACCATAATACTGACATCTGGCGGTTGGCAGCGCCCGTGGACGGCAGCGCGCGCTGGTCGATCTTCCAGGTCGGTTCGGCCTGGCTGTGCCAGCACCTGTGGGAGCACTATGCCTTTTCGAACGACCTTGCCTACTTGCGCTCGGTGTGGCCCATGCTGCGGGACGCGGCGCGCTTTTATCTGGACAATCTGATGCTCGAGCCGGCGCACGGTTGGCTGGTGACCGGACCCGACACGAACTTTGAGAACGCCTTTCGCAAACCCGATGGCAGCACCGGTGTGGTCTGCATGGGGCCAACGGGCAGCATGCAGATGGTGCGGCAGCTCTTCCTGAATGTGGCCGAGGCGAGCCGCCTGCTCGGTTTGGACTCCGAATTACGGACCGAGGTCGAGCAGGCACTGCCCAAGCTGGCTCCCATGCAAATCAGCCCGACCACCGGCGAGCTTCAGGAGTGGCTGGAAGACTGGCAGCGTACGGCGCAGGGCCAGGTGCTCTCCAGTTGGGGCGCCATTTGCAGCGCGCAGATCACTCCCCGCGGGACACCCGAGCTGGCCGCTGCCCTCAAAAAGACCTTCGACAACGGACACTGGTGGCAGCAGGGCCGTGTGGGCAGTTGGCAGGGAGCGTTTCAGGCCAACGTCTATGCGCGTTTTTACGAGGGCGACACCGCTGCGGCGGTCCTTGACACACACCTGGCACGGAGCGTTAACCCCAATCTCACCGCACGCGCTGGCAGGGTGGATTGGCAGATCGACGGAAATCTTGGGCTTACCGCTGCGGTTTTCGAGATGCTCCTCCAGTCACACGCCGGAGAGATTCATCTCTTACCCGCCCTCCCCGCCGCGTGGCCGAACGGCTCCGTGCAGGGTCTGCGGGCGCGCAACGGCTTTGAGGTAGATATGCGCTGGCAGAGCAGCCGCTTGCAGCAGGTGCGTATTGCCAGTTCCTCGGGCACACCAATGCCTGTGCGATACCGTGACATGGTCTTTCCGCTTACCCTCCCTGCCGGCCAGAGCCTGACTCTCGACGGAGATCTGAAACCGTTGGCTTGAAGAGCACGGAGTTATTCCGGTCCCACCGGAACTACTCTGCGGGTTTTCGTTGTCGGATATTAATAGATATGTGGACGCTATCGTGTTAAGAGCTGCCGAGGAATCCGTCGGTTGGCGGATCCGTCTGTGCTGACATCGTTTGTCGAGAAGTTTCCTTTCTGTTAGACTGGTCTATTAGACAGGTCAACAGGAGGGCAGGGAAATGACAACTATGGGCTTCTACGAAGCGCGGACGCATCTTTCGAAGCTGCTCGACCGCGTCGCGAAGGGGAAGAAAGTTCTGATCACCCGGCGCGGGAAACCTGCGGCGCTGCTTAGCCCGCCCCCCAGGCAGGAACAGCGGGATGTGCATCAGGTTGTGCAGGAGATGCTGGCGTTCCGGGACCGCGAGGGGCCAACCCTCGGCGGCAAGGTGACCATTCGGGAGCTGATTGACGAAGGCCGCCGCTTCTAGCGCTTGTGGAAAAACGCCCCACAGCGGGTAACCACCCCGGCGCTCTAGGCGCCGCCCCTCCTGAATCAGGAGGGGAGTTTTGAAAGGCTCCCCACCTTAGAGGGGAGGGGTGTCCGTCGGCTGACGGACGGGGTGGTGCTGGCCGGGGTGGCGTCGATAATGGCAGCGCCAAAGAGTTTTTCCGTAGCCTATTTAGGCGGACGCGCGACCGAGAGGAGGCACGATGGCGAAGAAGGCAAGAAAGCCGGGCAGGGCCGAGTTTGTCCTCGACGGCTCGCTCGCTTTGGCCTGGTACTTCAAGGACGAGGCCGACCCGTATGCCGATGCGGTGGCGGTGCGCTTTCCGGCAGCGCGCGCCACCGTGCCGCTGATTTGGCCCCTGGAGGTGGCAAACGCCCTGCTGATGGGAGAGCGGCGCCGGCGGAGCACGGAGGCGCAGGCCGCCAAGTGGCTTACCTACCTCGCGTGCCTCCCCATTGCCGTCGATGACGAGACCAATAACCGGGCTTGGGGCGAAGTGCTAAGCCTGGCGCGTGCGCATCGCCTTTCGGCCTATGACGCGGCCTATCTGGAACTGGCCTTGCGCCGCGGTCTGCCGCTGGCGACGCTCAATGACAAGCTCAAGGCCGCAGCCTCCGCCGTGGGCGTGCCGGCGTTTGCTCCGTGACGCGTAGATCCCGCCTTGTGACCTTTGGTTTTCCGAGCGGGGTAGCGCAGAGGTGGACGCCGTTCAGTCCTCCTCTGCGGCTCGTAATCCAGCGTGTCATCACAGATTTGTCAATTTCTAACATAGGACATGCCCGAAAGCGTTATGTAATTTCGAGAAGAGCCGCGGAGGAAGCTGAAAGACGCTACCTCCGCGCTACCCCGCTCGCCCTGCGCCAGCCTGCCCGTCTACGTCCGCTACGTCGGCGGTCGCGATAACCTTGAGTAAGCTGATAGACATTTGAGAGGCCGCGACACAGATTTGGATGATGGTGTAGGCTCCGGTGTTTGGAAGGTCGCGAAATCTCAGCTGCATCGCGTCCCGATAGCCCCGATCGTTCGTCATTAGCCATGCATTGGTGAGGGTCTTCCCGACCACGCGTTCCCAGAGGGTTGATGGCAGCGAAACCAAATAGTCGGAATGCGATTCGGGCATCGCGCGCGTACAAATCAGGCTGTCATTCTGATCGTCCACACACACGAACACTTGACAACTCGCGAATGACAGCACAACAACCCCGACCCCGCGCGGCAGGTCGGGGTGGGCGAACATCCTTACATTTTCTAAGACCCTCGGGGCCGGGCAATCGAATTGGTTAAATTCTATACCCATGTCGGACTCATTTCTCCGCAAGTCTCGCGGCGTTTTTCACGATCTTGATGGCGGTTACCGCTTCACGATCATTTCCAGCAGCCAAGTTAGCCACCTCTGCCAGGGTCTTCTGCTGAAGCCAACTCGCGACGTAAGCGACCTGAGATCCACCACCACCCCTTTCGATGATTGCCTCTGCTACGGTTTTCTCTGCCATACCGACCAGGCCGCCAAGGACTTTGCGGCCGCCGCGTGTCAGGGCTTGTCCCTCTCCCTCCGGCCCTAGTGGCAAAGCCATGGCAAGAAGTTGCCCCGCTGCCGCAGCATTGCCAACAGTTCCTGGGGGGATGTTCTGCATGTACGACGGGCGAAAACCAACGATAGGTGCAAAAAAGTCGTTGGCCATATTGTCGAGAGCGAACAAGAAGTTCAATCCCACGGCTGCCGCCGCAGACCCCGGGGCACCGTTGACATCTATTGAGTACGGAGTGTTATCGAAGAACTGGCCTTGGAATGTCCCTTCACCAGAAATAGTTATGTTGGTGACACCGCCCGCCCCCTCTGTGAGCTGGACCTCGCCGTTCGCAACCTGCTGGTCTGTGACGACCTGCCGGTTGCCATTCTGATCCAGGAGGTAGCCCTGCTTGTCGCATAGGTCGGGATTGTCGTCGCAAGCCGCTCCTCCCAGAAGATAGTAATCTTCCCCGTCCGGGTCGACGTTCGCCAGTGGATTATTCAAAACGTAGGCGTAACGGTTCCAGGACTGAGGATTGCTGGGGTCGACGGCGGCCAAGCCCGCCCGGTCCGGGCTTAGCCAGCGGCCCTGCGGGATGCTATACTCCCGGTAGAGCGCGTCCCCCAAATCGCTGTACGTTTCGCTGGGCAACCAGGCGAAAGGCTGTTGCCCTGGGT
>Ga0326728_10003366_pt1 | contig 49997 bp, 38 predicted proteins | sample MB3enrmetagenome_FD_207602 | JGI IMG/M metagenome (GOLD analysis project Ga0326728, IMG submission 207602) | Lab enriched peat soil microbial communities from McLean, Ithaca, NY, United States - MB31MN | ecosystem: Environmental > Terrestrial > Soil > Wetlands > Peat | place: USA: New York... | reverse complement strand
CAGCGCACATAGCTGCAATCTGTTCCCTCTTCGCAAGCTCAATCAGAACGTCCAAATTCCTCTCGAACTCGGACGTCTGCATGTAATCGGCAAAGCCACGGAAGCTGGCGTTTTGCCACCCGGTGTTGAGTGAATCTAGCAGGGCATGTCGAAATCCGCCCAGCCCAGGCATATATCTATAGTGAAGCCGAGCTGAATGCAGAGCAGCCGACAATCGGTCCCTGTTGAACTGCGGGTTGTGGCGCGAACGCGGGATGGTGCGTACATCGACCAGCCGTTTTACATCATGCGCTTTAAGCAGACGGATGAACTCCGCCACCGGGCGCGTAGAGTGCCCTATCGTCATGATAACCAGCGGTATCGATGATTTCCGTTGCGTCATATCGGACATTTGGAGCAGCTCAGTTGGGCTGAGATCGGGAACGCAGTAACAAAGTCCCCAATATGAGTGCAAGGCTGAGTAACAATCCGCCGAATCCGATGTAGACCAGCTTTTCCGGATTCATTGCCACCCAACCCAAGGGTCCTGGGAATTCCACGCGCCTCATCCAGGTGCGTAACACGGCTGCATCCCAGTCTTGGTCGATGAAGGTTGCTCGCCATTGCAAGGTATGGTCAAGCAGAAATAATTGGTTGAGGTGAATCATGACCGGTCCCTCGGTCAGTACCGAATAGTGAAAGAAGTCGCAAAAGCGGCGGATGTCCCCGGCGTTGGAGCGCACAAGGATCCAGTTGGGCGGCAGTCCCTCCTGCTGGCGAAACTTGCGGAGGGACGCCGAGTCTTCGCCGGCGTCGAAGGAGAAGATCAGCACGCGATAGGGCGCGGCTCCGTGGATCTGCGAAGTCTCCTTCACCAGCATCCTCGCGAGGATGGGACAGCTCATCGTGCAGCGCGTATACACGGGCAGGACAATTACGGGGCCCGATCCAGCGGCGCCCAGTCTACCCCACAAGGTGCTTTGGAGGTTGGCTTCATCCCAGACTGCGATGTCCGGCATCTGTCCTGCATTGCTGCCGACGGGAACTACCGCCGTGGCCTGAGCGCCTGAGGCGAGCGTCAACGCCAATGAGATCAGAAGAAGATATCGATTGAGGCTCATGATTTTGAGTGGGTGGTGTCGACCGCGACCGGGCTATTCGGTCTGAAGCCCGGAGCAGTCCTGATACCATTTTTCACGATGTCGCGAACCGGCGCGTAGTAGGATGCGACGCACAGCAATATCGCAGCGATTACCCAGGGCGTAAAGTTGCGCACCGCGGCGATGTCTTCATCGTGATAGGGCTCGCTTGTCGGTAGTAAATACGGGACCTGCGAAAGCGCCGAGTCGGGCGCGGCTGCCAGGCTGCGAACCAGAACGATAAAGTAGAGGAGGACCGCAAGACCCATGATGCATCCGCCGACCATACCCATGTGGGTTGCAAACCACCAGTCTGGCCGGTAGCTGGGTGAGACGGGGTTCATATAGGTCAAGCCCAGGTTGGTGCGGCGCGGCTCGCCTCGCAGTCCGCCCAGGAAGAAGCCGGTTGAAAAGACGAAGGTGCCAACCATCCAAACATAGGGCACGATCATCGCCATCGTACCCGAGACCACTGGCTTCTTGAGCAATCCCGTGATGATCAGCAGACTGCCGCCGAGGATGCCGAGAAAGACCGGTCCGCCGACCGTCAGGTGGAAGTGCGCGGGGACCCACGCGGTATTATGCACAACATTATTCATGCTGTAGGAGGCATTGATGATGCCCGTAATCCCGCCAAACAGGAAGATCACCAGCCCGCAAAAAAGATAGGGAAAGAGCCAGACTTTGGGGTCGAAGTAGGGCAGCTTTTTCCACCAGCCAAAGAGTCCCTTGCCTCCTCGCTGACGCGCCGCCAGTTCCAGCGAGGCAGCCAGGGTGAATGCGGTGAGCATGCTCGGAATCGCAACCATCAGTGTGAGAACGCCCTGGATCCCTTTCGATGTCGTGGAGATTCCCGGGTCTGCGAACTGGTGGTGCAGGCCCAGCGGACACGAAAGCAGTATCAGCGCCATAAAGGTGAAGCGCCCTGCAAAATCGCTGAACAGCTTTCCGCCAGCCAGTTTGGGCAACATCGTGTAGTAGAGGACGTAGGTAGGTAGCAGCCAGAAGTAGACCAGCGGGTGCCCGAAGAACCAGAAGAGCGTTCGGCTGAGCATGACGTTGACGCCGGAGGTCCATCCCAATGACCACGGCAGAAGCTGTACCAGAACTTCGAATGCGACGGGCAACGTGGCCAACTGCCACACAATGAAAGTGGCAAATATCCCTACTACCCCTAGCGGTGTCTTCCGGCCCGAATTCACCTTCCGCCAGCGCATATACACGGGAATCCATGTGAACAGCGGCACCCAGGAGCCGACGATGAAGAGGACAAGTCCAAGGTAGAACAGGGGGTGGGCCATTAGCGGCGGATAAAACGTGTAGAGCACGGAGGCTTTGCCCAGGAAGATCATGGCAGCCGTCATCACCGCTCCCAGCAGCATCAAGGTCAGCGAAAGAATTGCCCCTGCTATGGAAACTCGCGATTTCAATTCCTGGCTGACCACCATCGATCCAAATGCAACCGCGAAAAACGTGGTCAGGACGATGGCATTGATCACTCCATGAGCGGTGAGGCCCTCGTAGTAATCGATTCCGGCGAAGGATGTGGCACGGATTACGCCCGACTGGTACATGACCTGCATCACGCCGTGGTAGGCGCCGAAGATAAACAGAGACAGCGGCACCAGCAATTCGATCAAAATAATTCTTTGTAGGTTCTTTTGGAGTTCCATTAGTTTTGTAGACCCTCCAGGTACGCTTCAATCTGCTTAATCTCGTCGTCGGTCAATGGAATCGGAGGCATCACCGGGGGATATCCGCTTACCGAGAGCGCTGTGGGGTTATGAACTTTTTCGACGAAGAACGCTGAATCAAGTGTGCGAGTGCTGCCGTCGGCCAAGTGTACGGTTGACCCCCATGCACCTTTGAAGGTGGGTCCCACGCCGGCGTTGCCGTTGACTGTATGGCATGCAAGACAGCCTTTGGCATCCAGAATCTTCATCCCCTCGGAGGAGGGAAGCCCTTCGACGGAATAGTCGGTGATGAGGTCGCTGACTTCAATCCGTGCGCTCATCGTCTGGTGTCCCTTGCCGCAGTATTCATGGCATACGATGGTGTAGATTCCCGGCTTGGAGAAATGTACGCGGCCGTTGGCAACAGCGCCCGGCACAACCATTAGGTTCACGTTGGTTCCAGCGATCTCCAGGCCGTGAGTAACGTCCTTGGTGACAGCGTAAATATCCAGCGTCGAGCCCGTGGGGACGCGCAGTACATTGGGCTCGAATGCCCACATCCGCGTTACGAAATGAACTTCGTAGTTCTTGCCGTCGTGTTTGGTAACCGAGGCTTCCTCAAATGGCTTTGATCCGAGGGGGATGCAGGTGGGCACGTTGATGCCGAGTCCCCAGGTTGCATAGGAAATCAGTGCCAGACTTACCGCGACAAATACAACCGCTCCCAACAGTGCGCGCCGTTCAAGCACGTTGATCGCCATAACCCAAGTCCTCCCCTAGATCCCCATTTGACGGTGCAGCAGCAAACAATAGATCCCCAGCCATATAAGGCCATATGCGACGACCATCACGGCGAAAAACGCGATTGCGCCTCGTGGGAAAAAGTCTTTTTCAGTATGTCGCGAATCGTCGTTGCTCACGGAAACTCCCCCTTATTCCAGAAGCCATAGATGCCCCTCAGAATTATCAATACACTAGAGACACTTAGATACCTGCCTTTTCAGCCCCAGGTTTCTCGGATTATACCGTTCTTCAGCGTTACGGGAGAACCGATGCAGCAATGGTGGTCGAAAAACTGAGCGCATCTGTGCCGCCCTGGACTTGACCATGTAATCGGGATCGTTTCGATGGGATCGAACACCACAGACGGTTTCCCAGCTACATGTTGGTTGGGGTGGTTCCTGTTTCCAGTTGAATCGCGCGGGGAAACAGAATGTCGTTTTCCAGGTGAATGTGCCGGTGCAAGTCCTGTTCGAACTCCTTCAGCCCGTCATAGAACGCATGATATGTGGGGCACGCTCCTTCCGGCGTAGCGTAATGATTGCTGAGTTGGTGAATCTCGGCGATGAGCGCGTGGGCCGTATCGTGCTCCGCGGTCATCATGGCGATCGGGTTGGCCACTGTGCCAAAACATCCATGCGGCATCGCGCTGCCGGTCTTCAATGCGCGCTCCAGCTTGACCACGTAGGGAAACAGCACAGCCTCTTCCTTCAACAGGTGCTGGCTTAGTTCCTCTTCGAGTTGAGCGAGCTTGGTCTGGATCAGCGGCAGCTCAGCCTGCGTGTCGCCGTGGCGGCGCACGACCTTCTCGGCCAATACAGCAAGCCGTGGCAGTTCGCGCTTTACATAGGCATGATGCGTGGCGACGATGTGCCCGCTCAGCTTCTCCAGCGAAGCCTGTGACCACTCCTCTGTTGTTGGAACTGAACTCTTGGCTGCATTCTCCAGTGCCGCAAGCACCTCATTCACTTCAAGATTGCTGGCCGTGCATGCCTCGGCGAGCGGTTTGCGCCCACCGCAGCAGTAGTCAATCCCATAATGTTCGAATACCCGGATCGAAGTTGGCTGTTCCAGTGCAATCTCGCGAACGGTCTGTGTCGTGGCTACCATGATGTTCTCCTTGGTATTACCCTAAAAGCAGCCGCTCTCGGCCGCAGCGACTTTAGTCACTCGCGCAGAAATATGTTCGATTCGGGGCCTCGATGTGAATCCCATCCTTTGTTTCACGGGCTTGGCATTACAACACCGTGCACTGCTAGACTCTCCCCAATGACCACTGAACGCATGAACCTGGCCGCTGTGCTGGAAAAGACCGCGCTCTTGTCGAACCTTACGCCGGCTGAGATACAGATGCTGGCCGCGCGCACCATACGCAAGCCGTTCCGCGCTGGGGAACTGCTCTTCTCCGAAGGTGAGCTCTGCCACGGTTTGCATATCATCGCGCAGGGCAAGATCCGTATCTTCAAGACGTCGCTCGGCGGCCGCGAACAGGTGTTGGCCATCAACCATCCCGGCGAGTCTGTCGCCGAGTTGCCTGTCTTTGATGGCGCTCCATACCCAGCATCCGCCATGGCCATTGAGGACTCTGAGATAGCTTTCATCTCGCGTCGCGACTTTCAGGCCTACTGCATGGAACACCCGGAAGTTGCCCTCAAAATGCTGGCGGTAGTGGGTGCCCGTCTACGTCGGCTGGTCGGCATTATCGAGGAGCTTTCCTTCACCACCATCCGTCAGCGGCTCATCTCTACTCTGCTGCGATTCGCGGAGAGCGAAGGTAAACAGACCGGGCGCGGCATCGAATTCCAGTTGCCCGCCAGCCATCAGGAGCTGGCTAATCAACTAGGCACGGTGCGCGAACTAATCTCGCGCAATCTGATGCGACTACAGGCTGAAGGACTGCTGGATGTGGATGCACGTGAGATTGTAGTGAAGGACCTTAAGGGTCTCCGTGCGCTTTTGACACCCATATCTTAATGGGTTGGATCGCTAATGGTCGTATTCGTCCGCATGGGGCACCAACTGCATATACATATCGCGCGAAATATTGGTCTGCCAGTGGCTGGTTGCACGAGCAATCCCGATCAGCCCGCAGAAGATGACCGCCAGAATCGCTGCAACTAACCGTGGATCGAACACGCGATTTCGCCAGCGTGCCGCAGTCGCACCTGTCACAGATAGTTCGGAGCCGCTAAGGTTGCGCGGCGGCAGGGAGAACTGTAGCGCGTTCTCTGCGGGACAGACCGCTACACATTCCATGCAGCTTGTGCACTCCAGAGACCGAATCTGAATCAGCCGGTCCACAGGAAGATTGGATGGACAGGCCTTATTGCACTTGCCGCAGTCGATGCATGCCTCCGCATCGCGACGAATCCTCACCGGACTCACTGTGGAGACAATGCCCATCAGCGCACCATAGGGGCAGAGAAACCGGCACCAGAAGTTCTGGATAACAACAGAGAGCAACAGGAGCAACGCAACGACTATGATCCCAAGCAGACCCATGTTGCGGAAAAAGTTGAGCATCTTGACATCTGCAATGATGCCAAAGGGAGCGAGCAGGAAGCCGTTCAGGGCCTCCGCCGACATACTGATCACAATGAAGAGGAAGAATGCCATCAGCAGATACTTCAGGCTGCGCAGAGGGATGTCGAGCCAGCGAGGAACGGTGAGGTTGCCGCGGAAGAATTTGCGACCGAGCTTCCACAGAACCTCGGAGATCGTACCCACAGGGCAGAGCCAAGAGCAGAACGTCTTTTTCAGCAGCAGGCTGGATAGTAGGAATATGGTAACTAGCACCATCGCCGACGGATGGACTGCCGGAACATGATGAGTTACCAGGAAGTACTTCAGGTTCATCAAGCCTGCAATGGGAAGCCATCCATCCACGCCTGCCGGTCGCTCAACGTAGCGGGACTGCCCCTGGGTCTCGAAGTAATGTGTCCAAATCAGGAAATCAATCGCGATCCAAGCATTCAGCGCAAGAAATACGATCTGCACCATGCGCCGAACGTTTTGGGAACGGTCTTTCAGCAACCTGCGTACGAAGCGCTTCTTCCGCATCGCACGGAGTCTTTCAGGTGTGATTGCTGTGACAAAAAACGCGGTCTCGGTGGACATGTCATCCTCTCAATGCCAACCATATCCATCAGAGGGCCGCATCGGTAGGACTTAAGTCACTGTTGGCAGCAGATGAGTGCCACACAGGCACCCAGCCGAACATGCAGCAGCCCCGGAGCGTAATCCAGAGGGTATCGACAAACGGGAAATTCAGGGTCTTGCAGGAGCATATATATCGTGTAACGATATTTATATGAGAACCCGATCCAAGGTACCCGATTCGCAATTGCTACTTAGAACACTGGCTCAGTTTCGTTATGAGCTGCGTCAGTTTCTTCACTTTAGCGAATCCGCGGCGGTAGAAGCTGGACTGCAGCCACAGCAGCACCAGCTAATGCTGCAGGTGGCAGGCGCACCCAAAGGCGAGGCAGTGACGATCGTATACGCCGCAGAAAGGCTCAGTCTGCGGCACCACAGTGTGGTGGAGCTAGTCAACAGGTCGGAGCGCGAAGGACTGCTGGCGCGCACCGTGGACACTACCGACCGACGACGGGCAATCTTGCGAATGACGCGAAAAGGAGAACTGGTCCTGGATAGGCTCGCTGAGGGTCATGCACGAGAGCTGAAGGAGATGGCGCCGCGCTTGGCGAAGGCCCTGAAGCACATCGGAAAGATTGTGCGAGATACGGCCGATTCGAAGACTCGATGAGATCGCAGCCATCCGCATCACGCGGATTTACTATGATCCGCACTTTTCGTCATCGCTACGGAAGGAATCGCATCTTACACCTAAGTAAACACAGGTTATTGCCCAGGAGCCTTCATCTGTACAAGCAACATGCGAACCGCCGTTTTGGCGGAAATGCCGTGAGGCAGCATCGGAGGCATGTAGATGAAAGAGCCTGGCTGGGCGTTGACCTTATCGTCTCCCAACTGTACTTCCGCCTCTCCTTCGATGAAGTAGAGAACGGCCGGTGTCGGGGCTGAATGCACGGACAGCGCCTCACCGGCAGAGAAGCCAAACAGCGTGACGTTTACATGTTCGTCCTTGTGCAGGATTCGGCTCATGATTCCGTTGTTGGGGAGCGTGAATTCCTGCTGTAAATTGGCGCGAAAAGTATAGTTCATGACGGTCTCCTTGGTGTGTGGTTACTCCATTGGATGTGGTCGTACGGAGCAACTAAGACTTGATCTTTCCGTTTGCAGGTGTCGCGTGAATAGTTTGACTTGCTGACAGCAACATGCGGTTACTCCCGAATGGTGAGACCGGCTTCGTCGGGTTATTGTCTACAGCTGCAATTTCTGGTGCATGTGCTTTCGCCAAATTGGATACGGAATACCGGCAAGTCGATTGATTGCGAGGGCCTGTGCGGTAAGCAGGACCACCGCGACCTCGATGATGACGAGTTCCCTGGGCTGAGAGATGATACCGAGTGAAACGATGAGGGTCGTCGCTCCCGCGGGTGGATGGCTTACCCGGAACAGGGCCATCAGTGCACCCGTAGCCGAGAGCGAGAGCGCGGCGGCCAGGACCCTGGCAGCATGGACGCCGGGATGCACGCCGAACGGCGGGCTGGAGGCAACCGTGAGCGCAAAGGCGGCATATCCGCAGAGGAGCCCAATCGCGTGTCCCAGGATGGTGTTGCGCGGGCAGGAGGCCTCCGCCATGGGGGAAAAGAAGAAGAGATAGGCGGTAGGCCCAAGCGAGGGAAAGACAAACGGACTGCCGGTCAGAAGGGCCAGCAAGGCAAGCAGAGCAATGGTGATGAAGCCGTTGACACTGACATAGACGGCCCACACCAGGCGCGCAGGAAAGTGCTGCAGCAAACGCTCTAGCCGCATGTGGGCTAGCAGCACGCCGACGTGCTCGAAGCCCCTGTGCTCGGCAGTTGCCCGGTCCCGCTCATCCAGTTTGTTCAATTCATTTGGAAGGGTCATCAGATATTGGGGAGCAGGTCGAAGTATTCATCGTCTTCATTCTTGCCGCCTTCGCCTAGGCCGATGGTCTTCTCCGACTCGATGAATTCGATCCGTTCAATCCACTTGACCATCTTGTAGCCAAGCTGATTTTCGACCCGCAGCCGCAGAGGGGCGCCATACACCTCGGTGAGCGGCTTTCCATTCATCTCGGTGGCAAGCAGGCATTGCGCCTTGAGTACATTGTCGAGGCTTTGCGTGTCGTAGTATGCGCCGCCATAGAGGGAATCGCCGAAGGAGAAGAATGCAACTACACGGGCGTTGGGCTTCGGATGGACGAGATCGACCAGAGACTTCATGGGAAGTCCGCCCCACTTGGCGATGCCGGTCCAACCCTGGATGCAGTGATGCATGGTAATTTCCTCGGATTTGGCCAAGTCTTCGATCTCTGCCAGCGAGAGCTCGACCGGATTATCGACGAGACCGCCGACCTTTAGTTTGTAATCCCGGAATCCATCCCTGGCCATCTGCATCCAGTCCTCGCGAACGGGTATCTTGCCGTTGGGCCAGAAGCGCGGGGAAATGTCTGCCTCGGTGTAGTGCTCGCTCGGCGAGAGGCGATTGAGCGTGGTCAACATCAATGGATAGGTAATGAACTTCTGCACGTGCTGCAGCACTCGCGGATAAATCCAGGAAATGTAATGGGCTGCAATCCATGCGAGAACGACGACACCAATGCCGACGAATCCGAGAACCATCCCCATTGGGTTGCGGTCGTCCGTACCCATCACAATGTGGTTCATGTTGCGGACGAAGCCGGTCATCGTGATCAGTGTGACATGAACCACGATAAAGGCGAAGAAGCTGAGCATGGTCAGAAAGTGAATAGAACGGGCCGATTGCCTGCCGCCAAACAGCTTTGGGTACCAGTGGAAACGGTTGACAGCAGCGGGGGACATGGCGATGCCGGTCAGAATGGCCAACGGGCCGAAGACAAAGACAACTGAAAAATAAGCGATCTGCTGCAGCGCATTGTAGCCGTAATAGCCGTTAAACTCCGTTGGCAGGTGAAACGTCGCATAGTGAGCCCATGTATTCCAGGCTTGCTGCAGCACGAGCGTGGATTGTGGAACCAGACGCCGCCACTGCTCCGTATCGAAGAGCATGACAACGAAGAAGATGCCCGTGAGGATGAACCCGTAAACATTGAGGAAATGCCAGCAGCGGGCGATACCGATGCTATGACGGTAGCCCGGCGTAGCAACCATGGGAGAGATGTAGCGAGCATCGTCCTTGGCGGTCCACAGCCGATCGGTCGGCACCTCGATCGGCGTCATGCGGATCCACTCGCTGCCGGGAGTGCAGTGGTTGTTGAAGTAGAGACGCGGATGATCAACCAGGATCGACAGACCGCTACGGATCAGCACAGTGACAAAAAGGAAGTTGAAGAAGTGGCAGTAGCGTACCCACATGGGAAATCCATGAGGGCCTGCAAAGTTGTTCGGATAGATCTGCGGGACAGCCGGGATGCGGGGAAGCCCGAAGAAAAACATTTCAATCCACGCCGCCAGCACGGGCAGCAGCACCAGCAGGGCGGCCCCAATCAGTACGGAGGGTCGAATCCATATGCGAAAGCGGCGATCCGGAGGATAATGAACAGCTGCATGCGCCGCATCGAACGGAATCATCGCTTCTCTCCTGGTTGACTTTCGCGGAATACCTGATCCGGAATTATATATATCGTAATACGATATAACATGACGAACAGAAACACCGTTAGTTGACTCATTTTTATCTTCATCTCTTCAAGTCGGGATCTAGGTCTCCGCCTGTCTTTCCGCGTAATGGTCGCAATTGCAACAACCTAGACAAACATTTGCAGGCGTGGATTGTCTTCTGCAAATATGGATCTGCTCCACAAGAGGGTAAGTGTGAGGTTAGCTGCAAACAAGAGAACCGCACTCAGCTCCAACACGCCGGAGATGGGCAGCACCTTCCACGCGAACGGAACGATGCCTTCGTAAGCGAGAGGCTCGGAAGAGACGCGCAGCAAGCAGCCCGTCTGTAACAGCAACAAACTAAGAAACATCAAGTTCTTGCTAAAGATCGCCTGTACACCGGCAAAGTGGGGCAGGATGCGTGGCCCGATGGAGAAAACCATGGTCGCTGCAAAACCGACTGTTAGGGCATGGCGCGATGCTCCCCAGATGCCACCTTGACGGTCCGCGACTGCAGCCCAGATGCTCATCCAACCTGCCACCGCAAGCCACGCATAGGCAACTCGAATAAACGAGGGAAAGCTGGGATGAATGCCCTGAACCTTGGCGTGCCCATGTGGCCGTTGTGATAGATGCAACGCGAAGCAGATGGATGTAGCACCGCATGCCAGCAAGACCGTCGCTGTCCTGATCCATCCGGCAGCGCCGCAGATAACCCCGAGCAGATTCAGTGCGAGGGCCCAACGTAGTTTCAGAGGATCTGGTTTGTTGATCGCTAGGAATGTAGGCAGCCACCGCGCAGAGAAGCCCCATACAACCGGCACAAGAAAGCCCCAGGCCAGCAAAATAAGATACATCTGATCGAGCGCGTGGGGAAAGGAAAGCGCGGATCCTTGGAGTGCCAGCCGTAGGCACTCCACAAAATTGAAGATGACAGCAGCCATAAGTCCCGCCGTTCCCAATAGAACAGAGACCATCCAGAGTTCCATGCGTGGCTTCGCATGGCTCTCTTGCGCCTGTTCCGGAAGCTTATGGTGCGATGCGGCGGAAAGAAACAGGAGAACTGCTAGCATTTCAAAGCCGGCCGAGACCGGGAAGAGTAGCCTCCAGTGCCAGGCGTAGATGTTGGCCAGCCAACGCATTGCTACGCCCGCTGTCCACAGGCTGAAACACGTCAGGGGGATTCGCAGGACGGACCGGCCATGTGCAGGTTGTGAGTAGAAGCCGATACCAAGGATAAAGCTGCCAATCCAGCCGAAAACCTGTGCGTGGCCGTGGCCCTGCACCCATGCGGCGGGCAGGCTGCCCAGCCCGTGGTGCGTGCTAATGGCCATCAGGTTGGAGAAGCCCAGCAAGGTTCCGGGCAGTGCCATGAAGAAAAGGCCGCTCAGAATCCATGCGCGCAGCACTAGACTCTTCTGGCGCTCGCGAGTTGCGATGGCGTATGGGTAACTCTCACCGACATGACTCATGGGCAGCCTCCACCACCAACCGTAGTAAAGATAAAACGTTCTCGCAGTAACTTTAGTCACTGCGCGGCGTGATGGTGTTGCTGTTCTATAGCACTATGAATCCGCTCATCCATGCGATCGATTTCAACGAACGTCCCTTCATCGCGATCTGGGAGGTTACACAGGCCTGCGATCTCGCATGTGTCCATTGCCGGGCCTCCGCTCAGCCGGATCGTCACCCGATGGAACTCAGCACTGAGGAGGGAAAGCATCTGATCGACCAGATAGCGGCCTTGAAGGTCCCAGTCTTTGTGCTTACCGGTGGCGACCCGCTCAAACGACCTGACCTGTTTGAGTTGATCGCTCATGCCCGCACTATGGGCGTTCGCGTATCGCTCACACCAAGCGCCACACCACTGCTGACAAGAGAGATCGTTGTGCGCCTGAAAGAGGCTGGCCTCGCACGCCTTGCGGTGAGCATGGACGGTGCAAGCGCGGAGACGCACGATGCATTCCGGGGTATGGCGGGTTCGTTCGCGCGAACACTCGACGCTATTCGGTGGGCCAACGAGATTGGGCTGCCCATTCAGATCAACACTACATTCAGCCGCCGGAATATCGCAGAGATCGATGCCATCGTTGCGCTGATGGAGAGTCTCAGAATAACGCTGTGGAGCGTCTTTTTCCTCGTTCCCACCGGTCGCGGAAAGCTCAGCGACCTGCTGAACGCCGAAGAATTCGAACAAGTATTTGCCAAGCTCTATGGGCTCTCCAGGACAACATGCTTCGATATAAAAACCACTGAAGCGCAGCATTACCGGCGCTACCTGTTACAACGGTCGGTTGCGGAACGCAAGTCCGGGATCGAAGCCATCAGCTCCCAGCAGAAGGTCGCTGATGCCATTGGCCGAGCGCCGCGAGGCCTGAACGACGGTAAAGGGTTCGTATTTATCTCTCACACCGGCGAAGTCTTTCCCAGCGGGTTTATGCCGCTCTCCGCAGGCAACTTACGGCAACAGAAACTGGCAGATATTTACTGCAAATCGCCTCTGTTTCTGGGCCTGCGGGATACATCAAAGCTGGAAGGTAAATGCGGCGCATGTGAGTTCAATAAGATTTGCGGAGGATCGCGATCCCGCGCCTATGCTCTGACAGGAAACCCCTATGGCGAGGAGCCTTGCTGCTCTTACGTCCCTAAAACCAATGTTCATGCACCCTTCAGCCCCAGATCAGCGTCCACACTTCATGTGTTGCAAGGCGCGTGACAGGTTCATGCCGTCCGGCAGCACCTGTGACTTCTAATTCGAGATTCGGCGACAATCAAAGAAAGAGGGCTGGATTATGGCAGTACAGATAGGCGCAAAACCAGACAGCGGATTCGATGATCCTATTGGCATGTTGAAAGACTGTCATCGCCGGATAGAGCACTTCCTCGACATCCTCTTCCTGGTCGCGGAGCGTGCGCAGCCCAGGAGCTTAACTTGCGAAGAGCGTTCTGCCGTACAGGCCGCGCTTCAGTATTTTCACGTGGGTGGCGAACGGCACAACGCAGATGAAGAGGAGTCTCTATTTCCAAGACTGCGCGGCGAATCCTCCGCTGGCAACCTCGAAGAAATTGCTCGTCTCGAAGGCGACCATCGTCGTGCCGCGGAACTGCACGAGTCCGTGGACTGGCTCTTTACGGCCTGGATCTCGGCTGGCACGCTGGAGTCGGGGGATGAGCAGCGGCTATTGTCCCAAACCCGAGAACTGAAGCAACTCTATGCGGAGCACATTAAGGTCGAAGAGGAAATTGTATTTCCGCATGCCATGCAAATGCTGGATAGCCGAACCATCGCTGTTATAGGACAGGAGTTCCGCAGCAGACGGGACTGATGCCGTAACTGCGCGAAGGACTGCCATGTCATTGCGAACCAGTTAAGGGGTCAACTAAATGAATATTCTGCATCGCTGGCTATGCTCCTCTTCGCACTGGAAGCATATTGTGGAAACACAAATACTGCCATGGACGCTGGACGGATTGGAGCTTGGATCAAATATCCTGGAAGTTGGTCCGGGTTATGGCGCTACAACGGAACTACTACAATCCCGGGTCGAGCGCCTGACTTGCGTCGAGATGAACCTCGCACTTGCCGAACAGCTACGCCGCCGAACCGCAGGCCAGAACGTAACCGTCCTGTGCGAGAGTGCCACCGAAATGTCGTTGCCTAACGCAGTCTTCGATGGGGCCATGTGCTTCACCATGTTGCATCATGTTCCATCACGGGTCCTGCAGGACCAACTGTTTGCGGAGGTCGCACGTGTCCTTCGTCCAGGTGGCATCTTTGCAGGCACGGACAGCCGTTATAGCCGCGTGTTTAGCCTTCTACACCTATTTGACACGATGGTTGTGGTTGACCCCTCCATCTTGCCGGATCGCCTCAGGGCCGTTGGCTTTGAAGACATCCATGTGGATGTCCACTCCAACAAATTCCGCTTTCGTGCGCGTAAACCTTCAGACGCAATTACTCAATTCTGAGGGAGCAACTCCCCGACATTGATAACCTTCGTGTGGCGCTCCACGCAATCGAACAGAATTATTATACAAACTCTCTGAACGAACACATCTCGACGATATCGAACTGCCTGAAATGTCTTTTCGGAAATTACGATTGTCGGCTGGTGAAAGCAGGCCGATGCGCTCATCCACCTAGTTTTCAACCGCATTAATCAATCCGGGTCGTGCTGCGATGGTCCTCTGAAACACGCAGTAGGTAGCTCGACGAATTTGCGACCTTGGTGTTGTCGGCTGATGCGAAATCGCCTTTGCGTGGGCTGAGAAGAGGCCTGTTGCTGAAACCCCGTGTGTGTAATACGGGTGTGGAAACCGCGTTTTCTGCTTTTTTCGAGTTCTGAGCGGTGATAAAAATCAATAAGATGCTTGTTTTCAATGCGCGGTTGGAATTCGAATCCCTCTCCCTTCGCCAATAAATATTTAGAGTCAATAACTTACTGGCATTAATATTAACAAGTTATAAGTTGCGTTCATATTAACCTGCCCGTAATCAGTTAGTTCCGAATCGCTGACCACATGATTAGTGCACTGCCCGATCTCTTGTACAGTCTGAGTGATCGTGCAGCGCAGCACTAAGGAATCTAACACTCTGCTGAAAAAGTTCATCGAAACTGTTGTTAGGCTCTGCCCAGAAGGTGCGGGCTAAGAGACACAGCACGATTTGAATATGTGTCTATCAAGGTACATCGTACCTTACACTATCTGGCCGTTACATAGCGGACATCAATCGCGTGTTGGACGGCTTGCGTGAATGAAATGAATGGGCAGGAAAAATTCTTTTGGCTGCAACTGGGAAGAAATACGGGAACACGTTCGGGAGGATTGCTCAGTGTGAGAGTGGCAGACGACCACATCTGCTCAAGCGTCTGCACCGTGAAGTAGGTCCGAACGGAGAATCGCCCTGTCTTTTGGTTCCGCCAAAGCTCGAAGATGAGCGCCCCGCCGGGAGGCGTGTCGTCGCGCCGCCCATCAGCGATCCAAGTCAAGTTCAGCAGCCCTGCAATATTCGTTAGATTTGTGTCGTGGCCAATCAGAAAGAGCGCACGATCTCCTGGCTTGCCAGGGATTCCGTGAATTGCCTTCTGGGTAACCGCCTGTTCAATCGATTTGTCGATAACGGTCAGTAGATTCGAGGCTGCGATCTTGGCTATGACGGGTGTTCGTTCCGTGAAGTCAGTGGCGGCAGTGTGCAGTTCCATCAGAGACCGAAGCTTTGGGCCATCCACGCAACCCCAGCCAACGCTGGATGCCTCCATTCCCTGCGTGTACTCCAGCAAGAGGTTTTCAACCAGAGTCGATGCTGTGTTCAACGGGCTCCGCAACTCCGCAAGATGGTCACTGCTTCCCGGCGTCAACGTGGCTGGAATGTCGAAGAGCGATGTGCGGTTCTGTGGTGGAGAGACCGGGGAGCCGCAGGTCGCAAGGATCGAGTCCAACGTCCCAAGTTGCGTGCGATAGGCTTCCGTAAGGTTGGCCGGATCGCCGCCGATACGTCCGGCAATTGCAGCAGTAGCCTGGGCTGGTGTGTTGACACCCAGTTGGGCTAGAGTCGGGTGAAAATGAAAGAGTGGATCGTTGGTGCCTTCCGGGAGAAATTGCACATCTGTCTGGCATCCTGGGAAGAGTCCCTCCGCGAGTGCCTTTCCGGTTTCTCGGGTGCGCTGGTCGGAGTCCGCGTAAAACGTGACTTTCTTCGCATCTTCGCATCCGCTCGGGCGTAATAGTCCGTCCTTCGCCAGCTCCATCCGGTCGTATGCGCCGAAAAGTTTCATGAGTTGGTAGCCATGCGCAGTTAGGTGGCCCGGCGGCACGTCCCAGGCCGGCCATGGTGCGAGCGAATAAGGATTGTATTGCTCCGGCATCCCCGTTGGGGAACGGACCCCGTGTCGGCTAAGGTAGACAACGAACTTCAATTTCACAGCCGAATTGCTCGATGACGGGACATTTGATTGAGACGGCTTCGTCGTCTGTGCTGCGGATGAACCAAGGGTCAGCACGCACACACAAGCCAGCAGGGTGGCACCCGCAAAATCATTTCGCACACTTACTCCTGAAATTCCATTGCCGGCAAAGAGTTGGTATAGAAGAACAGGGTATATGGCTTATCGCTTGCGATCCAGGTTCCAGCGGATACCCCCACTATACGTCGGCTTATAGTACTCGCGCTGGACCATGTACTGCGGGCTTCCGTTGTAGAAGCCGAAGACCGCATTATTCATGTTCTCCCCATAAGCCAGCGCCGTGAATCCCTTGCCAATATAGTAGCTGGCCTGTGCATCCACCTGGGTATGCGCATAGAAGTAGTTGTCGCCGTTAGGCCCCGTGATCCCATAGGAAACAGCACCCGGCCCCGTGCTCTGGTACTGGTATGCGTAGATATTTGTGCCATTGTGCGATATACCCATAGTTACCAAAGCACGTTTGGTTGCATACGCCGGTTCAATGTTCCAGGATACCGGAGCCTGGCCGACGAGAGCCGGATTGTCTGTGCGGCCTGTGATGTTGTAATTTCTGGACGCAGTGTAGGTCAGGTTCGCATCGATCCGTGCACCACTTAGTACGCCTGGAAGATAGTTCAGGCGCTGTTGATATGCGAATTCCATTCCCTGCACATAGGCATGGTCGCCGTTCACCTCCTGAAACACCAGATCGCCTGCATAGGCTTGCGACAGTGGCGAACCCATCGCGGGAATAATCGATTGCTGGCCATAGAGCGGCTGGGAAAGCGCCTTATAGAAGTAGCCTGCCTCTATCATGCCGATCGACGGCAGATACCTCTCATAGAGCACATCGTAGTCGTTGGCGTGCTCCGCAACCAGAGCAGGATTCCCGATATTGATGGTATACGGAGTGGTCGATTGATCCTCTGTAATGTAGGGGACCAGTTGATATGGGTCCGGACGCGAGATGCCGCGGCCGTATACCGCGCGGATGTCCGAGCTGTTGTCGATGGAGTAGCGAAGCTGTACGCTCGGCAACGTATCCATATAGGAGCCGCTCCCGCTCTCGGGCGTTGTGGAGACGTAGTTGCCGTTTGCATCGTTGAGCACAAGGTAGCCAGTGTCAGAGGTATTCGTAGCTTCGAATCGCAAGCCAGTCTGCAGATGGAACCGACTGCCAAGTTCCACTGTGTTCATGATGTATCCTGCGGAGACGCGCTCCTGCAGGTTGTAGTTTGCCGCATCCGATTGAAGACGGGTGGTGCCTTCATCCAGGGAAAAGTTTCCCTGATTCGTCGCCAGGTCAGCCGTAATCGCATCGAAACTCGTGACCTGCGTCATGGGATATGAGCCGCCGTAAAAGTGAGGGTTAGTGTATGCCCCAAGGTAAGAACTCGCCAGCGTTCCAAGATTCGAGTCGTACTCCGGCGAATAGGCGTCCTGTCCTTTGTGCTCGTTCCGAATCTGGCCTCCGAACTCTAAAGTGGCGGCATGAGTGCCCATATAGTAGTTGAGACCATAGGATGCTCCTGCCTGAAGGTTGAGCTGCGTCGCTTGCCCAAACGTCAGGTCGATCGTATCCAGTTTGTAATTGGAAAGCGTAACGGCAGGATCTCCAACGACTGAGCAGGTCAGCTCTGGTCTGTACTCGCTGGGACTGCTGGACGTCGAATAAGCGCAATCGTTGGTCGCCGAGGTGCCCTTGAATGCCGCTCCAGGGTTTCCCGCCGCTCCTCCAAAGCGAGAGTGGGCAATCGCCACCTGATACTTCAGGTACGAACGATTGAAAACATGGTTTCCGCCCAATGCGAGGTCAGCGATCTGCAAATTCGGTCTTCGTACGCTGGTGTGATACTTCGACTTCGATCCCACCTCTAGCTCGTACGCGTACTTCTGTCCGTAGTCCCTGAAGTTGGAGAATAGGCCGTGAACATACAAATCCGAGCCTGGCGCAATAATATCGTCCAGACTTCCGGCGAATCCATAGCGTGTTCGATCATACAAATACTGCTGGACATATATGTTGTCAAATGTGCGGTTTCCGTTGGCATCAAGGTCGGGTGTTGGCTCCATGTCGTCGATGCCGCGGCCGTTGTAGTCGTAGCTATAACCGAGCATTAAGCCGTAGCGCTTGGCTGGGCCAAACCGCATTCCCGTCGACGAGTTGATTAAAAAAACCTTCCGGCCATTGTCGATCGGCGTGTACCCATCTAACTCTTCGAGAGATAGGGTCGGCTGGTTAGACGTCGCTTGCTTGATCCTCATGTCCACCGAGCCGCCGATAGCGTCGCCATCCTGATTCGCGGAGAGTGTTTTGTTGATCGCAACCGAGCCGACCAGGTCTGCCGGAATTGTGTCGAGATCGACTTGGCGCACCTCCGGATCGGGCCCCGGAACAACCACGCCATCAATGGTTGTGTTGCTCAGGCGCGGCTCGGTTCCTCGAATCTGAACGTACTGTCCTTCTCCCTCGTTGCGCTGCAGGGTCACTCCAGGCATGCGTCCGACCGCATCCGCAATATTCGCATTCGGCAGGCTCTGTATTGTCGCGGCAGATTCAACATTGAGAATATTCTCCGACGTGCGCTGCTCGTTGATTTCGGCGGCGTCGCCCTCCAGGTTTGCACTCACCACAATGTTCTGATTCGCTGAACCGATGGCCAGAGTTACGTTCAGAGGAGTTGGCTGGCCGGAGACTACGGTAATGGTTTGAGTCGATGCGGAAAAACCGACATAGGAGATTGTCACCGTATATGTTCCCGGCTTGACATTTAGGATGTCGAAGTTACCTTGTGCATCGGTCGCTACGGTTGTCTTCGTTGGCTGCAACACTACCTTTGCACCACGCAATACGGCACCCGCCGGGTCCTTGACGGTACCGTTCACACTGCCATTTGTGTCGCTAGCACTCGATGAAGCAGAACTCGATGAAGCGGACCGCGACGCAGCGGAGATTGATGCAGCATGAAGCGATTGGGCAATGCACGGTGAAGAACACATCAGCAGGGCCGCGAGCAGACAGAACTGCGTTGGCAATATAAGAACGATCCTTACGATGCGTGGAGCGAGAAGTTGCGTGCCGTAAACGAAGTGGAAGCTGGATCGATGGGCCGAAGTAATTCCTTGCATAGCATCCTCGCAAAAAAATCAGTGCGCGTAAACATCGCTGATCGGTTTAGAAAATTGGAGCCGGATAGGTCGAAGGTAGGCGCGCAGTGTGAATGCAGATTCATTGTCCTGTAAATAAGTCCTGAGATGGCCCAGCACTCCGAATTCACAGTGCCATAACAATCTGCGTCTAGTGTGAGAGTTTGAGCGCCTATAAAACCAATGAAACCACCCACAAATCTGCGCATTCTCGTCATTGAGGACGATCTGCGCATGGTTGAGCTGCTGCGCACTGGGCTCAGGGAGCACGGCCATACCATCGTCACGGTCACCACGGCCGAGCAGGGCCAGCAGTTGGTGGACACTGACAACTTTGACGCCATTATTCTTGACATAGGACTTCCAGGTCGCAGCGGATACACCATCGCGCAGCATCTGCGCACGCGCCCCAACCGCCCCGCCATCGTCATGCTTACGGCACTCAGTCAAGAGGATCAGGTGGTCTGCGGCTTGGACGCGGGTGCAGACGACTACCTGACCAAGCCATTCTCCTTTCTGGAGTTGCTTGCGCGCATCGGCTCCGCAGCCCACCGTGCACGAGTCGCTGCAACCGACGAGTTCTGCTTCGGCCCCTTTCGCCTCGACATCAGATCGCGCCGCCTCCTCTGCAATCGGGTTGAGGTCCACATCACCAGAGGCGAGTATCTTCTGCTGCGTTCGCTAGCACTCGATCGCGGCAATGTGCTCACGCGCCGTCAGTTGATGCATGCCGTTTGGGGCACCACCATCGTCAGTCACGGCGCACTCGATACGCTGGTCAATACCCTGCGCGAGAAGCTCCACGCGAAACAGCCTGGTCTTATTTCCACCGCACGAGGCGTAGGCTACTCGTTGGTGGAAGACGCTGATTTGTAATTGGTGGTTCGGCCACAGAACCCTATAACACGGCAAAGGAGATCTACCTAATCGCATCTCATCTCCCCCTTCGCGTTCGGCTCACACTCTGGTACTCGCTAGTCTTTGCGGCCGCCCTCTTTTGTCTCGGCTTCGCTGCGCTGTGGATGCTACATCAAGCCATTGACGATCTCGAGAATAATGAGCTGCAGCAGCGCGTCCGGAGTGTTCGGCGATTTGTTGAAGCCCGGCCCGCGCACGAAGCGCCGGACCAACTACGCAACGCCATTACCGCTGCGTACGACGTCAGCCACGGAAATAAGTGGGAACAGATCATCGACGAACATGGCAACTGGCTCTACCGTTCGCCGCACGTCGCCTCTGTCTATCCGCAGCTCGTCCTGCCGCAGGATGCGTCGCAGACCGGCGTCTACTTCACCTACACCGCGGAATCGATCCACGTCCGCGCCCTCATCGAGCCCATCACGGTCCATGGCATACGATACACAGTGCAAACCGGCCTCACGCTAAGCAAGACGCTGGCCATCCTCTCGAACTTCAGCATTCAGCTCTTTCTGCTCACCGCGCTTGGTCTGCTCCTAGCTTCACTGGCCGGTTACTTCATGAGCCGCAAAGCCCTCACACCCATCGCTTCCATCGCGTCCGAAGCTCAGCGCATTAACGAAAAGAACCTCAATAGCCGCCTTCCCGAACTGCATACCCACGACGAACTTGACGCTCTCTCCAACACGCTGAACCAGATGCTCAGCCGCATCGAGGCCGGCTACCAGAGTGTCCGATCGTTTACCGCCAATGCGGCGCATGAACTTCGTTCTCCTGTGGCCCTGCTGCGCGCAGAAACCGAGGTTGCCCTCGCATTTCCGCGCGATGCCGCCTACTACCGCAACACCTGCGAGCGCGTCCTGCATAACTCCGTTCAGATGACTCGCCTCATCGACCAGCTTCTTTCACTCGCCCGCGCCGACGCTGGCGTTGAGGTTCTCCGCCTCGAACCTGTCAATCTTCCCGACCTCATCGAAGAGGTCGCCGTGCAGTGGGCTGAGCGTTTCGCCGACGCGCAAATTCATTTTAGTCACGAACTCGATACGCCCGAGCTATGGATCGAAGCCGACTATGTCGCGCTCAAGCGCCTGCTTAATATCCTGCTGGAAAACGCATGGCGCTACACGCCATCCGGCCAGTCCGTCACCCTCGCGGTGCGCACACAGATACAGGGTCTTGATCGCTCCGCCGCGGAGATCAGTGTCACTGACACAGGCATCGGTATCTCTGTCGAGAACCAGAGCAGAATCTTCCAGCGCTTCAGTCGCATCGACCAGCCATTGCACGGTGACTTCTCCGGCTCCGGCCTGGGGCTCGTCCTCGCTCAATGGATCGCTGAGCGCCACGGTTCCGTCGTCCAACTGCAAAGCTCACATGGCAACGGAAGCCGCTTCTCGTTGCTCTTGGCCAACCTCCCCGCAGATCAGAAGCCGACTGGGCATCCATTGATTCAAACGGATGAGGCACTCCAAGCATTACCTACGGAATAACTGCCGTTGTGTCGGATGCCAAGGACAGAGTGCAATCCGACCGCATCGGAATAACCGGGTTTGCGGAGACCCCATCTTTGCAACCAGATAATCCTCGATGGATCAAAACAACCGAACCGGGATGTGTGTTTTAGGCATTCTATGCTTAGGTCAGAATCGCCATGTTTTATGCCGATACACCCTGTTTCGACCCAGCGCCCACACGCGCTGCACCTTCAACAAGCGTGGCAATGCTTCGCCTTCTTCCCGCTGCCACAAGGACAAGCCTGATTGCGGCCAATCTTTGCCGCTAAAGCCTTCCACTTGTCGTCCTCAATCGCAACCCAGCTCATGATCTCGGCCGGGGCTCGTCCCTGCCGCAGAAGATCAGCCATCCTGCGCATCGAGGGATCGATGTGCTGAAAGAATCTCTTATATCCGGCACATAGGTAGTTCAGTCCCGCTTCTCCATCGGGAGTTACGCTGAAGCGGTCTTTAGGACAGCCGCCGTTGCAGGCGAAGAGCACGTCGCAACTTCGGCAGTATCCAGGCAGCGTTGTCTGCTTGTCCGTGCCGAATTTCCGCTGCCTCTGTGAGGCCACCAGGTCGGCCAGGCGGACGTCGCGGATATTGCCCAGCTTGTAATCCGGCTCAACAAAATGGTCGCAGGAGTACAGATCGCCATTGTGTTCCAACGCAAGCGCATTGCCGCAAGTGGGCGAAAAAATGCATAGACCATACTGGCCAAGATGCGCTCCTAGCGTTGTGTCGAATATCTGCACATACACCGACCCGACATCGCGCCGCACCCACTCCTCAAAGATCTCCACCAGGAACTGACCCATCGCCTCTGCGCCCACTGAACGGCTCGTCACCTGATTGCCGCTCTGCGTGTACAGTGGCCGCGGTTCGCTCCCCCGCTGCCCCCAGCCCACATTGGCAATCGACACCAGATCGGCGTTCCCTCGCTCCACAATCGGGATGAACTGCATGAACCTGGCCTTCAGTTCATCGCGAAAGAACCGGTAAACCTTGAGCGGCTGCTGCACGTTGGCGGCATGAATTGTGCAAAGTATGTTGAACTCCACAGAATGCTTGCTCAGCATCTGCCAGCCATGCAGTACCTGGTCGAATGTGCCGTTGCCGCCCTTATCCACGCGATAGGTGTCGTGCAACTCGCGCGGCCCATCCACGCTCAGCCCCACCAGAAACTTGTGCTCCTTGAAGAACTCGCACCATGCATCGTCCAGGCGCGTTCCATTGGTCTGGATGGAGTGTTCAACCTTTTGCCCCGGCCTGCGAACCTTCTCCACCAGTTCGATGGTTCGGCGGAAGAAGTCCAGCCCCATCAGCGTGGGCTCGCCGCCTTGCCACGCTAGCGCCACCGCAGGCCCCTGCTGCGACTCCAGCAGTTGGCGTATGTACTCCTCCACCAGATCGTCCGCCATCCGGAAATTGCTTTCGGGATACAGCGACTGCTTGGAAAGAAAGAAGCAGTACTTGCAGTCCAGATTGCACACCGCCCCCGTGGGCTTAACCAGGACATTGAAAGAGGCAGGCGCCCCTGTCTTGATCGACGGTGAACTTGTGCAGGCCATCAGTCATTCCTCGTTAAAAGCGGTCATTCGGCTGCTTGTCTCCCAGCTTACCCGCTGCTATCCATACAACCTTCTGTCAACGATTCAATACTAAATTCGCTCGCCCCTATAGTCTTGTTCCCTGCAAAGCCTGTAAGATGAGTCTGCCCAAAGCGCACTCCGGCTGCCGCTTGCATGCTCGCAGAGCAATCGTGCAGGCACACGTTGCAGGGAAGATCAGCGGCCTGAGCGGGGCTGAATTCAAAAAGACCAACCGAGGTTTATATGCAATCGATCAAGACACGCACTCTCTTCGCAAGTCTTTGTGTCGCACTGTCTCTCACCGCGATGGCCCGCGCCCAGGTTAAACCCTCCGCGCTGTTTAGCGATCATATGGTCTTGCAGAGCGGCACGTTGGTGCCCATCTGGGGCACAGCCACTCCGGGCGAGAAGGTTGCCGTCACCCTCAACGGCCAGACCCGTTCCGCCACCACCGATGTACAGGGCAAATGGACGGTCAGCCTCTACGGCCTCAAGGCCGGCGGCCCGTTCGAGATGACCATCGCCGGAGATCGCCCAGGCGACGCTCCCATCGTGGTCAAGGACGTTCTGGTCGGCGAGGTGTGGCTCGCCTCCGGCCAGTCGAACATGCAGTTCAACGTCTCGGCCAAGGGCCACCCGCCCTACGGCTTGCTCAACGAAGACAAGGAGATCGCCGCAGCAAACTATCCACAGTTGCGCATGTTCCAGGCAAGGAGTGTATCGGCGTTGGATCCGCAGTCGGAGGTCACGGGGACATGGCAGGTCTGCACTCCGCAGACGGTGCCCGACTGGTCTGCCGTCGGCTATCTCTTCGGACGCGATCTCAACCAGGCGCTCAAGCTCCCCGTCGGCATCGTGGTCTCGGCCTTTGGCGCCAGCACAGCCGAGGCGTGGATCCCGCGCGACGCCATGGCCGCCGATCCGCTGCTCAAGCCCATGCTGGACAAGTTTGACGCGCGCGAGGCCTACTTCAAGGCGCATCCCGGCGCGACCGATGCAGGAGCTCCGCCCGCGCCGCAGACCATCAACGCGCGTCCCTCTGCGCCCGGCCCCATGCGCGATCCTTCGCGCGATCAGCACCAGCCCACCGTCTTGTTCAACGGCATGATCAACCCCATTATTCCCTACGCCATTCGCGGCGCCATTTGGTATCAGGGCGAATCCATTGTCGGCGGGGCACACGGCGTGATGCTCTACGGCCATGTGATGGAAACGCTCGTTACCCAGTGGCGAAGGCTCTGGCACGAGGGCGACTTCCCGTTTTACGTCGTCCAATTGCCCGGCCAGGCCAATGTCAGCAACAACCCCCTGGTCCGCGAGCAGCAGGCCAAGATTCTTTCCCTGCAAAATACCGGGATGGCGGTCGTCCTCGACACCGGCGAGATTCACAATGTTCATCCCAAGAACAAAGAACCGCTGGGCGAGGCGCTCACCAAGATCGCTTTGGCTAATGTCTACGGCCGCAAGATCGAGTTCTCCGGGCCGAGGTACGCCTCGATGAAGATCGAAGGCAACGCCATCAGCATCAAATTCACCCACTCCGTCGGCCTCAAGTCGAAGGATGGCGGTCCGCTCAAGTGGTTCCAGATCGCCGGAGCGGACCAGAAGTTCGTCGATGCCGACGCCAAAATCGTCGGTGACTCGGTGGTGGTCAGCAGCCCCAAGGTCAGCGCGCCGGTCGCCGTGCGTTACGCATGGGACAACTTCCCCAACACCGCCAATCTCTATAACGGAGCAGGCCTACAGGCTGCGCCCTTCCGCACCGACGATTGGGACGCCATGCCCCCCATCGAAGCGCAGTTCACCGCAAAGTAGCCACCAACCTATGCATCGAAACCGGGTGCCCCATTCATGCCGCGTTCTCTGCGGCATGGGTGGGGTTTTTGCTCTTTCGCTGCAACAACACCGTCCTCACGACCGAAGTGGCCGGGAGTCCCGTCCTTTCACAGTTTCATCGCATCACCGGACGTCATTCTGTGCCGAAGGCTCAGAATCTCTGTCGTTGCTTTTTATTTGTCATTCCGCAGCGCAGCGGAGGAATCTGCTTTTGTCCTTGTTCTCCGGAGGGAGCGTGGGGCTTCAGAGGTTGCTGAAAAACTCCGTCTTGCTTAAGGGCACGGATTCGCAGGTTGTCGATAACACGTCTTGCTTAAGGGCACGGCTTCACAGGCTGCGGAAAATCTCCCGTTTTTGCCTTTCGGAGGAAGCAGGGGGCTTCAGCCCCCTGAATAAGGCCAATCGAATCAAGGGGCTTTAGCCCCGGGCCTTCTGCAAAAGCGGCATCCATCCCTACGCAGGGTTTTGCAGCAGCCAGTAGTGGAATCCATCCACAATCGCCATCAGCGCGGCTTGGTTCAGGTCGCTGCTGACGCCTGCCGTCGTCCACGAAGGATGGCCTTCGGCATGGAAGCTCACCGTCACCCGCACATGTGCTGCCGTATCATGCGCCACCACGTCGATCGCCGTGACGCTGAAGGTGTCCAGGCGCAATTGCGCCACTGCCGGGTACCACTTCTCCAACTCCTGCCGCATCGCCTTGGTCAGCGCATCCACCGGGCCGGAGCCTTCGGCGCGCGTGGTGGTCACCTTGCCCTCGCCGATCACCAACAACATGGACGCCTGCACATACCGGTTGCCGCTCTCGTCGCTCTCATCCAGCACGCGCCAGCCCTTCACGCTGAAGCTATTGCGCAGGGTGTTCAACACCTTCATGCAGGCCAGGGTGAAGGAGATCTCGCTGGCTGTGTAGCCGCCGCCGTCGATCATCCCCTGGTTTGTATCCAGCAGGGTCTGCGCCTGCGCTGAGTTCAGCGGAACCCCCAGCGACTTCGACAGCAGAATGATATTCGCCCGTCCCGACTGCGCATTGACCCCGATGCGCGGGCTTGCGCCAACCTTCGCGGGATCGCACCACAGGTACGCACCGGGATCTTTGCCCTCGCTGCTGCCATGCATCCCGGCCCATGTGCCAAAGGCCCCCGGCCCAACGATGGGAACGCCGTGCGGGGCCTCCAGCGAGAAGGCTGCGTAAGCCGCACTGGCCAGCCCGGTCAGCCCGGTAAGCGCGTCAGCATTCACAAACTCTGCCTCGCCCCGTAGCTGCATGGCGCCGATCACCGTCGTCAGGTTCACGTTGCCGCAGCGCTCACCGGTGCCCAGGATTGTGCCTTGCACCTGCACAGCCCCGGCAAGAATCGCGGCCCGCGTGTTGGCGATTCCAAGCCCTCGGTCGGTGTGGCCGTGAAAACCAAAACTTGCCTTGGGATGATCGAGTGTGAGGCCTGTGAAGAGTTGCGTGACCTCTTCCGGGCTGGCCCCGCCCGTGGTGTCGCACGCAATGATTCGGTCCACCTTATGCTCCACGCACTGCGCCACCATCTGGTGAAAGTACTCCTGGCTGCGTTTGCTGAAATCGGCCTCGCAGGCCTCGCCGTTCTCGCGCCGCCCACAGAAGGCATCCAGTGCGTGCTCCAGGTCCACGATCACTTCCAGCCCGTTGTCGTGCAGGTATGCAATGGTCTCGCGCGCCATCAGCAGGTTCTCTTCCGGCGTCGTCTCCAGCGACTTCACAACGTCCAGCAGGCGCGACTTGACCACCACCACCGCCACCGGCACGCGCTCTTTGTGTTGCATCATGAATCGAACGTCAGACCACTCCTGCACCTTGCTGCCGCGGCCCCGCGTTCTGCCGAAGAGCGCCAGCCTCATCGCCCCCGTATCCACCCCATGGAGCGCGTTGGCCAGGTCGCCTACAAACTGGTTTGCCCCGGCAAATCCGATCTCGGCGTAGCCGACGCCAAATTCGCCCATCCGCTGCAATAGGCGGACCGCATTGGGCACGGAGATGTCCAAGTTCGGTTGCTGCAGTCCATCGCGCAGGCTTGTGTCAAACAGCTCGACCCGTCCACTTCTGTTGTGCTTCATCTGTCCCTGTTCCTGCTTGGAAAAATGTCCTTCTAACAGCATCGTTCCGCAGCATAGTGCCCGACTTCCATCATACCTGTGCGCAATTGAATTGCGCGAAGCCCATCCGCTCCGTTTGGCCGCTCGTTTATCACAGCAAAATCGCGAGCCTGATTCGCTGGAACGCCAAAAGCCCCATCGCGTACACTTTCCTCATGCAATTTACTGCCGCAACGAAGCCCGCAATTCTTGCCGCCTCTCTCTGCCTCTCCGCCCTCACTCTTCATGCAGCTCCGCCGACGACAGCCGTTCCCGCAACGCCCGCGGCTCCGGCCAAGATGGACCGCCAGCCCGACGGCCTCACCCTCCACCTCGACTCCGGCGATCTCCGCATCCAGCTCCTCTCCGACAGCATCGTCCGCGTGGCCTTCGCCCGCTCTTCCAGCTTCTTCAGCCGCGCCTCGCTCGACGTCCTGCCCAATCCGTCCCTGACCACCGGCTGGAAGCTCGCCGAGCGACCTGCGGCCATCGTCCTCACCACCGCCAAGCTGCATGTCATCGTCAACCGCAAGACCGGCGCCGTCTCCTTCACGGACCTCGCGGGCCACCTCATCCTCTCCGAAGCCGCGGGCAGCCGCACGATGGAGCCAGCAACCGTGCAGGGCGAAGACACATTCCACATCCAGCAACGATGGAAGGCCCAGCCAGGCGAGTCCCTCTACGGCCTCGGCCAGATGCAGCTCGGCATCACCGACATCAAGGGCTACGACCTCGACCTCTGGCAGCACAACACCAACATTGTCGTTCCCTTTCTGGTCTCCTCGCGCGGCTACGGCATCCTCTGGGACAACACCTCCTTCACCCGCTTCGGCGATCTGCGTCCCTTCGTCGCCATTCCGCCCGCCAACCTCTACGACGCCGACGGCAAACAGGGAGGGCTCACTCTCGCGCCCATCGACGCCTCTCAACCCCCCAGCCAGACCTCCGACATCGGCATCGACATGCGACGCAATCGGCCCGTCGGCGGTGGCCGTCCCGCGCCCCTCAAGGCGCAGCGCTGGCAGGGCTTCCTCCTCGCCCCCGTCACCGGCGACTACCAGTTTCAGGCCTACTCCAACGGCGGCATTAAAGTCTGGTTCAATGGCAAACTCGTCATGGACCACTGGCGTCAGAGCTGGAACCCCACCAACGACCAGGTCCTCGTCCATCTTCTCGCTGGTCACAAATATCCCATCAAGATCGAGAACGACCCCGAGCAGCAGTCCACCCTCACCTTCCTCTGGAAGACACCAGCGCTCAACCCGGACACCTCGCTCTGGTCCGAGGTCGGCGACGGCATCGACTACACCTTCGTCTTCGGCCCCTCCGCCGATCAGGTCATCGCCGGCTATCGCTTCCTCACCGGCAAGGCCACCATGCTGCCCAACTGGGTCTTCGGCCTATGGCAGTCGCGCCAGCGCTATGAGACCGCCGATCAGTTGCTCGATGTCGTCAAGCAGTTCCGCCAGCGCCAGATTCCCTTCGACAACATCGTGCAGGACTGGCAGTACTGGCGCGCCGACGCATGGGGCTCGCACCAGTTCGATCCCACCCGCTTTCCCGATCCCGTCGGCTGGATCAAGTCCATCCACGACCTGCACTCCCACCTGATGATCTCCGTCTGGGGCAAGTTCAATCCCAACACCGACAACGCTAAAGAGATGATCGCCCGCGGCTTCCTCTACCAGCCCAATCTCACCGAGCACATGCGCGACTGGATTGGCCAGCCCTACACCTTCTACGACGCCTTCAATCCCGACGCGCGCAAGCTCTTCTGGTCGCAGATCAACACCGGCCTCTTCTCCAAGGGAGTGGATGCCTGGTGGATGGATGCCACCGAGCCTGACGTCACCCCCTCGCCACCGTCGCTCGAAGGCCAACAGACCCACATGAACCCAACCTTCCTCGGCACCGGCTCGCGCATGTTGAACGGCTACGCCCTGATGAACAGCGAGGGCGTCTACACCGGCCAGCGCCAGGCCGCGCCCAACCAGCGCGTCTTCATCCTCACCCGCTCCGGCTTCTCCGGCCAGCAGCGTTACTCCGCCGTCCCGTGGTCCGGCGACATCACCTCCACCTGGACCGCCCTGGCCAAGCAAATCCCCGCCGGCCTCGGCGCCAGCATCTCCGGCCTGCCCTACTGGACCATGGACACGGGCGGCTACACCATGCAGAACAAGTTTTCCAAGCAGCCGATGACGCCTGACAACCAGGACGAGTGGCGCGAGCTCAACGCACGCTGGTTCCAGTACTCCACCTTCACGCCGCTCCTGCGCGTTCATGGCGAGCTTCGCCCGCGCGAGATGTGGACCCTCGGCGACGACACCCCCGCCTTCAACGCGGAACTCAGCTCCGACCGCCTGCGCTACGCCCTCTTTCCCTACATCTACTCAATGGCCGGCTGGACCACCCAGTCCGACTACACCATGATGCGTCCTCTGGTCATGGACTTCCCCGCAGACCATCTCGCCCGCGAGCTTCCCGACGAATACATGTTCGGTCCCGCCCTGCTCGTCGCACCCATCACCCAGTACAAGCAGCGCGCCCGCTCCGTCTACCTGCCCGCCTCCGCCCAGTGGTACGACTACTGGACCGGCCGTTCCGCCGCCTCCGGCCGCATCTCCGCCGCCGCGCCACTCGACCGCATCCCCGTCTTCGTCCGCGCCGGCTCCATCATCCCCTACGCCCCGCCCATGCAGTACATCGGCGAAAAGCCCTCAGACCCCACCACCCTCTACGTCTACGCCGGAGCCAGCGGCAGCTTCACCCTCTACGAAGACCAGGGAACCACCTTCGACTACGAGCAGGGAGCCTTCACGCAAATCCCAATCCACTGGGACGACAAGACAGGAACGCTCACCCTGGGCAAACGAATGGGTTCATTTGAAGGAATGCTCGACCAGCGCACCTTCCAGATCGTCCTGGTCTCAGCCGCGCACCCCTCCGCCTTCTCGCCCACGCCAGCCGCCGCCAAGTCCGCGCAGTACTCCGGTGCCGAACTCCGCCTCAAGCTGCGATAAAGGCTCCTAACAAGCATCGGTTGTCTGAGTCCATGAGGGATTTCTACGATATAGACGCAGCCCGCCGTCCTAGTTCTTGATCTTCTTCAGGAGCCACGCCATGTTCTGGCCCAGCGTCTTCATCGTCTGCATGCCTTCGGCGTCCTGTTCCACCTCGCCGATCTCGCGGCCGATGCCGATGTTCCAGTACGACGAGCCGGGGACGATCATTTCGCTGATGAAGAAGAAATGGTTCAAGGCATCGAAGGCATGGATCGCTCCCGCTCGCCGCACTGCAACAACAGCAGCGCCCACCTTGCGGCGAAAAATGCCGCCGTTTGCCTTCGAAACCAGACACGCGCGGTCCATCAGCGCCTTGATCTCCGGTGAGATGTCCGCCACATACGTCGGCGAGCCGAGCAGTATTCCGTCCGCCTCTTCCATCTTCTCGATGTAGATGTTTCCCATGTCGCCGGTCTGTCCGCAGCGGCGGTCCTTGCGTTTGGAGCACTTGCGGCAGGCCAGGCAGCCGTGAATCTTGGCCCCGCTCAGTTGGATCAGTTCCGTCTCGATCCCCTCGGCCTCCAATTCCTTGAGAACGGTTCGAAGCAGGATGGCTGTGTTTCCGTTTTTCCTGGCGCTGCCGTTGAACGCAACAACCTTGGCCCACGTTCCGTGCATGATGGCGTTCTCCTATTACTCGCCAACCATTCTAATGGGCTTATAGGTGAATTCCCAGTAGTATATTGCGCTCATTCGTCCATTGGAGCGCTGTTTGCCGTCAGAAAGTAATCCTGGCCGCAATCTCGACTTCCCGCGGCGTGTATAGAAAGCCGCTGTTGTTGGAGGAAGAGACGCTTTGAAAGGATGTCTGATAAGTCGCTATTCCACTTGCCGGACCAATAGAAGTCAGATAATAGGCTGTGGTATTGAGACCGTCGATGTTCTGTTTATTGGCGATATTAAAGGCATTAATCATCAACTGCAGCTTAGTCCTGTCCTGAATTGTGAACTCCTTCTGTATGCGCATGTCGTCTACCTCATGGCGCGGATACTTATAGGTGTTGCGTCCAAGAATCGGAATAAAGGACGTGACACCCGTGCCATTCCAGCCCGTCGATATTGAACTGCTGGAGGTCGTTCCGCTAATAGCTGCGGAGTAGGGCAAGCCGCTCTGCACTTGCAAGCTGTTATCCAGGCTCCAGCCGTTGATTGCATAGCTGAGTGGACTGCCCTTGCGGGCCACGTTGGGAAAGTTGTACAGAACATAGAACACCAGCCGGTCGGGTACATTGTAGATCGAGTTGCCATAATTGCTGCGGGCCAATGCATATGGATCGAGCCAGTTATTTGTAGTAATCGTAGTGGTTGCATTCTGGTTGTAATCGAGTGAATGGGACCAAGTATAGTTTAAGTCGAACTGAATACTATACAGAGAGCGGTTTTGCACCTCGGCTACAAAGCCGTTATAGCTCGTATTGATGTTGCTAGTGACATCCGTAATTCCCTGGTAGCTGGTATTAATATAGTGAGTATAGGTCTTTACCGGGATTACCGTTCCATTCGGAATCGGGCTGCTTCCTGTTGTATCGAAAAAGGTGATATTCGTCGTCTGCGCCGTCGCGGGATCCAGATTCGTATTGATGAAATTAGTAAACTCGCGACCCAATGCCCCCAGATAACATAGGGAAGCTACCGTGCCCATGCCGACATCCTGCTGTACGAGCAGGTCGAATTCATGCACCATCGGATTCTGTAGATGCGAATCGAGGTAATACACGGCCGGTGTCATCGCAGTTCCTGCTGCAGCAATATTGTTCGGAAAGATTGCTGTGGTCGAACCCGCCGTCGGCGAGTAGACCGACGTGTACTGACCGTTTGTGCTTCCGGAGTCCAGCAGCACGTTCAACAGTAACCCGTTTGTGATGCGGCCATAGTACATGCCATAGCCGCCTCGCAGGACCGACTTGCCGCTTCCCCATACGTCATACGAGAAACCGATTCTCGGCCCGAGGTTGTTCTTGTCGCTGGAATGGTTGGAAGTCCGTGGCACAGACGGGTTAGCCAGGTTGGCGGGCGGCGTCGGCATAAACTCGAAGTCGTAACGCATACCTAGTTCCAGAGTCAGGCGAGGTAAAAGATTCCAGTTGTCCTGAGCAAAGATCGCGTAGTCGAAGGTTGTAATACTGAAGGCTGGATTGCCGAAACTCTGTCCGTACCCGCCGGCCGCATAGCATTGATAGGTGCCGACAGCGCTCGCGGCTGCCGTTGCAGCAGGCTGCTGCTGACTGTCGCAGGTACCTCTAACTGCACCCTTGGAGGCAACGTCGGCAAGATAGTTGCCAATGTACGAATATGTGTAGATACCGTTGCCCGACGACGTTCCAGCGCTGGTTGACCCACTCAAAGCATTAATCAGGTCGTCATTGTGCAGCGTGTCTACGCCAAACATAAAGCTATGGTTTCTTTTGATGTAGTACAGCGTATCTTCAATCTGCCATTTGTGCTCGTCCGGCAGCGCTTTGTGATAAGAATAATAGGGCGACCCGAGCTCAAAACCACTACTGCCATCTAGAGCAACCGCCGGAACATTACCGTTCTTGCCGACCAGGTTTTTCGTCGTATAGGCACTGAACGGCTGCTGCCCTTCGTCGTTCAGTTCACGGCCGTACTGATATAACAGCTCGTTGCTGATATTGCTGGAAATCAAACTTGTAAGCTTAGCTACGGAGTAATCCAGCTTCACAAAGTCTGTGCCCATAGTATCGATAGCATATGGGACAACGCCCGCAGTCTGAACTCCACCCGGCGAATCCCAGCGCAGACGGTGGTAGAGCAGGCCGACGTGCTCCTTAGAATTGACTTGCCAGTCCAGCTTAGGCGTGTTGATTTCCTGGTAGCCTGCGCGAGGAGTGAATCCCAGGTCGGCCAACAGATTTGCTAGACCGGTAGAATAAGCGGCAACTCCCGCAGAATAGCTTGTCAAACCCTCACGTGCTGCAAGCGTGCAAGCCTGCGCATCGAGTGCAGGAGCTGCCGTCGTCACGCCTCTCGGCGGAGCAAGATATCCCGTCGTAGTATTGCAGGTATAGGTCGGATACGTCACACTTGACATCGACGGCGGTATCACAGTGTTCGCCCCCGTCGCAGTTGCTGCGTCCGGCAAAGCAAAAAAAGTGCCCGGAGTAGCAGGACTGCCTAACGCCGGAAAGATACGAGAGTGTTGATCGTAGGTATAGATCCAGAACAGTTTATTCTTGATTATCGGACCGCCTGCCGTGAACCCGTAAATCTTGCGAACATCCTCCGGCTTGTAGTGGATGCTGGTGAAACTAGTGGGAACCAGGTTTCCCGACGTGTAATTCGCTACCGTCTCGACGGTATGCTCCTGATAAGCATTCCAGTTGCTCTCACGATCATAGAAATAGAACTGACCGTGGATATCGTTTGTGCCGCTCTTGGTGACCGAATTGACCACGCCGCCCGCCGCACGTCCATACTCTGATGCATAGACTCCCGTGTTCACGGCGAACTCTCGCACCGCGCTCACGGATGTCGAATATGCAGCACGCGTTAGTCCGCGCTCCTCCGAGTAGAAGGACTGGTTGTCGTCCGCCCCGTCGATCTCGACATTGTTCAGGATTGTACTGATGCCGCGCACGCTCACCAGACCGAAGCCGCTCGAGTCTGAGATTACACCCGGAGTCGCCAGCGCCAGGCTCGACCATCGCCGATTGTTCACCGGGATATCTTGCAGCGTGCGGTTGTTTATGTTCGTCGAGAAATCAGGCGATTCGAAGTTGAGGTTCGGCGCCGTCTCCATGACCCCCACTGTCGTACTCGCCGTACCGGAGGCAAGGCGCGGCACTAGCGTTGTCACCCGTCCGACCTGCACGATCACATCTTCCGCGCGAGAACCCTCGAAGCCTGCCGCCGAGAACGACACCGCATACACTCCCGGCTCGAGCAATGGAGCATGGAAGTTGCCGCGCACGTTCGTCGTCAACGTGCTCTCGGCGTTGGTCGCGACATTATGGATTGTCACCGTCGCATTCATAATCACGGCGTTGGTTGTGTCGAAAACCGTCCCGTTGATTGCGCCTTGGGTCGTCGATTGCGCCAACGTCGAGATGGCTGCACCACACAGAACCGCGAAACAAAGCACAATCTTGGCCACCATTCTGATCTTCATCGCAATCAACATTCATATCTCCTGCCAATTACGAACAATATCGTCGCCGGCATTGTCGCCGCTCGCCGCTCACAAAACAACACCTTGCCCGTCAGCAGATTAAGTCATCCTTGCAGTTTTGTCTCTCAGTTTTGCATTCCATCCTACTTTTACAGAGAAATGAGCAATGATGCTCAAGCCAAACCTGTACATTAGCTACTCGATCGCGTCGCATTCTCTGCTGATTGCTGCCGTAACATCAAGGTATGGCAAGCCTTCCTCGTTTCCGCTACCGTGGGACGTGAAAAACTGAGGGGTGAAGTCGAATATTGATGAAGCTAAATTCGCGCTCGCCCTCTTGCTAGAGATACAGTTTTGCAGAATTCTGAAGATGCCGAGGAAGGTGTGGTCTGTTGGGCCCGCATAGTGTTTACTCATTATGTCGAATTGTTCAGGACATCTTTGCCAGGCAAAGTGGAAAATCGGTGCTGTTACGATGGTGTGGCTTAGCGCGCTGTGAGATCGAATGTCCTCACGCTGCGTTTCTTTACGATTGTAATGCGGACAAATCGGGGGCGATCTAGAAACAGGGTTACAAGACAGGAGAATGGTCTCATGAATTCAAACGAATCAAGTAACGGTGCAATCTCTCGCCGAACAGTTATTGCCTCTGGCCTTGCGGCGCTTGTGGCGTCTGGTTTTACGGCAGGTGCAGACACCCAGAGTTCAAGCCAGAAACTGCGGATCGCCTGCATTGGAATCGGCGGTGTGGGGCAAGACTATGTGGCCGGCTGCAAGGATGAAGAGATCGTTGCACTGTGCGACCTCGACCACGAGTTCTCCGCACCCGCGTTCAAGCTCTATCCAAAGGCGCGTCTGTACAAGGACTTTCGGCAGATGTTCGACAAGGAAGAGAAGAACATCGACGCTCTGATTGTCGCCACGCCGGACCACTGGCACTCACACCTGGTGCTGGCGGGTCTGGCGATGAACAAGCACATCTACTGCGCCAAGCCGATCACGCGCACGATTGCAGAGGACAGAAGGGTGAAAGCTGCGTGTCTTGCGTCGAAGGTGACGACCAAGGCGAGCATTCAGGACTCCTGTACATCGCCGGCCCGATCGACCACGGAGCTATTGTTGAGCGGGGCCATCGGTCCAGTCCGCGAGGTGCACTTCTGGACCGGCACACACAGCCCCAGCGGATTGGCGCGGCCGACTGAGGCGCAGACACCGCCTGCGGGGATGGACTGGGACCAGTGGTGCGGGCCGTCTCCGGCACGGCCGTACCACAAGATCTATCACTACGGGAGCTGGCGGCCATGGTGGGACTTCGGCACGGGCAACCTGGGCGATGTCGCCTGCCACTCGCTTCATGTGTTCCACGACGAACTGGAACTAGACGCGCCGGACTGGGTAGCGGCCAACGCCTGCCAGTCCTTCTCGCTGGCCGGCGTGGTGGAGAACAGCGAGTGCTCAAGCATCGCAAACTTTGTCCAATGGCATCTTCCGGCGCGCGGCAAGCATCCAGAGACGATGGTGTACTTCTACGATGGCGGTCTTCAACCCCCCCGACCGTTGAGTATGCCGCCTGATATGGGGATGCCGGGACGCGGCGTGATGTTTGTCGGCGACGATGGGGTGCTGGTCTCCGCGTTCTATGGCGGCAGCCCGTGGCTTCCGGACCACACGCTGGCGCAGCCGGGCCAGGCACTGCGAGGGCTGCCTGGCGGCCAACTCCTGCCAGAGAGCCGTTTCAAGGACTTCAAGCAGCCCGAGCCGTATCTGACGCGATGCGAGAGGCCGGACCACTACACTGAGTGGATACGGAACTGCAAGACCGGCAAGAAGTCGATTACGCCGGTGGAATACGCTTGCGGGCTGACAGAATTCGCTTTGTTGGGAAGCCTGACCGAGCGCAGATATAGCACGCCCGGTGTGCGCAGTGGAGCGGGCTATGGGCAGAACAGCCGGTCTGACTCAGCGGTGGTGTGGATTCCAGCGTCCAGCGACGGCCATGTGCATCTTCCCGACGCGCCGCCCATTGCGAGCACTGCAGCATATGCGCCGCGCTACTGGCGAACCTCCAAGGTGCTGCTGTGGGACTCGAAGGCCATGCGATTCACCAACGACGACGTTGCCAACAGCTACGTCGACATGCCCTATCGCAAGGAATGGGACTACAAGGTTTAGGGCAGGTGAGAATAATGCCATTGCCAAGATCCCAAACGTCGCGCCAGCCGGATGATGGGCAGGCGGCCTGGCTTACGCTGGCGCCTCGACGTCGAGGACCAGAGCCAGGACCTCGTCGCGCCGGGCAGCACGCCAGGCCGTGAGTTTTGTCTGCAACGCCGGATCGGTGGCTGCGAGGATCTCGACGGCGAAGAGAGCGGCGTTGGCCGCGCCGGCCGCCCCGACGGCGAAGGTGGCCACGGGAACGCCCTTGGGCATCTGGACGATGGAGAGCAGCGAATCGAAGCCTTGCAGGGCAGTGGCCGCGATGGGAACGCCGAGGACGGGAACGGTAGTTTTAGCGGCGAGCATTCCGGCGACGTGGGCTGCCCCGCCCGCGCCGGCGATGATGACGCGCAGGCCGCTGGATAAAGCCGACTCCGCGAAGGCGAACATATGGTCGGGCGTGCGGTGCGCCGAGACGACGCCGACCTCACAGGGAACGCCGAATTCGCGCAGGATGTCCACGGCTGCGCGCATCACCGCATAATCGTTGCGGCTGCCCATGAGAACTGCGACGAGAGGCTTGGTCTGCGATTTTGTCTTCATGACAAAATTATACGGTCTCGACCGCCCAATTGCCGACGCTCACGCAGCCAACTTTTCTTTGGCCCAGAGACTGGCGTTGAGGCACTCGACCACGCCATCGACGATGAGGTTGAGGCCGGCGGTGAACTTGGCGGAGTCGGCGATCTGCTTGCTGCTGACCGCATCGGCCATGTTGATGCTGGAGCTGACGATGGAGAGTGCGGCGTCCTTCTTTTGCGCGCCGGACTTTGCTCCATAGAGAGATTCAACGCCCTGCACCAGGCCGGGAAGCAGGGAGATGCTACGCAGGTACCTTCAGTTCCAAACGCAAGTACTTCATTTTGTATTCTCCAAGGCGCAGTCATCCCCCGGCGGGCCTCAGTATTTTTCAGCGGTCGGAGGGGCTCGCTCAGGTTGCTATGAAGCGTCGATACTCCCTCCGCGAAGCTCTCTCGGCCCCATCGGTATAGTGTCGACACTTATTTGTCGTCGTTCTATCCGCCTTCTAACCCAACCCAGGAAATATTTCCTCTTCCACCCTTGCATTCCTGTTCCATTCGTATCTAGTGGCACCAGGTCACGCATATCCAGCCGCGTCTCCTAGGCCCTTCCCGATACAAGAATAGAAAGTCTAAGAGTTATAACTTTAGACAACTTTTGTGTCAACTACAAATAATATGTTCACTAGAATTCCTATAGTGACCCGACAGATGAGCAGTTAATAGGAAAAACATTGCGTAACACAAATATTGTGCTTCATGTTCGTCTTGCAAAATGATTTGGCCCACAACAGATCAACCCCACCCTATGAATGATCAGGATCTATACGAGCTTTTCCGTCATATCGAACACGGTAGCCTCCCCGGCGCCAGTCTTGCACGGCAATCGAATTTCCGTCAGACCCACATCTGCGGCTTCCTCAACCGAAAGAGCGCCCTAATGTTCGGAGTCCGTGATCGACAAGCGCACGCAAAAGACGGATTGAATTCAAACCTTGTCACTGCCGAGAAGAAGTTGCCCTTCTCATCGCGGGCAACCGATTGATAAACTGTACAGATGCATTCGGGTCTTTATGGAAAGTGGATGACTGCGTGGGAGACAAAGCTCACAACGCGCGATACAAACCGAATTGTAAGGCCGCTCGAATGGGGATTCGACTGGCTGAAGGATTTCAGCGAAGCCAATTCAGCGCGGCGCGATGTCCCTGCAACGCCCAATCCGGAGGTACATCTTTCTGTTGAATCCCAGGACCGTTCCGCGTTCCAGGATCTCAACCGCATGGTCGCCCTGAACGAAGAGATCGTGCGCCTATCGGATGTTTTTTTCGGTTATCAGGTGCCGCAAGACTTTCGCATCGAGTACAGGCACCCGGAGTTGTTCCCTACCAACGTGAGACCCGAGACCCTCGCCCAGGAAGCGGAGATGAAACGTCAGTCAGCCGCCGGCGAGATTGGGGAGGCCCAGTTCCTGAGATTTACCTCCGCCGTTCGCACCCCATATCCAGAAAACGATCAGATGAATGCAAGATGGTACCCGGCGCCCGACCACAAAGATCCAGTGGGACGGCCCCCCAAGCCGAAGCAGGCAATCATCGTCTTACCTCAATGGAACTCCGATGCGATTAGCCACAACGTGCTTTGCACGCTCTTTAATCGATTTGGAATCTCTGCTTTACGGCTTTCACAACCGTATCACGACATTCGCCGTCCAGCAGAGCTGGAGCGATCCGACTACGCCGTCAGCGCCAACGTAGGACGCACCATTGCCGCATGCCGGCAGGCTGTCGTCGACATCCGCAGTTGCCTGGACTGGCTTGAGACCCTAGGCTATTCGCAGTTCGGCGTTCTTGGAACCAGCTTGGGGTCCTGCTATGCCTTTATCACAGCCGCTCATGATACCCGCCTGCGAGTATGCGCCTTCAATCATGCGTCTACCTGGTTTGGAGATGTTGCATGGACAGGGCAAAGTACACGGCACGTCCGCACCGCATTTGAAGAGGCAGGACTCACTCAGAGCCAGGTGAGGCAGATGTTCCTGGGTATTAGCCCAATGGCCTATATGCAGCGGTTTGCTGCGTATCCTAAGCGTGTTCTCGTCGTCCACGCGACTTACGACCTCACATTCCTGCCCGAGTTCTCGCTCGATGTGCTGGCGAACTTTAAGCAGCACGGCATCGATTTCGTCTCCAAGGTCCTGCCCTGCGGTCATTACACTACCGGTGAGACCCCCTATAAGTACATCGATGGCTGGTTTCTTGGATCGTTCATCTATCGGGCGTTCAAGGACCTTGCAGATCACATCTAGCCCGCCAGGAATTCTTCCCGCTTCGCCTCGATTGTCGTAAAATTGCATCCATGGACTGTACACCCAGGACAAAACGCTTCCGTCTCGGCCGCCGCGACCGCGGTCGTTCGTAGTCCAGCGCTCAGGAGAGCTTGAGCTCCCCCCGAGGGCCCGCCTCATTTCATCATCAATTTTGATACGTTCTCTTCGTCTCGCCGATTTGCGCTCCCACTTCCATTCAGACGCGAACGCGGCATTCAACTCGCGCTTGGTGCTAACCATCGACCCCGCGCTCCACTTTGAGAAATGGAGAATACGATGACGACGCCCCCACAGCACCCAGACTCCTTCTGCTCCGCCGCAACCCTCACCTCCGGAACGACCAGCGTTAAATTCTTCCGCCTGAAGGCTCTCGCAGAATCCGATCCCAACCTCAACCTCGCGCGCCTGCCCTACTGCCTGCGCATCCTCCTCGAAAACCTCCTCCGCCACGAGGATGGGCACACCGTCACAGCGGACGACATACGCTTTCTGGCGAAATGGAATTCCAAGGCGGAGCCCTCGCGTGAGATCGCCTACATGCCCGCCCGCGTCCTGATGCAGGACTTCACCGGCGTGCCTGCCATCGTCGATCTGGCTGCCATGCGCGACGCCATGCGGGCCCTCGGCGGTAACCCCGAGAAAATCAACCCACTCCAGCCTGCCGAGCTGGTCATCGACCACTCCGTTCAGGTCGACGAGTTCGGCTCCTCCAACGCCTACGACCTCAATGCTGCCCTCGAGTTCTCCCGTAACCGGGAGCGCTACGCCTTCCTCAAATGGGGTCAGACCGCCTTCCGCAATTTCTCAGCCGTACCGCCTGGTATGGGAATCTGTCACCAAGTCAACTTGGAGTATCTGGCCCGTGTCGTCTTCACCACACAACCTGGTCCCGACGGACGCGTCACAGCCTATCCGGACACACTGGTCGGCACTGACTCCCATACGACGATGGTAAATGGACTCGGTGTCCTCGGCTGGGGTGTCGGCGGCATCGAGGCAGAGGCGGCTATGCTCGGCCAGCCCGTGTCCATGCTAGTGCCACAGGTCGTCGGCTACCGTCTCACAGGCAAGCTGCGCGAAGGAACTACAGCCACCGACCTCGTCCTCACCGTGACAGAAGCCCTGCGAAAGCATGGTGTTGTGGGCAAGTTCGTCGAGTTTTTCGGCTCCGGTATCGGCGAGCTGCCATTGGCTGACCGCGCCACCATCGCCAACATGGCTCCCGAATATGGTGCTACCTGCGGCATCTTCCCAGTCGATGCCGAAACCCTGCGCTATCTTCGTCTTACCGGACGTAACGAAGCCCACATCGCACTCGTCGAGGCTTACTTCCGTGAGCAGGGGCTGTTCCACACCTCAGCCGCGCCCGAGGCCGACTATACGTCTACCTTGACCTTGGATCTAGCCACCGTCGAGCCCTCAGTCGCTGGCCCTAGACGCCCTCAGGATCGCGCCCTCCTCTCACAGGTCGCCGCCAGCTTCACCCAGCAGCTCCCCGCCTTGCTCGGCCCCAGCGCCAACAAGTCCACAGCCCGCCAGGTCCTTCGCTGGGAGGGCGAAGGAGGCCATGCTTCAGCTAACGGCAACCTCGAAGGCAGTCTCGGAGCATCGTCCCCACGCACCGCTGCTCCCACCTCCGTAAAAGCCCGCTTCGGTCTCGATCCCGATCCATACCTCGACCACGGCTCCATCGTCATCGCGGCCATCACTTCCTGCACCAACACCTCCAACCCATACGTCATGATTGCCGCTGGGCTGCTCGCTAAGAATGCAGTCAAGAAGGGGCTTTCCACGCCCCCATGGGTCAAGACCTCCCTCGCTCCCGGCTCACGCGTCGTCACCGACTACTACAACAAGTCAGGTCTCACTCCTTACCTTGACGCGCTCCGTTTCAATACCGTTGGGTATGGTTGCACCACCTGCATCGGTAATTCCGGACCACTACCGACCGACGTCTCCAAGGCAATCGAAGACCATTCGCTCGTCGCCGTCTCTGTCCTCTCCGGTAACCGCAACTTCGAGGGCCGAATCTCGCCGGAAGTACGCGCCAATTACCTCATGTCGCCGCCGCTGGTCGTCGCCTATGCGTTGGCCGGGCGCATCGGCCATGATTTCGTCATCGACCCCATCGGCAAGGATCAATCCGGTCGGCCCGTATACCTAAAAGATATATGGCCCACCCAGGCAGAGATATCAGATACGGTTGCGCGTTGCATTGACTCCGAAATGTTCCGCAAACAATACTCAATGGTATCCCAAGGCGACCAAAACTGGCAGCACCTGAAATTTCCCTCCGGCGAAACCTATGGCTGGGAGCTGGACTCCACCTATATCCGCAAGGCCCCGTACTTCGACGGCATGACGGCGATCCCGGCGCCTATCGACGACATCCGCGCCGCTCGCTGCCTGGCCGTACTGGGCGATTCGGTCACCACAGACCACATCTCTCCCGCTGGCTCCATCAAGAAGAACGGCCCCGCCGGACAGTATCTCGCTGCCAACGGTGTCGCGCCCGCCGATTTCAACAGCTATGGCAGTCGCCGCGGTAACCACGAGGTCATGGTGCGCGGGACCTTCGCCAATGTGCGCTTGCGCAATCAATTGGCTCCCGGAACCGAAGGCGGAGTCACTCGCCTGCTACCCGACGGCACGACTATGTCCATCTACGACGCCAGCGTCATCTACGCAGAGCGCGGAATCCCGCTCTGCATCCTGGCGGGCAAAGAGTACGGCTCGGGTAGCTCGCGTGATTGGGCCGCCAAGGGCCCGCGGCTGCTGGGGATTAAGTTCGTCATAGCCGAAACCTACGAGCGAATTCACCGCTCCAACCTGGTTGGCATGGGTATCTTGCCCTTCCAGTTCCTGCCCGGGCAATCCGCCGCATCCCTCGGCCTCACAGGCGAGGAGATCTTTCACGTGGGCGACCAGCCCGGAGCGCTGCAGGCCATGCTTGAAAGCAAGTTTGCCGACGGGCGCATCCTGCCCATCCTGGCCGAAAACGGCAGCGGCAAGACCATCGAGTTCTCTGCCACACTACGCATCGACACTCCCCAGGAGGTCCTCTACTACCAGCACGGCGGGATCCTGCAATACGTGCTCCGCCAACTGATCGGCAAAGTCTGAACCGCATCAGGCGATGAGAATGGTCATTTTTGAGACGGCTTTATCGCCTCAAGGACTAGAGCAGCGATATGCCGGTCAGCCGTTCGCACTCGCTCCACAGGCGGGCCGCGGCAGCCTGGTCGAGCGCCTGCGGAGCCACTCGGGCTGGCCCCACATCGCCTCCGCGCATCTCCTGAAAGCCCTGTGGCCCGTAGTATCCGCCGTCTGCCACATCCGGCGAAGTGGCTGAGAACAGCGTCGGCACTGCGCCCTGCGCCTCGGAGTTCAGCAATACGCCGATGGCCACGCCCAGCCCGCGTCTCACCAGCCTTTCGATTGGATGGAATTCGCCCGTCTGGAACAAATTTGTGTTGGCCACGCCGGGGTGCGCCGCCACGCTCATCACGCCGGAGATCGGTGACCCGGCAGCGCGTAGCCGCCGGTCCAGTTCGAAGGCAAACATCAGGTCGGCGAGCTTCGACTGGCGGTATGCAACCATCGGCCCATAGCTCCTCGCCGATAGCAGGTCGTGGAAGTGAAGCTGTCCTTGCTTGTGCGCAATTGAAGCTAGGGTAACCACGCGCGGCCTTTGAGGGTGGCCCACAGCCGCGCGCACCAGCGCTGGAAGCAGCACTGCCGTCAGCACAAAGTGGCCCAGCACATTGGTGCCAAACTGAACTTCAAATCCGTCCGCCGTCTGCTGCCGCTTTTTGGGAGCCATCACACCTGCATTGTTGATCAACAGATCGAGTGGTTCGCCCAGCGACAGCTCTGCCGCGCCGAAGGCGCAGACCGACTCCAGCGAACCCAGATCGAGCAGCGCCACCTCCGCGCTCGCATCGGGAACCTCGGTTCGCAGCCGCGCCAGTGCTGCATCGCCACGGGCTTTGTCGCGGCACGCCAGCAGGACATGCGCTCCCTTACGTGCCAGCTCCAGCGCCGTATGGTAACCGATGCCGCTGTTCGCTCCCGTAATCAGCGCACGCCGGCCCGCCTGGGCGGGAATTGCCGCCACCGTCCATCCCCTGCCCTCTGACTGGCCCGTTCCATCTCCGCTCATACCAACTATTGAAGCACCGATCCAGATGGAGCGCGCAGGCTATTCAGCTCATTAATCGTCAATGGCTGAATAGTTGAATCACTGGGTGGCAAACGTCGCGATTCGTATCCGGCGTTCACCTTAGAAGCGCCGCACATCTTTATAGAAGATGCAGTGGGTTTCCAGATACCAGGAAACGACGAAAAGAACCAGCATCCAGCATGTAGCCCAGAAGAACATCTGTACGGGAAGCGTGGCAGTCAGCCTTGCGTTGCCGTTTTTCCCGGATTCGCTGAATATCAATCCGCTGCTCAGGCAGATACCTGCCGCGAGCGACAGCAGGACCAGAGAATCCCATGTCTTTTGCTCCAGATTGATCGCTGGAGCCATGAAGGCCGTATAGAACACGGCGCATAAAGAGAGCATGCACAATATCAGAGCGATCGGCTTGGCGACCTCCAGCAGCATGGTGTCATCCTTGCACGCGCACCTAGTCTAACGCCATGCGAGGCGGTCTGCAGAAGCTTGGTTGCACCGTTAGAATCTTTTTGGCCGCCATTCTATCTGCTCGCGATAAAGTTGATTGCATGGGCTTTTTCACCAGGAAGATGAAGCAGGAGCACAAGGTCATGCTACAGCACGAGCGCTCTGCCGGAGCGTTGCAGCCGGAGTATCACAGGGCCACGCCAGAGTGCCCCCAGCCCCAGCGCTGGAGCATGATCGACTCAATGACCGCCGAGGTGGAAGTCCTCGAGTTCATCGCCACGCTGGTCACCACGCTGAAGCCACGCCTCGTCGTCGAGACCGGCTCCTTCCTCGGCGTATCCACTGAGTGGATCGCGCGCGGACTGCAAAGAAATAGCCAGCCCGGCAACGGCCTGCCCCCCGACGCTTCCCGCGCCAAGGTTATCAGTTGCGAGTTCGACCCCATCGTCTACGCCAAGGCCAAAGCCCGTCTCGAGGCCTCGCCGCTCGCCCCTTGGGTTGAGTTGCGCAACCAGTCCAGTCTGGAGATGCAGGTCGAAGGAACCATCGACCTCTTCTTCTCCGACTCCGACCTGCCCATCCGCGAGGCCGAGGTCAAGCGCTTTCTGCCTCAAATCAATCCCCACGGCATCATCCTGATGCACGATGCCAGCTCTCACCTGAAAACCGTCCGTGAGGCCGCACTCAAAATGGAGTCTGAAGGACTCATCTCTGTCGTCTTGCTCCCGACCCCACGCGGCCTCGTCATCGCCCAACCGCGCGCCGGCCGCGCCTGACCGCGCATATACAGCGCGTGGAGTCCAGATGAATTCACGCATAGGATGGAAGGGAAGGATGAACAGGCGCGGACATACGCGCTTGATGGAGAGGATCTCGCAATGAAGGTTCTTGTAATCGGTGGAGGCGGACGCGAGCACGCGATTGTCTGGGCATTGGCCAAGTCCGCGCGTGTGACCGAGGTCATCTGCGCGCCGGGAAATGCCGGCATCGCGCAAACCCGCGTCCTGCAAAGCGACCGGCCCGTGCGCTGTGTTCCCGTCGATACCGGCGACCTCGCTGCCATGCTGCGCGTCGTCCAGGCGGAGAGGCCAGCGCTGACCGTGGTCGGTCCCGAGCTTCCGCTCTCGCTCGGCCTGGTCGACAAGCTTATGCACCTCAGCTTCCGCGTCTTCGGGCCGAAGCAGGCCGCAGCGCGGCTGGAGACGAGCAAGTCCTTCGCCAAGGAGTTCATGCAACGGCACCGGATTCCCACCGCCGCGCACGCCATCTGCACTTCGCTCGACGAGGTGCGCCAGGAACTTCCCCGCTTCTCTGTGCCCATCGTGGTGAAGGCCGACGGGTTGGCCGCGGGCAAGGGCGTAGTCATCTGCCAGACACACTTGCAGGCCGAGCAGACGGCCGTGCAGATGTTCTCCGGCGCGCTGCTGGGCGCGGCCGAGACGTACGTCGTGCTGGAGGAGTTCCTGGCCGGCGAGGAGCTCTCCTTCTTTGCGCTCTGCGACGGCAAACACGCCATCGCGCTGGCCGCGGCGCAGGACCACAAGCGCGTTGGCGAGGGCGACACCGGCCCCAACACGGGCGGCATGGGAGCATACACCGGCGATGGCCTGCTGACCGCGCCGATGGAGAAGTGGCTGCTGAAGAACGTCGCGCAGAGGGTAGTGGACGAGATGGCGCTGGAAGGCACTCCCTTCCACGGAATCCTTTTTTGCGGCATGATGATGGTTCCACAGCGTGACGGCACGACCCTGCCCATGGTGCTGGAGTTCAATGCTCGCTTCGGCGATCCCGAGACGCAGGCCATCCTCGTGCGCCTTCAGACCGACATCGTGGACCTCTTCGACGCGGCGATTGATGGGACCGCTCATAAACTAACCATTAAGATGAAGCCCGGCGCCAGCGTCTGTGTCATCGCGGCCAGCGAGGGCTATCCCGGCAAATATCCCTCCGGCCTGCCCATATCAGGTCTCGATTCCGTACACGCCCCTGACATCGTCGTCTTTCATTCGGGCACAGCGGTCAGGGACGGAGTAATCGTCACCGCAGGAGGTCGTGTCCTCGGCGTAACCGCAGTCTCCTGCCCCAGCAACTCCAGCACGACTTCGGCGCTGCAGGAAGCCCTCAGTAAAGCCTACGGTGCACTCAGCGAAATCTCCTTCAAAGGAATGCACTTCCGCCGCGACATCGGCTGGAGGGCACTGCGCGACGGACTGTGAGGCGCAAGCATCTACTCTCTGTCAACTAACGAGGAGGGCCGATGCCCCAACCATCCCTACCTGCCGAAGAAGTTCTCGCCTGGCTGGAGAAGACTTCCACCAACTGGCGCGCGCTCATCGAGGCCCACCCCGAGATACTGGCGCTGCCCTGCGACATCATGGGCGTCTCCACCGCGGGCGAGTTGCTGCGGCACATTGTCGCCGTCGAGCTGCGCTACGCAGAGCGCCTCGCCGGGCTGCCCGCGACCGAGTACGCCTCGATTGCGCACAACTCGGCGGAGGTGCTCTATGCGGCGCATGAGCGGGCTATGAAACTGCTGCGCGAGCAACTCGCCTCAGATGTGGATTGGGACCAGCGGATCGAGTTCGCAACCCGCATCCTGGGCAAGCTGGGAGCTTCGCGCAAGACCATCCTTTTCCACGAGATGCTGCACAGCATCCGGCACTATGCGCAGCTGGCCACGCTGGTGCGCCAGCAAGGCATCCAGCCAGACAAGCAGATGGACTTCCTTTTCATGGACATGGACCAGCTCTGAGCCTGCCCCCCGCACACGCAATCCGCACGCACGGCAAGCGGTTACGGGGTCCGGCTGCATCCGCGCGCGGGGCGGCGCATCTGATCCAACCGGGGTACGATGCAATGTTGACCATACGACCGGCCGCCGAGCGCGGCCACGCCAACCACGGTTGGCTGGACTCCAACTTCAGCTTCTCGTTTGACCAGTACTACGATCCCGCGCACATGGGCTTCCGCGCCCTGCGCGTCATCAACGAGGACCGCGTCGCGCCTGCGACGGGCTTCGGCAAGCATCCCCACCGCGACATGGAGATCCTCACATACGTCTTGGAAGGAGCGGTGAAGCACGAGGACAGCACAGGATCGAGCGAGACGCTGGTCCCCGGCGAGCTTCAGCACATGTCGGCGGGCAGCGGCGTTCGCCACAGCGAGATGAATCCTTCCGGTGACGAAACCCTCCACCTCCTCCAGATATGGCTGTTACCCAACCAGCTTGGCATCCCGCCCAAGTACGAGCAGAAGCGTTTCAAAGTGCAGGACGAGCCGAACCAACTGCATTTGCTCGCATCTACCGACGCGCGCGACGGTTCCTTCAAGATTTATTCCGACGCGGAGTTGCTGGCTGCCAAGCTCGATGCGGGCGGTTCCGTCAGTCACACCTTCAAGCTCGGCAATGGATGGCTTCAGGTTGCGCGCGGCGCCGTATCGGTGGCCGGAGGTATGCTCCAGGCAGGCGACGGTCTCGCGCTTGAAGGCGAATCCTCCATCACCATCGCCAGCCATGCCGGTGCGGAGTTTCTGCTCTTCGATCTGGCGTAAGCGTCGCCACACACAACTCGTCGCTGGACAACTCAGTCGATCACGCGACGCAGGAATCCCCGGATGCCGAATCCGGAGAGCACTGTGAATGAGCAGGTCAGCATCGCCAGAATGATCCACGGATTCATGTGATGCAACCCGGGCGTAAGAGCCGCGCGCAAGCCCTCGCTCATGTAGACGATTGGGTTGATCAGTACTCCCATCTGCAGCCATTTGATACTTTTCAGTGCGGCCCACGGATAGTACACGCAGCCCAAAAACGTGATCGGCATCACCACGACCCCGAAGATCAGCCCAATCTGCTGCGGCCGGACGCTGGTGCCGATGACCAAGCCAAGCGCTCCTGCGCTGAGACTGGCCAGCGCGAGCACGGCGATGAGGAACACCCAGCTATCGACGTGCGCATACACTGGCGTCGCGGGCATATAGTACGCCAGCGGAAAGACCACCGCCGCGGCAATCATGCTCTGCACTGCGGAGAAGACGATCTTCTCGATGGCCACTGCCGCGACCGGCAGAGGACACATGACTCGGTCGTCGATTTCGCGCGTAATGCCGAACTCCTGCGCCAGCGGCAGCGCCACCGCCGCAATCCCCGAAAACATGATGGCCACCGCCATGAGTCCAGGCAGCAGAACGGTGGAGAAGTTGGCCCCTGCGGCGCCGGCCATCGAAGCCGTGGGGTTCATCGCCGCGCCTCCGCTCATGTGAGGCATGATGTAGGTGAAAACGAAGAGAAACAGCAACGGGTTCATGATGACGCGCACCAGGAACGGCACCATCTCGCGGCGCAGCACATGCAGGTCGCGCAGAAACAGCCCCGCGAAGGCGCGCGCGTACAGCACGCCCAAGGACGCAGCGGGCCGGTGCACAGGTCCCGGATGATCGGTTGTGTCGATCTCGGATTGCAGTGCCGCCATGAGTCTCAACTCCCGCAGTTCTATTCGCGAAGGTCGCGCCCGGTGAGCCGGATGAAGACCGTCTCCAAGCTGGTTTCGGTGATGGTAAGGTCGCGCAGGCCGTAGGGATTGCTGGCGCGAACGATCTCCGGCAACTGGCCATCGGCGTTGTCGGCAAAGATGAGGATTCCGCTGGGCGTGGACTCCACGCCACGCACGCCCTGCATCTGCTTCAACTGCTCTTCCAGCGGCGCCGCGCCCGCGCGATCGCTCAGTTCGAGCGCGTAGACCTTCTGCGCGCCGACCGATCCCTTGAGCGCGGTGGGTGTGTCTTCCACAAGTATTCTTCCGTGGTCGATAATGGCCACGCGATCGCACAGCGCGTCGGCCTCCTCCATATAGTGCGTCGTCAGGACGACGGTGATCCCCTCCTTGCGCAGCCGGCCGACCGCGTCCCACATCGCAATCCGGCTCTGCGGATCGAGTCCTGCGCTGGGCTCGTCGAGAAACAATACTTTGGGTCGATGCGCAATCGCGCGGGCGATCTGCAACCGCTGCGCCAGGCCGCCGGAGAGCTGCGACGGATACGAGTCCGCGCGCTCGGAGAGGTAGAACTGTTCCAGCAGTTGGTTTGTCCTGTGCTTCGCCTCGGCGCGCGAGAGGCCGAAGTACAAACAGTGGAAGTGGATGTTTTCGTAAACAGTGCAGGAACGGTCGAGCGTGTTGAACTGCGGCACAATGCCCATGGAACGCCGCGCCAGCGCCGGCGATCGCACCACATCCACGCCCGCGATGCGGACCCGGCCCGAGGTGGGCAGAACGCGCGTGGTGCAAATGCCGATGGTCGTCGTCTTGCCCGCGCCGTTGGGACCGAGCAGACCGTATAATTCGCCCTCGCGCACGCCGAGATCGATGCCATCTACGGCAACAACGCACTGTTTTCCGTCATAGACTTTGCGCAGGTCCTGAACTTGGACGATGTTTGCCAAACCTCTCCCCACTCAACTTCATCGATCTCGTGTGATCCGATTATAGGCATCGGCGCGTCCGATACACTAGGCAGAGCTGCCGATCGCACAGTCTCATGCAAGTCGATCGAACCGGATCGGATGCAATGATTGCCTGTCGGCGTAAAATCAGAGTATGTCACTAGGATCGGAAGGCAAATCGGTCGAAAATCAGAAATCGCGGGCCGCCGTAACCAGGCAAGATCCTGCCATCTCCCACGCGCGCGAGGCCGAGCGCAAGCGACAACGCCAGGCCCTCGAACTTCAGCGTGAACGCATCCTCTCCGAGCGAACTGCCAGCCCACATCGGCGCACCGCGCTGACCAACGCACTCGCAGACGTCGAGGAAAAGCT
>Ga0326728_10003364_pt1 | contig 50003 bp, 43 predicted proteins | sample MB3enrmetagenome_FD_207602 | JGI IMG/M metagenome (GOLD analysis project Ga0326728, IMG submission 207602) | Lab enriched peat soil microbial communities from McLean, Ithaca, NY, United States - MB31MN | ecosystem: Environmental > Terrestrial > Soil > Wetlands > Peat | place: USA: New York... | reverse complement strand
CGCCGCTGACCAAAAAACAAATCAAGGCCGTGGAAAAGACGTTGAGAGGAAAAGTCCAAAAACCGACTTTCCCTCTCAACTTGCAAATCCCGCAAACTGCGCGGGATTCGCACTTTCCCACCGCCTCGGCGGCTACTGGCTGAATTTATGAAACCGGACATTTCATTTGTCACGAAAAGCGGACATTTCTACTTGCTAACGACACTTCCGGGTAGGCGGTGATACATTCCGAAGGCCAGACGAAGCCTATTTCGCGATGGAATAGAGGCTCGTAAAGATCAGCAAAAGACAGTAGGTGACAAAAACAAGGCCACTAATATCTGAGCTGATTTGGGCTGCCGCCTTAGGACTCACTTCGCTCGTCGTTTGCATTCTGTTTACACGACGTCGGAGGACATAACCAATCAGAAACGGCCCTGCAAGCAACAAGCACCAAGCATAGTCTAAAAAATCGCGGTGATTGCTAGCTTTCGCCACAATCCATCTCACCAGATTCAACTCACACACGAACAGCATGAATCCAGCAACAACGAGTATTGAAACCGAGTTGCGTCGTTGGCTCGCAGCGAGATCGGTTTGCATTGATGCGCCTTTCTAAAGATCGAAGGTACCGACAGTATAGTCCCACTTGAAGCTGCGATTTCGGCCATGCCGTCGCATCCGGCCGAGTGGTCGTCCACCCGGAAGTAACTCAGAAAATCCAGCGGCTCCGGCTCCGATCTTTCAAATCGACTTCCACTCTCTTCCATCTGCCCGCCGCATAAGAGCGGAGAGTTCGCGGACAGGCACTCTCAACGCCGCGCCCTGTGCGGGGTTTCAAGCGCACGTTCGGTCTACCATCGAACGCGCTACCTCGGAAGTTATTGCCAATTTGAGTTTGTCCGGTAAGGTCGGCTTCTCGTCCGTGACCCGGATTCTGGCAGTTCCGGGCGGATCGCCGGTAATTCGGACGGAATGCGCTGGTTTGTCTGCACGGCAGGCGAAGAAACAACCGCAGATCCCCATTCGACTTCGATCGCTTCGCGATCTCCGCTCAGGGCAGGAAGAAGGTATAAAAGCAGGTCCCTCGGCTACGCTTACCCCATATGCGCATTGCGCATTTGGGGCCCCGAGCGCGCTTCGCTCGGGATGACTGCCCGAATTTTCTGCGCCAAGAGAGAATTTTCTGCTCCGGAAGAGCGAGAGTGGATTGGGGTTTGTACGACGCGAAAAACAATCGCTGGGCCTTCGACTTCGGCTGCTGCGCGATCTCCGCTCAGGGCAGGAAGAAGGTATAAAAGCAGGTCCCTCGGCTACGCTTGCCCCAGATGCGCATTGCGCATTTGGGGCCCCGAGCGCGCTTCGCTCGGGATGACTGCCCGAATTTTCTACGCCAAGAGAGAATTTTCTGCTCCGGGAGAGCGGGAGTGGATTGGGGTTTGCACGACGCGAAAAACAACCGTCGAACTCCGTTCGAGTTCGATCGTACGAAGAACAAATGCAGATCCCCATTCGAATTCGATCATCCGCGCGATCTCCGCTCAGGGCAGGAAGAAGGCGTAAAAGCAGGTCCCTTGGCTACGCTTACCCCAGATGCGCATTGCGCATTTGGGGCCCCGAGTGCGCTTCGCTCGGGATGAGTGCCCGAATTTTCGGCTCCGGGGGAGCGGGAGTGGATTGGGGTTTGTAAGACGCGATAAGCAACAGCAGGATTAAGATGATTGCGATGATTAAGGAGTTCTGCTACGCGTACATCGTGGCCAGCAAGAGTCGGACCCTTTATGTGGGGATGACGGGCAATCTTCACAAGCGAATCTTCGAGCACAAGCTGAAGATTCATGTAGGGTTTTCGGCGACGTACAACTGCAATCGGCTGGTGTGGTTTGAGCGCTTTGCCGACCCATCGGAGGCGATTGCGAGAGAGAAGCAGTTGAAGCGGTGGTCGCGTGCGAAGAAGATCGCGCTGATCGCAAAGGGCAATCCAATTTGGCTGGATTTGAGCGAGGCGTGGTACACAGAGGAGCAATTGGGCGGGAAGAAGGCGTAAAAGCAGGTCCCTCGGCTACGCTTACCCCACATGCGCATTGCGCATATGGGGCCCCGAGCGCGCTTCGCTCGGGATGACAACTTTGGTGAGATTTGGGATTCACTCCGCATTGTCGATCTGGGCGCGCTGGAGTTTGTCGGAGTAGTCGACGTAGACGGCTTTCCAGGTGGTGAAGAAGTCGAGGGCGCCGAGGCCTTCGCGATGGCCGTTGCCGGTGTGCTTGACGCCGCCGAAGGGCAGATGCACTTCAGCGCCGATGGTGGGCGCGTTGATGTAGGTGATGCCGGCCTCGAGGTCACGCATGGCTGCGAATGCGCGATTGACGTTGCGGGTGTAGAGTGCGGTGGAAAGGCCGTAATCGATGGAGTTGGCGATGGCGACCGCCTCTTCAAATGTCGAAAACTCCATGAGCGCGACCACCGGGCCGAAGACCTCTTCGCGCGCGATGCGCATCTGCGGCGTGACGCCGGCGAAGACCGTGGGCTCGAAGAAGGTTCCGTGGGTGTGCGCGCCGCCGGTGAGTGCGTGCCCGCCGCAGAGGAGTTCTGCGCTTTCGGCGAGCGCGATCTCGACATATTTCTGCGAAGTTTCGATTTGCGCGGCGTTGACCTGCGGGCCAACTTCGACGGATTCGTCGAGGCCGTTGCCGACCTTGAGTTTCTTTGCGCGCGCGACAAATTTTTCGGTGAATTCCGCGGCAATTCCCTTCTGCAGAAGGATGCGGCTGGTGGCGGTGCAGCGCTGGCCGGTGGTGCCGAATGCGCCCCACAACGCGCCGTCGAGAGCGAGATCGAGATTGGCGTCGTCGAGGACAATTTGCGCGTTTTTGCCGCCCATTTCGAGCGAGACCTGCTTGAAGGTGACGGCGGCGCGTTGCGCGACGAGCGAACCAACGGAGCTGGAGCCGGTGAAGCTGATAGCACGGACGTCGGGATGCTCGATGAGCGCTGCGCCCGCGGTCGAGCCCGTGCCGCAGACGATGTTGACCACGCCGGGCGGCAGGCCGGCATCGACGAGGGCCTGGACGAGATTGTAGGTGGAGAGCGGCGTATCGGTGGCCGGTTTGATGACGCAGGTGTTGCCGGCGACGAGCGCGGGAAAGAGCTTCCAGCTGGGGATGGCCATGGGGAAGTTCCACGGCGTGATGAGGCCGACGACGCCGACGGGCATGCGTACGCTCATGGCGAATTTGTCGGGCAGCTCGCTGGGAGTGGTGACGCCGAAGAGACGCCTTCCCTCGCCCACCACATAAAGAGCTTCGTCGATGGCCTCCTGCACGTCGCCGCGCGTTTCGGCCAGCACCTTGCCCATTTCGCGCGTCATCTCGCGTGCGTATTTTTCCTTGTTTTGAACGAGGATGTCGCGGGCGCGAAGGAGAATCTCTGCCCGCTTGGGCGCGGGAACCAGACGCCAGGTGATGAAGGCCTGTTTGGCAGCCGCTACGGCCGCGGCTACATCTTCAGCGTGCGATGAGGGGAAGGCGCCGATGACGTCGGAGTGGTCGGCGGGGTTGAGGTTGAGAATGGTTTTGCCGCTGGCAGCCGGGAGCCACTGGCCGCCGATGAGGTTGTGATAGATGGGATAGGTCATGAGTGCCTCGGAAAAACAGGGATCAGGGATCAGAAATCAGCGGCCGCACTGCGCCTGCCGCGCCCTCGCCCCAACCTGTCGCTGTCCGCTGAACAGCATAACCCCGAGGTTGCGGTTCCGGCTAGCTGAGGAGGGTGATTGAGGATGCAAGGGCGATTGCGACGCGCCAAGGCGGCTGCCCCGAGGGGGCTGAAATGGCGGCCTGGTGAGCCCGCGGATACCCTTTTCTCTTTGTTTTCAGGCGATTTCCGCGGCTTGGTTCCGCTGGCCGTACAATAGACATTGAGGCAGACTCCATATTCAGGTTTGTTGAGGTAAATCCAGCTTTTCCATGTCTTCCAACGGCTATCCTTCGCGCTCTTCACGTTCCCACGGGATTCGCTCGCTGTTCAGCATGTTTTCGAGCGATCTCGCTATCGATTTAGGCACCGCAAATACTCTTGTCTACGCGGCGGGCAAAGGCATCGTCGTCAATGAGCCGTCGATTGTGGCCATCAACAAAAACACCGGCGAAGTAGAAGCCGTGGGCAAAGAGGCCAAGGAGATGCTGGGACGCACGCCCGGCAACATTGTGGCCATCAAGCCGATGAAGGATGGCGTGATCGCCGACTTCAAAGTCACGGAAAAGATGCTGAACTACTTCATCCAGAAGGCGCACAACCGCAAGATGCTGGTGCATCCGCGGATTGTGATCGGCGTGCCTTCAGAGATTACGCAAGTGGAGAAGCGCGCGGTGGAGGACTCGGCGTATCGCGCCAAGGCCAGCGAAGTGTATCTGGTGGAACAGGCCATGGTGGCGGCGATCGGCGCGGGACTGCCGATTACGGAGCCCTCGGGCAACATGGTGGTGGATATCGGCGGCGGAACGACGGACATTGCCGTGATTTCGCTTTCGGGCATTGTCTACTCGCGCTCGGTGCGCATGGCCGGCAACCAGATGGACGAGGCCATTACGAATTATCTGAAGCGCAAGTACAACCTGCTGATCGGAGAGCGCACGGCGGAACAGATCAAAATTGAAATCGGCTCGGCGTACCCGCTGGATAAGCCGCTGACCATGGAGATCAAGGGGCGCAACCTGATCGAGGGCGTGCCCAAGACCATCTCCATCGACGACAGCGAGATTCGCGAAGCGCTGGGCGAATGCATTGCGGTGATCATGAACGCCATTCGCGTGGCGCTGGAGCGCACGCCTCCCGAGCTTTCGGCCGATATCAGCGATCGCGGCATTGTGCTGACCGGCGGTGGCGCACTGATCAAGAATCTCGACAAGCGCATCCGCGAGGAGACCGGGCTGCCGGTTTCGGTGGCCGACGATCCCCTGGCCTCGGTGGTTCTGGGCACAGGCAAGATGCTTTCGGACTTCCGGCTGCTGCGCAAGATCAAGATTGACTAAGCAGGGATCAGGGGTCAGAGATCAGAGATCAGAAAGCGCCCGCCAGCTTCCGCCATCGTTACGACCACTGACCCCTGAAACCTGACGCCTGAAACCTGGCCGCTATGGACTCGTTCTTCGCCCGCTATCGGAACCTTGTGGTGCTGCTGGCCATTCTGATGGCGCAGATCGCCGGTTTGGCGGTGCAGGTGCGCCACAACAGTGCAGGCACGAACACGCTCGACCCCAGCGACCCGAGCGGCGTGCGCCTGATCCGGCTGTGGGGCAACGCCATCATTTCGCCTCCGGAGCGCCTGATCCACGCAACAAAGATCGGCCTCGGAGCGATGTGGACGGACTACATCGATCTTGGCCACGTGCGCGACGAGAACCAGGACCTGAAAAAGACCGTGGACAGGTTGCGGCTGGAGCAGGCGGCGCTGCTGGAAGACGCGCGCCAGGGCCAGCGGCTGCAGGCGCTGCTGGGTTTCCAGGAGAAATACATTTACACCACGGTGGCCGCACAGGCTTACGGTTCCAGCGGCAGCGATCGCTCGCATGTCTTCTATATCGACAAGGGCGCACACGAAGGCCTGAAGCCGGACATGGCGGTGATTACGGCCGACGGCATTGTGGGCAAGGTGCGCGACGTGTTTTCGCACACGGCACAGGTGCTGGCCGTGAACGATGCCACCAGCGGCGCGGGCGTGATTCTGGAAACCACGCGCATTCGCGGCATTTTGCGGGGCGACGCGGTGGGCCGGCTGGAGGTGGTGGGCATTCTGGCCGATCAGCGCATTCAGCCCGGCGAGAAGGTGCTGACAGCCGGGGGCGACCTGATCTTTCCGCGGGGATTGCCGGTGGGAGTGGTGGAGAAAGTGGTGCGCGATCCCGACCGGGATTCGTTCATCGACATTCTTGTGAAGCCGGCCGCGCATCTTGAGCGCCTGGACGAGGTGCTGGTGATTACCTCGACGGAGCCGCGCTTCTCACCCGAGGAACAGCAGGATCTGGCCGCCAGTGAATCGCAGAAAAACGCTGTGCCGACCGCGATCAAAGACCAGGTGAAGGCGTCAGAGATCATGGCCGAGAAGCTGCCCGGCCTGATCGATCCCAACCTGCCGCCCGACCAGCAGCCGCTGCACGACAACAGCAATCCGAATCCTGCTTCGCCCCCGCCGCAACCGCTGCACCCCGATGAGTTCTCTCCGGGCGCCGCGACCACTCCCGGAGCAGAGACGGATACGGAGCCCGCAGCCAAGCCGCAGACCAAGAAGCCGGCGGTTCCGCATGCTGCTGAAGGCACTAACGGCAAACCGCAACCCGCAGAGGTTTCAAAACCGCAAACCACGCCGCCGAGGAATCCGTAGCCATGTCCCTGCTCAGCGCCGACAGCCGGCGCGATATGGAGATTCGCCGCTATCCCTTGCTGGTGTACGCGCTGGTTCCGTTGACCTCACTGGTGTTGCAGGCATGGCTGCCGCGCGTGGTGGGACGCTATGACTGGTTCGACCTTCCACTCGTCATTACCATTTATTTCGCATTGGGACGCCGCAGCCCCATCCAGGGCACCATCATGGGCGCAGGGATGGGGCTGTTTGAAGATGCGCTCTCGCATCACGCCATCGGCGTGAATGGCATCGCCAAAACCATGGTGGGTTTTCTGGCGGCTTCCGTTGGCATTCGCATCGAAGTGGAGAACCAGATCGTCCGCCTGCTGCTCAATTTCTCGCTTTCTCTGCTTTCGAGCGTCATCTACTTTTTCACCTACCGTTTTCTGCTCGGCCTCGCGCTCGAGTGGAGCTGGCTGACGGAACTGATGCGGGCGGTGGGGAATTCGTTGATTGCCATCGTGCTGTTTCCCCTTTTGGACCGTCTGCAGATGAGGGAGTAGTTGGACAGTGAAAGAGTGAAGGACGGCACGGGAATTTGAAGTCGGAGTATTCTGAAGCGTAGAAGCATGGTTTCAGGCAGTATCAATCGCGGTGAAAAGCTCTCCCCGGTTAAGGCGACGGTGGTGCAGTACGGCATTCTTTTTTTGATGCTGGGGCTGGCCAGCGGTTTGTGGCGGCTGCAGGTGCTGGACGTGCAAAACTACCGCGTGCTGGCCGAGCAGAACCGCATCCGCAAAGAGCCGATTCTGGCGCCGCGCGGCAAACTCTTCGACCGCGAGAACCGGCTGGTGGTGGACGACTATCCGTCTGTCACGTGCTTTCTGGTGCGCGAGCAGAGCCAGAATGTGGATGCCGATCTGCCCCTGATTGCGAAGGGCCTGGATCTTGACCTGGATCAACTGCGGGCGACGCTGCGCCGTTACCGCAGCCAGCCTGGGTACCAGCCCATCCCCATCAAGCAGGACGTGACCGCCGACGAGCAAGCCTTTATCGCGGCGCATCGCAATGAACTGCCTGAGCTGGAGACGATTGACGAAGAGCGCCGTCTGTATCCGCGCGATGGCTTTGCCGCGCATTTGATCGGATACGTGGGCGAAGTGAGCGAGGACGACCTGAACAATCCGCGGTTTGCCTACTACGAGCCGGGCGACGTGGTGGGCAAGGCGGGCGTGGAAGAGACCTATGACGAGCTGCTGCGCGGAAAAGACGGCAGCCGCGAAGTGGTGGTCGACAGCCACGGCCGCGAGGTGGGTTATTTCGGAATTGAACATGCCGTGCCGGGCCAGGCCCTGAAGCTGACCATCGACAACGACCTGCAACGCGCGGCCGAGCTGGCCATGGGCGACCGCAATGGCGCGATTATCGCCATGGACCCGCGCAACGGCGAGATTCTGGCCATGGTCTCGCGGCCGAGCTTCGATCCGAACGCCTTCGCCATCAAGATCGACCGCACGGAGTGGAACAAGCTGGTGACCGACCCGGACCATCCGCTCATGAACAAGGCCCTCCAGGCGCAGCTCGCACCGGGTTCGACCTTCAAGATCCTCATGTCGGTGGCGGGTTTGCAGGAAGGCATTGCGCAGGACATGCACATTGTGTGCAACGGCGGCTGGGGGCCCTACGGGTATTACCATCAGTGCGACCGCAGACACGGACCCGTCGACATTCACACCGCGATTCCCTACTCCTGCGACACGTTCTTCTACATGCTGGGCGATAAGCTGGGCATCGACCGCATTGTGAAGTACGCGACAGCGTTTGGTTACGGCCAGAAGACGGGAATCGATCTGCCGGGCGAACAGGCAGGGCTGATGCCTTCGGCGCAATGGAAAGTGAAGAATTACCACGCCCGCTGGTATCCCGACGAGACGCTCGACGTGGCGATCGGACAAGGCGCGGTTGAGGCCACGCCGATGCAACTGGCGCGCATTATCGGCGGCATTGCGTCGGGCGGGCATCTAGTGAGGCCGCACGTGGTGTTTCCCGATCAGTTGCCGGCCGACTTCCGCAAGTCGCTCGCGGATAGTTTTCCGGGATCGGGCGACACCTATATTCCCATCGATCCGGAGAACTGGGAGATCATCACTGACGGCATGGCCCAGGTGACGGAGCCGGGCGAGTTCCATACCGCAGGCTCGGCGCATCTGGAAGGCATCGACTTTGCCGGTAAGACCGGCACCGCCCAGCAGATGAGCCACGAGGCGCTCCAAAAGAGCGGCAAGGGCAAGAGCACCAATCCCAACGTGTGGTTTGTCGGTGTCACGCCGCGGCGGAATCCGGAACTGGTGGTTGCGGTGCTGTGGCAGAACGGGGAATTCAGCTACTACCCGGCGCGCATCGGAGCCCGGGTCGTGGAAGCGTACGTAAACAAGAAGCGCCGCCTGGCGGGCAACTTGCCGCAGCCAAAGGCCACGGCCCCTGTCGAGGTGGGCGCGGTGTGGTCAGCTCCCGGCGTGCAAACAGGGCCCGGCACGCAACCGGGCGCGAAGAACACGGCGGTTGCGGGGACCAAGGGCCGAATTCACAGCGGACATTTCTTTGTCGAAAACGGGCAGATTGTGGCTGCGAACCAAGGCGGCGCGCAAACCAGCCGCAAGCCAGCGAAAAGTGCAGCGCCTGCGCCGGCGGTGAATGCGCAGGCAAGGCCGACGGAGGTGGCCGCGGCCCTGCCCGAGCGCAAGCCTGAGCTGAAGCCCGCATCGAGACTCAAGCCGGAGCCCGAACCGAGGAGGAATCCGTAGCGCCATGCCTCTGCGCCGATTTCTGAGTTTTCGCGATTTCGACTGGTGGCTGCTCCTGCTGCTGCTCGCCATGTGCTCCATCTCGTTGCTCGAGGTGCGCTCGACGACTGTGCACACAAAGTTTTCGCGTTTTCCCGAAATGCAGATGATCGCCATGGCCGTTGGCATCGTGCTGATGTTCATCTTCGCCAAAATCGACTATCACCGTGTGCTCGACTGGGCGCCGTGGGCTTACGGAATCGGCCTGCTGGCGCTGGTTGCGGTACTGTCGCCGCTGGGCCACAAGGCGCTGGGCGGCCGCCGCTGGATCAAGCTCGGTCCCATGCTGGTGCAGCCCTCGGAGTACGTGAAGCTGGTGCTGATCATGATGGTGGCGCGTTATTTTGCCAACCTGGGCGGGCGCAGTGTGACGTGGAAGGAGATTTTCAAGGCCTTTGCGCTGGTCGGCATCCCCATGCTGCTGGTGCTGAAGCAGCCGGACCTTGGGACTACGCTGACCTATACGCCGATTCTGATTGCCGGCCTGTTTTTGGGCGGGATCAACCTGCGCCAGGGCTTGATTCTGTTGTTGACCGGAGCCGTGCTGGTGGGCGGCGTGTGGTCGAGCGGCAAGTTCCTGAAGTCGTATCAGAAGGCGCGGCTGACCAGCTTCATCAACCCCCAGAACGACCCCAGGGGAGCGGGTTACCAGGTGTTGCAGTCGGAGATTGCCGTAGGTTCCGGGGGAATCTGGGGCAAGGGATCGGAAAAAGGCACCCAGACGCAGGGCTATTTCCTGCCTATTCCGTACACGGACTTCATTTTTGCCGCCTTCAGCGAGGAGCATGGCTTTGTGGGCGCGATTTTTGTGCTGCTGCTATACTTTCTAATATTGATGCGTTTGATTCAAAACGCTCAGACAGCCGCCGACCTGCCCGGCTCCCTCATTATCATGGGATTCGTGGCTGTGTTGACCTTCCAGATCGCGGTCAACGTAGGCATGGTCATCGGGTTTATGCCCGTCACCGGAATCCCTTTACCTTTAATGAGTTACGGTGGATCTTCGGTGCTGTTTACGTTCCTGACGCTGGGCGTGGCAATGAATGTCCGCATGCGCCGGTTCGTGAACTGAGGCGTCTCGATCCAATTCGGCTCAGAGTCGCAAGGAAAAGGTTTCGTGGTGTGCGGCCCGGGGGCAATTTGGGATTGTTTCTAGAGCGGTTCCAGAGTTCACGTGCCCTACGCGCTTCAGAGAAAGGTGGCGTTTTCTTGAGGAAAACGCCACTTGACAACCCGGTTCCAGGGTGCAGCAACTCTGGAACCGCTGTAGCCGCAAGAACAAGATTTTCAAGTATTTCGCCGGCATGGTCCGGATGGATCGCGCCCGGCAGGATTGGGTTTATGAGCACGCAGAGACGGGATGGCCGCTGGGCTCCAACGACCGAAACCGGTCGCCGGAGCCTGCGGCACGGCTCGCGGCTTGCACACTGCAAGGATCGCGCAAACCGATCGGAACAAGCGAACGCCGTTCCACCCACCCGGGTCTTCCCCGCGTCCGCCTCGGGTCAGACGGCGTATTTGCCGGCCATGGCCGACCGAAGCACTCTGCGACAGGATACCCGCAACCGGCAGCCCGTTCGGTCTTTATACCCAGGCTCGCCGCCCATAGGGCAGGCAGCCACGCACGGGCCGTCCTTAGATCGCCTTATCGGTTATCCGCCCATCCTCTCTCCTGCCGTTTTCGCGCGCGTCCATCCAACCTTGCCGCATGTACCGGCTGCTTTTGGCTGCCGGACGGAAAGGTACGATGGCAAAGGAAATTTGTATCTCCAGCACGCCGCATGAGACGCGGCTTGCGATTTTAGAAGACGATCAACTCGCGGAAATCTACTACGAACGCGAAAACGAGTACACTCTCGCCGGTTCCATTTACAACGGACGCGTGACACGGGTTTTGCCGGGCATGCAGTCGGCATTTGTCGACCTTGGCCTGGAGCGCGACGCGTTCTTGTACGTAACCGACTTCATCGAGCTCGAAGACCAGGAAGAGACCGACGAGCTGGAGAAGGCTGCGGCGACGGGACAGGCTCCGCGCGAGGTACGGCATCCCCATGGTGTCGACCGCAACGGTGGACGCCGCGAAGAACGCGGTGGGCGCCCCGGTGACAGAAAACAGGAGTCCAGACCGGATCGCCGCGCGCCGGAAGAAGCGCCGGTGGAGACGGCTGCGCCGGAATCCACGAGTGCTGCCGCACCGGCAGAGGCGGCGCAGGACCAGGAAGGAACAGGCGGGCGCCGCTGGCGGGGACGGCGTCGCCGCCGCGGCGGACGGGGACAGGGCGTTGCACCGGAAGCGTCTGCAGAGGCAGAGTCCAGCGTTGCCGGCTCGGCCGAGCCGGTGGAGACCGTTGCATGGAAAGAGGCGCCGCCGGCGCGCGAAGTCCCTCCCGCACAGCCTGCATCGCATGCGCATCAGGCACCGGCTGCACCGTACGGACGTCAGGCACCGGCTGCCTTGGTGCTGCCCGGTGAATCGCTTTCGAAGTATGGCGGCACGTCGGTAGCCGAGACGCCTCAATCAGAGCCAGAATTGGCTGCACCGCCGACTCGAAGCTACACGTCAAAGCCTTCCACGCTGATAGAAGCGCCGATTACCTGGGATGGCAGCGGCCTGTTGCCCGGAGAATCGCTCTCGCGGCATCGCGGGCGCCAGCCCGAGGCCGAATCGCAGAGCGAATTCTCCAGTGCGCCGGATGCCAGCGCCGTCACGGAGGAGACGGTTGAGGAGGAGCGCCAGGAGACCGAGTCGTCCTATTACGAAACGGAAACGGGAACGGAAGAGCCTGAGGAAACGGCTCTCGAGTTCGAAGAGGAGAGCCTGGGAGCGGACGCATTCAATGCGCTCTCAGAGGAAGACGCACCGGAGCTCGAGACTGCCGAGGGCGAGATTGCAGCAAAAGACGAATTCGAGGAGACGACGGAGTCTGCTCCGGCGGAATCTGCAGCCGTGGCAACGGAGCCTGCCGCTTCTGAAGAAGGTTCGCCGGAAGGGGACAAGACGGATGCATCTGCTTCGCACCGTGTCGATCCTTCGTCGCCGACGGGCTTCCGGCTGTTCGGCTTTGGAAAGAAGAAGAAGGAAGAAGAGGAAGCTGCCGCAAAGAAAGGCGCCGCTCCGGTTTCAACGTATGCGCCGGGCGAAGGCCTGGTCGAAGAGGAAGTGATTGAGGGTGAGGAGTTCGACGGGGCGCCCCATGCGCGCCGGCACAAGCCCGAAGTGCATGACCTGGACGTTTACGAAGAGGAGACGCTGCCCACGCACATGCGCACCGGCGAGCTGGGAGAGATGTTCCAGGAGGCTCATCTCGACCACCGCATCCAACGGAACCTGGACGAACCGGCCGGCGAGGAAGAAGAGGACGAAGCCGCAGCAGAAGAGGAGACCACGACAGGCGCACCGCCGGTTCGCGGCCGCGAACGCCGCGATCGCGGGCAGCGTGGACGCGGGGCACAGGGGCGCCGCGGTCCCTCGCGCCGTTCGTCACAGACCTCCGACCTGCCGATCATCTCGGACCTGTTGAAGTCGGGGCAGGAGATCCTGGTGCAGATTGCCAAGGAGCCAATCGCCAAGAAGGGCGCGCGCATCACCAGCCACATCGCGCTGCCGGGACGGTTCCTGGTCTTTATGCCTACCGTGAGCCACGTGGGCGTGAGCCGCAAGATCGCCTCCGACGAGGAACGCTATCGCCTGAAGCGGATTCTGACCCACGAGCGCGGCGAGTCGTCGGGCGGATTCATTGTGAGGACCGCGGCCGATGGCGCGTCGGAAGAGGAATTACGCGCCGACCTGCGCTTCCTGATGAATCTGTGGAACGACATCAAGCAGCGCTCCGAATCGTCGAAGTCGCCGGCGCTAATCTACCACGATTTGTCGCTCATCGAGCGTATTCTGCGCGACCAGGTGAGCTCGAACTTCTCGAACATCTGGGTCGATACCGAGGTCGACTACGAGCGCATCGTGCGCTTCCTCAACCGCTTCTCGCCTTCACTGGTGCGGCGCGTGAAGCTCTACACCAAGGAGACTCCACTCTTCGAGCACTTCGGCATCGAGGACGAAATCTCGAAGGCTCTGCGCTCGAAGGTGTGGCTGAAGAGCGGCGGCTCGATCGTCATCAACCAGACCGAGGCGCTGGTGGCGATTGACATCAACACCGGCAAATATGTGGGCAAATCGGCGCGGCTCGAAGACACGATTCTGAAGACCAACCTCGATGCGGTGCCGGAGATCGTGCGGCAGATCCGCCTGCGCGACCTGGGCGGCATTATCGTGATCGACTTTATCGACATGGACGAGCGTAAGAACCGTTACAAGGTGATGGCCGCGCTCGAAGAAGCGTTGAAGAGCGACCGCGCGCCGACCAAGGTGCTGCAGTTCAACGATTTCGGCCTGGTGGCGATTACGCGCAAGCGCGTGAAGCAGTCGCTGGAGCGGACGCTGAGCGTTCCCTGCCCCACTTGCCAGGCGACCGGCATGGTGAAGAGCCCCGCCACCGTCTGCAACGAGATTTACGTGGAGTTGCGGAAGATGCGCAAGCACTTTGAGAACACCGACGTGATGCTGCGCGTACACCCCGAAACGGTGAAGGTGCTGAAGAACAACAACGCCCGCTGGCTGAACGAATTCGAGGAGCTGATCGGCCGCAATCTTCTGCTCAAGAGCGATCCGACGCTGCATCCCGAGCAGTTCGATATCCAAGGATAGCGGAGTTAGCGAAGGCCGGGGCGGGCGCTCCGGCCTTCGCTTCTTCCCCCCGGCTTCACAAAGGCTACCTGGTAATACCGGCAACCTTGGGACAGGCAACCTCTGGCCGCATTCGGTGTCTAACTCAATGACCGGTACTTGATCTCCCGGATATCGAAAAATCTTACTTTTGAGGTCCAAGTTATGACTCCCCTTATGCGAATGTCGCTTATGCGGCGTGCCAGTGCAGTTGCGGCTGCAGTGTTGTTTGCAGCCGGTGTTGTGAGCGCGCAGTCCACAGCTTCCAACGATGCATCCAGCTCATCGAGTTACTCCTCAAGTCAATCGGGTCTGACGCAGGTTGCCGAGCTCGCGTTGCCCGACGCTCCGGCGCCGAGTGCTTCTGCTGCCTCCGCCGGCGGGGCCAGCGGGGGCCAGTACGGAGGCGGCGAGAAGCATGGGCTCCTGCACAGCTGGACCTTCGAGGCGGGCGGAGGCTTCAACGCGCCCATCAGCAGCTCCGTCACGTATGGCGGGCAATTTACTGTGGGCGCCGGAGTGAATTTCAACAAGTACCTGGCCGCACTGATTGAATACCAGTTTCTTGACGCGAAGCTGCCGGGCTATCTGATCGCCGAGGCCGGCGCGAATGGCGGCTACGCGCATATCTGGTCCTTGACCATCGATCCGGTGATCGATTTGATGCCCAAGGCTGCAAATGACGTGTACATCACCGGTGGCGGAGGCTTCTATCGCAAGGTCACCAGCTTTACCGATCCGGAATTGACCGAGTACTGCTACTACTTCTGCGAGATCGGGACGACCAATGCCGTGGTCGGCCACTTCTCCTCGAATCAGGGCGGCATCAACATCGGCGCGGGCTTCCAGCACCGTATAGGGAGCATGTACGGCGACAGCAATACGAAGCTGTTCGTCGAAGCGCGTTACCTGGATGTGTTCAGCCCGGCGGTGACGGGGAGCGCGAACGGCCTTGGCGTGACGAGCGTGGCGGCCGATACGAAGATCATTCCAGTGTCGGTGGGGGTGCGATTTTAGGACCTAATCAAGGCGGTGATTCGACCGCTCACCCGCTGGCGTAAGCTACCAAGGCTTTTCTTCAGTCGGCGATCCTGCTTCGCCGCGCTCAATGCGCTCGAGAAACATGCGGGCCAGCCTGCGCTCTCCGGGATGGCTTTCACCGTGCATCGTGCACAGGTCGAGGAACTCGTCACAGAGCGCGTTGCGCTCGTCCTGTTGCGCGAGAAGGATTTGCAAAGCCACGGCAAGCTCGCGCAGCCGAGCTGCTTCAGGCCAGGGTTTCTCCGGTTCGTCCAGGTCGATTGGCTCCGCGAACAGGCCGTGGCGGCCGCGCGCGCACTCATCGAGACAGGCCAGAAGCTGTTCGCTGAAGACGCGGTTGAGGGCGTCGACTTCGGAAGGATCCATGGCGTCGCGTGGGTCCATTTCGTGGCCTACTTAGGTGCGCTTTTGCCTGCCTGCATGGCCGCTTCGATCTCATCGGGGGTGTGGGGAAGGCTCGCGTCGAGATCGATGAGCTTGCCGTCGGCGGTGACGAGGAAGTCGCACTCGATGCGCACGCCGATTTTTTCCTCGGGGATATAGACTCCCGGCTCGATGGTGAAGACCATGCCCGGCTTGAGCAGCACGGGATAGTTGGCCGGATCGTGGACGTCGATGCCCATCATGTGGCCCAGGCCATGCAGCCAGTATTTGCCCAGCGGCTGGCCATGTAGATCTTTTCCGTGGGTATTGATGTAATTCCAGGCCACGGTGTCGAGCGAGTTCGGATCCTTGCGGTCGCGGTCGTTGATGGTGGATTTGCCGGCGACAAAGGCGTCGAAGGCCGCCTGCTGCGCGCCCAGCACGACCAAGTAAATCTCGCGCTGCCGGGCGGTGAAGTGGCCGTTCACCGGGACGGTGCGGGTAATGTCGGCGGCGTACATGGAGTACTCGCAGGCCGCATCGACAAGCAGAAGATCGTCGTCCTGCATGGTGCGGTCGTTGTTGGAGTAGTGCAGGATGGTGGAGTTTGGTCCCGAGCCCACGATGGGCGAGTAACTGGGACGCTCGCAACCGTTTTCCATCCACACCGCGGTCATGGCGCCGGCGATGGCGCGCTCAGTCATGCCCGGCTTGACCCACCACTGCATCATCACGCGTTGCGCCAGGATGGACGCCGACGATGCCTTCCTGATGAGCGCAATCTCCCCCTCGTCCTTGATCTGGCGCAGGGGCATGGTGAGGGTGGTGACGTCGTGCGCTTGCGGCGCGGTTCCGGTTCCCAGAGTGGTTGCGGTAAAGCTCAACAGGGCTGTGGCCGAGGTGGAATCCGGTTGCGTCCACAAATTGTTGAAGAGCCCGCGGTCGGTAGAGATCATCCGGCTCAGTTCTGCCGGCAGCGAGGTCATGGGCTCGACATGGTCTGCGCCCGCGGCTTCTTCCACGCCGGGCGTGGCGGCATCCATCTTCACGCCGGTGTAGGCTTCCATGCGCAGGTTGCGCGCGGGCAGAAAGAGAATCTCCTTGTAGGCGTGGGGCGTGGCGGCTTGCGACGCATCGCCTTCGATCAGCAGCGCCGCACCCGGCTCGTTCCATCCCGTCAGGTAATAGAAGTTGGAGTCCTGGCGGTAAGGCATGAAATCCAGCTCCGGCTCTTCTGCGGCGAACAGAATGGCCACGCCGCCCTGCAGTTTGCCGGCAAGCACGACGCGTCGTGCGTGGTAGACGCCGGGCGGTTGCTTATCGAGAGCATGGAGTGGTGGAAGCCCCGGCCCGAGGGCGAGCACGGCCAGAGCGAGAAGACAAAGCTTTCTCATTCCGCTATTGTCGCGCCTCGTGCTCCTCGGTGCAAAAAGAAAAGGGGCTGTACCAGATCATTGCGAAAGGGATCTGGTATGGCGGTGCATTTTCGCAAGGGCCGTTTGTCGTGGAACAAGCAGTTTCGGTTGATGGAGCATTTCGTAGCCGGAGCGACGGCACGGCTGCAGAGCTGACCCGGTGGCCGCGGCAGCAGCGTCCGCCCCGCCCCAGGTAGTTGAATTTCCTTGCATTTCGCAGTATCCTTAGCTTGCAGACGCGTTTGTCCGCCGGTTATTCCGTGTGCGCACCGGCTGGCGGAGAGATGAGTGGGCCGAAAGCCCACTTTTTATTTGCGGCAAACTTTGCCCGGTAAACCTTGAAAAGTCAAGGGATAACGGGGTTGTGGCTGCCGGAAAGGCAGCGGGGACGATGGCGGTCAGGCTGGACGAAATCCGGAAGACGGCGGAACGGGTGGCTGCCTCGCATGGGCTCGACGTGGTCGACCTCGAGTTCACCGGGCCGGCCAGAGATCGCATTCTGCGCGTGACGCTCGAGAAGAACGCCGAGGGCCGGGCGCAATTGAAGGCCGCGGCCGAGGCCGGCGCAGAGGGTTTGCCGGAGAGGCTTTTGGAGGGCTCGCTTGCGGTGGAGCAGCTTTCCGGCGTGACGCACGAGGATTGCGCGGCGTTCAGCCGCGATTTTGGGGTTTTGCTGGACGTGGAGGACCTGATTCCCGGCGAGGCGTACACGCTGGAAGCCAGTTCCCCCGGACTGGACCGGAAGTTGACTCGGGCTGCGGAGTTCGAGCGATTTGCGGGATGCCTGGTGAAGGTGCAGACCTTTGAACCGGTGCGCAACAACCGGCACTGGCAGGGAAGGCTCGTGGCGGGTGAAGGAACTCCGTCCGAGACCAGAAAAATAACGCTTGATCTTGCGGCGATGAAGCAGAACAGCAAAAGCCGCAAGACGGGCCTGGAGACGGTAGAGATCGCGCTCAGCAACATTGAGAAGGCGAATCTGGTGCCGGAAATTTGAAAAAAACAGGGATCAGGGAACAGGGAGCAGAAGACGCGGGGCGGAGTTGATGGTTTGAGAATGCCCCATTCCGCTCGGCTTAGATCACCCTGGATCTGAACGATGAAACTCGCGGCGTTGGGAGTGTTGAACCTCGGCGCCCAATTAGCAGGAAATGAGAGTAAGCAGTATGGCCACCAGCGTTTTGTATCAAAGTATCGAGCTCCTGAGCCAGGAGAAGGGCATCGACCCCGCCATTGTTGTGGGCGCGGTGGAGGAAGCTATTGCCCTGGCCACGCGCAAGTACTACAAGACCCAGGAAAACATGCGCGGAGAACTGAACAAGGAGACCGGCGAGATCCAGGCCTACATCTACAAGACGGTGGTCGCCGACGAGGACCAGATTGAGGATCCGGTGAACCAGATCACGCTGGAGGAGGCCAACGAAATGGCGCCCGGCGTGGAGGTGGGCAGCGAGATTCGCATCTATCGCGACACCAGCCCGCTGGGCCGCATCGCCGCGCAACTGGCCAAGCAGATCATCTTCCAGAAGGTGCGTGAGGCGGAGCGCGATACGGTCTTTCAGGAGTACGCGCACCGCGAAAAGGAAGTGCTGAACGCGACCGTGAAGCGGGTCGAGGGCCAGGACATCATCTTCGACCTGGGCAAGGCCGAAGCGCGCTGCCCCAAGCGCGAGCAGTCGCGCCTGGAGCAATTCAGCGTGGGCGAGCGCGTGCGCGTGGTGCTGCTGAAGGTCGATCGCGCGGCCAAGGGTCCGCAGGTGATTGTGAGCCGCGCCGCGCCGGAACTGGTGCAGAACCTGTTCCAGTCGGAGGTTCCCGAGATCTACGACAACACGGTGGTCATCAAGGCCATTGCGCGCGAAGCCGGCGAGCGCACCAAGATCGCCGTGCAGAGCCGCGACAAGGATGTGGACCCGGTGGGCGCCTGCGTGGGCATGAAGGGCATGCGCGTGCAGTCGATCATCCGCGAATTGCGCGGAGAAAAGATCGACATCATCGAGTACTCCGACGAGATTACGACCTTTGCCGAGAAGGCGCTGCAGCCGGCCAAGGTGAGCCGCGTTTCCATCACAGACGTGACCGAGAAGCAACTGGAAGTGATCGTGGACGACACGCAATTGTCGCTGGCCATCGGCAAGAAGGGCCAGAACGTGCGTTTGGCGGCGAAGCTGCTGGGCTGGAAGATCGACATCAAGAGCGAAGAGGAGAAGCGGCAGGAGGTCGAGCAGCAGATGCAGGCGCTTGCCGGCGCGCCGACGACGCCGATCGAGCAGGTGACGGAACTGGGCGATGGCATCATTCAGAAACTGGTGACCGCGGGCATTACGACCGTGGAGGCGCTGGCCGACATGACGCCGGAGCAGCTCGAGGAGATTCCGGGCATCGGCGAGAAGACGCTGGAGAAGATCTCGGTAGCGGTGCGGCACTACTTCGGCCAGTTTGAAGAGGCGGCGGCAGCGGCGGAAGAAGGCGCGGAGCCGGCAGCCGAAGGCGCTGTGGAGCAGGAAGCAGGCGAAGGGGTTGCGGCGGAAGCCGGCGCAGCGGAGGCCGTGCCAGAGGAAACCGAGGGCGCGGCCGAGGAAGCAGCGCCCGTTGCAGCGGCAGAGGCCGAAGTTCCTGCAGAGGAAGCTCCGCAGACGGAAGCTGCGGCAGAAGAAAAAACAGAGCAGGGCGAAGAAGAGAAGCAGGCGGCTAAAGAGGATGGCGCATAAGATGCGCGGCATCGTCCCAAGCCAGGCAAACGTTAACGCAAAGTTGAAGAGCGGCCATTGCCATGAGGTAGCTATGAGCGACTAAGGGCGGTTTGGCGGCACAGAATTGAAAAGAGGCGGATGAGCAAGGTTCGTATCAACGATCTCGCGAAAGAGCTGGAAGTCAAGTCTCGCGCGATTCTCGACATTCTTCCAGAGCTCGGTGTAGCTGCGGGCAAAACGCACTCCAGCTCGCTCGAAGGCGACGAGGCGGAAAAGGTGCGTGCGCATTTTGGGCAGGATATGCGGCCGGCTTCGCATGGCGCCGCCGCGTCTACCCGCCAGGGCGCGCCAACCATCGTTCCCAAGATCGATCTGTCGCACATCTCCAAGCCAGGCGATGTGATGAAGGCCATTCTGGCCAAGAAGAAGGAAGAGGAAGAAGAGGCGCGTCACGCGCGTGTGCCGGCAAAGCCGGCCGCCCCGCCACCGCAGCCGGCCAAGCCCGCGGTGCGCACCGCGCCCGCCGCGGCCCCGGCTGCCGCCGCAGCTCCGGCGCGCCCGGAACCGCGCAAGATTGTTCCGCAGCCGCGGCAGGCTCCGCCGATTGTTGCCCCACCCACAGCTCCACCGGCCATTGCCAGCCGTCCTCCGTCGGGCGCGGTCGTGGCCAAGCCACCTGCAGGCACGGTGTCGGCTGTGCGCCCGGTGGTTGTGGTTGCGCCGCCTCCGGCTGCTGCCGTCAAGCCGCCAGCGGCTCCGGCTGCGCGCGAAGAGAAGCCGACCATTGCCAAGCCGCCGGCGGTTGCTGAGGCGCCAGCGCCGGCAGCCACACTGGAACCATCAGCGGCCGCACCGGCTGCTCCTGAGGCTCCCGCGCCCCCGGCGGAAGCAGCAGCGTCAGTTCCCACCATTGCCGCGGAGTCGACGAGCGCGACAACGAGCGCACCGGGGCATCGCGGACAGGGCCGGGTGCAACCCGCAGCGCCTGCGCGTCGCATGGTGATGCCGCAAACCGGGCCGCGGCCGGTATACAAATCAACGTTTGTTCCTCCCGCGGCTCCGGCAGCGGGAGCCAGTGGCGGAATTCAGCGCGGCAAGCCAATCTTCGATCGCAGGCCCGCGAGCGGCGCGGCTGGACCGGGGCAACGTGGACCCGGCGCTCCGGGTTCGTTTGCGGGAGGCCCGCGGCCCAAGCATCCCACGCGCACTTCCGCAGGCGGATTCCCGGCGGGCGGACTGGCAGGTCCCGGCGCACGGCCTGGTTTTGGCGCGCGTCCCGGCTTTGGCGCACGCCCCGGCTTCGGCGCGCGTCCCGGCCCCGGAGGCGCTGCACCACCGCCAGAGACGCAGCGCCCGCAGCGCGCCGCTTCGCGCGGCCGCGGCCGTGGCCAGCAGCAGTACCCGAAGACCAAAGAAGGCCCGATGAAGGGCTTTGTGCCGCCGCCACGCTACAGCGGCATGCAGTACAGCACAGAGCCGGTGCCGATTACGCGCGAGATCACCGTCACCGAGGGCATCAGCGTGAAGGACCTGGCCGAGAAGCTCGACGTGCGCGCCAAGGACCTGATCGCCACTTTGATGATGGGGAACATCTTCGTCACGGTGAATCAGTCGCTGGACTCCGAAATGATCAAGGACATGTCCGCCAAGTTCGGCGCGGCCGCCACCGTGATCAGCTACGAAGAGGAGCTGGCGAATCAGGCGATCGAAGAGGTGCTGGAATCGGAAAACGCGGACGAGCTCGAGGTGCCGCGCGCGCCGGTGGTCACCGTGATGGGTCACGTGGACCACGGCAAGACGTCGCTGCTCGACGCCATCCGCGAAACCGACGTGGCCGCGGGCGAAGCGGGCGGCATTACACAGCACATCGGCGCCTACAAGGTGAAGTTCGCCAAGGAGGGCTCGCCGGCCTCAGGCCGCGAGATCGTGTTCCTGGACACGCCGGGCCACGAAGCGTTCACGCGCATGCGTGCCCGCGGCGCCAAGGTGACCGACATCGTGGTGATCGTGGTGGCAGCAGACGACGGGGTGATGCCGCAGACGCTGGAAGCCATCGATCACGCCAGGGCGGCCGAGGTTCCCATCATCGTGGCCGTGAACAAGATCGACAAGCCCGAAGCCAACCCCGATCGCGTGAAGAAACAGCTTGCCGACCGCGGGCTGATTCCCGAAGAGTGGGCGGCGGGCCAGGAAGGCACGGTGTTTGTCGAGGTCTCCGCCAAGAAGCGGATCCATCTCGACCTGCTGCTGGAGATGATCTGCCTGGTGAGCGACATCAAGGCGCCCAAGGCCACACCCGGACGCAAGGCCGTGGGCAGCGTGCTCGAAGCCAAGCTGGACCGCGGACGCGGCGCCGTGGCTACGGTCCTGGTGCAGGATGGAACGCTGCGCCTGAACGAGAGCTACATTGTCGGCAACACCTTCGGCAAGGTGCGCGCCATGTTCGACGACCGCGGACGCACGCTTGAGGAAGCCGGCCCCTCGACGCCTGTCGAAGTGCTGGGCCTGGAGGCGATTCCCGACGCCGGCGACACGTTCCTTGTGGTGGCCGACCGCGACAAGGCGAAGTCGATCGCGCAATACCGCAAGATGAAGGAGCGCGAGGCGCAACTGGCCAAGAGCTCGCGCATGTCGCTGGAAGGACTGTCAGAGCAGATCAAGCAGTCGGGCGTGAAGGACCTGCCGTTGATCATCAAGGGCGACGTGACGGGCTCGGTGGAAGTGCTGGCCGACTCGCTCATGCGCATGTCGACGGAGAAGGTGCGCGTGCAGGTGTTGCACTCGGGCGTGGGCTCCATTACCGAGAGCGACGTACTGCTGGCGACGGCCTCGAATGCCATCATCATCGGCTTCAACGTGCGCCCGGAACGCAAGGCCGCCGAGCTTGCCAGCCAGGAAAACGTGGAGATCCGGCTGCACTCGATCATCTACGAGCTGCAGGACGAGATTCGCCTGGCCATGATGGGCCTGCTGGAACCGGCCTTCAAGGAGAACTACGCGGGCCGCGCCGAGGTGCTGAACATCTTCAAGATTCCCAAGGTGGGCACCATCGCGGGCTGCCGCGTGCAGGATGGCGTGATCCGGCGCGATGCCGAAGTGCGCGTGATGCGCGACGGCGTGCAGATCTTCAAGGGCAAGATCGGCTCGCTCAAGCGCTTCAAGGACGATGCGCGCGAAGTGACCAGCGGCATGGAGTGCGGCATCGGCATCGCCAACTACGGCGATCTGAAGGAAGGCGATGTGATCGAGGCCTTTAGCACGGAGCGGCTGGCTGCCGACCTGGGGGCGCTGACGTCGGCAAAGGCGTAACTCTCAACCAAAACCAGAAGAGGCCCGTTTCTCGTTGGAGAGGCGGGCCGATTTGCCATTAAGGGCAAAAATTGTAAGCTCGTCTATAAAAATTGCAAGATACCTTGTTTCCTTAGCTCGGAAGGAGAGATAGCGGCGTCGCTTTATTATCGGGGTCGATCTGAACGTTGAACTCCCTCGCTTTCGTGTCCTTGCATACGATCTTGATCTTTGCACTGTACCTCCTCCAATTGAGGAAAACTCGGGAAGACTTACCTTTAGGGAGCTCACTTCCCCATCCATCCTCCGATGGAATCTCAATCCACTTACCATTAGGATCGAAGCCCGCCACATCTAGAGACTGCTTCTCTCCGGGATAAATGTCGAAAACCGCAGGATTGCCAGTGAAAGACCAGCAAAGCCGATCCTCTCGCACGAGGTTACGGTCGTCGGGGCTGGGGGTGATATAAGCTTTAGCGCCGTTTGGGGGCGGGTGTATATCCGATAGTTCGTGACTGATCGTAATGTATGCCCAGACTGAATTCAGCGGGAATACGTAGCCGTTGCAAATACGGGCTGTGACCCGACTCCCGACCCTTTCCCGAGGTTCGAGACTCAATTTTCGACGAAGCCGCCGCCGTCGCCAGATGCCTGCCAGGGTCCTCGCCCAAAGGGCCAGCAGAGCTCCCAAGAACGCGGAGATCAGCTGGGTTTGGAAATCTCTCAGATTCATAATTCACCGTGCTGCTAGCCAGGATGTGTTTCAACGAAACTCGGCGCACCCGACGACCCTCGACTCATCGGGTCGTCGGTGTCAGTCCTCGCGTCCGGGAGCGGCAATGCCGAGGAAAACGAGGATGGCGCGGTTCAGCCGCACTATATCCTCATCGCTGAGGCGTGCGACTCGGGCTCCAATCCTTGACTTGGGAACGGTCGTGATCTTATCGACCATCAGACGGCAGGCAGCGCGGAGCCCAGTGCTCTCGCTGGGATCAACTGCCAACCGGAACAACGGCGCATCGGTTGGATCCGTCGTAAACGCGCAGATGGTGATCGATTCCGTCCTGTCGAAGCGGTCGTCCTGGAGAATCACCACCGGGCGGGGTTTTCCTGCGTAATCCTTGCCGCCCGCAACGGTCCAGATTTCGCCGCGCTTCATGCGTTGTCCCAATCGGAAACGGCGTCGATGAACTGCTGGTCCTCCCTGGCGCGCGGACTTCTTGCGACAGCCAAGGACTGGCGGCGCGCTTCCTTCGCGAACGCAGGCAAACGAACGTCAGGCACCCAGATCTGGATGGGCCTGAGTCCCTGTTGACGAAGCCGCTGGCGGTGCGCCCTCACCTTGTCTCGAGACGGCGTGACCTGAGATCGTGCCGGCATGTTCGCCTCCATTGGTTACATGTAACCTATCACGAATCGTCTCCTCGATTCAAGTCGACAGTGGTTCTCACCTCAATTGACCGCCTGTTCACAGGATTCCTGCTTACCGAGAGACGCCTCGCCTTGCACTCGCGCATGGCTGCCGCGTACACTGATGTCTCCTCCTCACGCAGCCATCATGTTGGATTTCGCCCGCTCCTATCTCGACGAATTGTTGACGGGGCTCTTTCTGCTTCTGGCCGCAGTCTTCACCATCGTCCACCCTCCACTGTTCGCTACGCACGGCGGCCTATTGCTGGCGCGCATTGTGCTTTGGTCGGCCGCCATTCTGGTTTGCGTGCTTCTGGCCGCTTCGCGCTACAGCTTGCGCGCCCGCAGCGCTCTGCATTTTGTTTTTGAATTCGGGCCGATTGTCGTAGCGGTGGTGGGTTATGTGAGTCTTCGGCTGCTGGGCGCCTCCGCCATCACAGCACGGCTGGGCATTCCCTCTTTCGATCGCGAGATGATGGCTGCCGACGTGGCGATCTTCGGCAAGACTCCCTATCTCTGGTTCATGCGCTGGGGACTCGACAGCGGTTTGTTTGCGCGGGTCATGTCCGGCTTCTATGCCTTGTATCCGTTCACACCTTTGCTGGCCGTGGGCTGGTATCTGTGGCAAGGCGACAGGAAGCAGTTCCGCCTGGTGCGGCGCGCACTGATTGTTTCGCTCTATTCGGGCTACGTCTGCTACCTGCTGATTCCCGTCTCCGGTCCATTGTCGCTGGCCGGTACGACGGCCTCCACTTTTCTTGAGTCGACGCGCGTGTACTCGTTCCTGGAGTCGAACTTCCGCTACGTTTACGACTGTTTTCCCAGCCTGCACACGGCCAATCCGTGGCTGATTGTGTGGTTGAGCCGGGGCAAGGTGCCGGGGTGGCTGATGGCGGCGGCCGTGAGCGCAGGATGCGGCATCACGCTCTCCACCATCGCATTGCAGCTGCACTATGGGATCGACGTTCTCGCAGGGCTGGCGTGGGTCTTCCTGATTGCAGCGGTGGCCAAGGCGACGCTGCCCAGCGAGCAGCTGGCGTAATTGCTGCCAGGGTCAGAGGCTACGATCTCCTGTTGATGTGTGCCGGATTTTGCTGGCCGAGCACGGTCACGTTGCAGGCGTGCGCTGCCAGACGGCGGCATCGAAGCTGTGGGCAGACTGGTAGCCTTCGTCTTTGTAGAGTTGGATGGCCTCGGCGTTGGCTTCAGTGACGGTGAGCGAGATTTCGGAGGCGCCCAGGCGCATGAAGCTGAAGGCCGCCTGCGCGAGCAGCAAACGGGCCAGCCCACGGCGGCGAAACGCAGGATGCACGCAGACCTGGGTGAGGTGCCCGCTCTGCTCGCTGACGCGCGAGGCCAGCACCAGCGCCGCCAGCTCGCGGCTGGCGCGATCAACGACAACATACGATGCCTGCGAGGCAAAGGTGCCGCAACCAGCGTAGCGCACGATATTGTTCAGAAAACGCATGGAACCGTGCACGGAGCGGTACTGGTCGTTGATGAGGCTGTCGGGATGGTCGCGATAGGCCTCGCAGATGAGCCGCGCAGCGGGGGCCAGATCGGCTTCGCGCCATGGACGGAGCTCGAGATTCCCGGGCATATCCGCATGCGGCTGGCTCCAACGCCCTGCAAGGGGCTGCACCAGGAAGAGGCGGCGGAAGATTTCAAATCCTGCCGCGCGAAAGGCCGGAGTGAACTGGCCGGAGGGATGGAGCAGCAACTGCGACTCGATGCGGTCAACGTGCGGCGAGTTGAGGAGCAATTCGAAAAGGTGCCGCAGCAAAGTTTCTTCCCGGGAGTGGGCCTGGCTGGACACTCCGATTGCGGTCTCACCGGCGCCCGGCAGGGCGAATACGTCGCCGATCACCGCCTTGGTTTCCTCGTAGACGCAGAACACGTAGCCGGCAATTTTGCCGGCCTCAAGGGCGGCGTAGCCGGGCAGCATGCGGTTGTCCAGATACTGCATCAGCAGCCGGGCTGAGGCGTGATAGTCCCAGTGCAGGCGCTCGGCCCAGATCTCGGTCTCCGCATCGAGCAGGGGACGCAGCACGGGCGCCGCGAAGTGCCGCAGGTCGAGAATCTCGAGGGTCGCGTCCGATGCCTGCATGCTTCTCCGATCCGGTTGAAGTCGCGTTGCCGCGAATGGCCCTTGCTGCGTGATGGGGCCTGCACCGTGCGACGCCCGATTTGCTTGCCGTCCGCGGAAACGAGTTTCCAGCCGGCGCCGACGATCCAGCTCAAATCAAGAAAGACGTGGCGTGGAAGGGCGACCGCTCGGACTCCTCATGCGAAACACCCTCCCGGCCACTTTGCCACGAGTTCGCGTGGACCGCAAGTGAAGAAGCCTTCTAGCGAGCTCCCACGAGATAAATCTCCAGCCCCTGTTCCGGCCAACTGAAGAGTTGCTGATACTGACGGCCCTCCAGAAGCTCCTCAAGGGCCATCTGCGTATCGAGGTCGACGCCATGACGGCCCTGAACGCGGGCCACCAGCAGGTGCTGCTCGCCGGGAACGCCATTTTCGTCGTAGTTCACCACTTCGTGATCGCGGTAAAACGCGAGGCCGAATTCAACGTCGCGGCGCACGTGAAACACGGCCACGGTTTCGCCGGCGGGCGCCACCTCAGCCAGCCGCTCGGCGAGCGGCCGCGCGGAGTACGAGCGGTCGAGCAGATGAATGACGCGCTTGGTGGCAGAGACTTCGGGAATCCCGAAGAAGGGCCCAACGCCGCAAACGGACAGCACCAGAACCACCATGATCCAGCAGGCGGCGGGCCGCAGCCAGGCCACACCAAAGCCCTTGGTCACGACGAGGATCAGCAGGCCCGCTCCGATTGCGGCCAGCGCAGCGGCGGCCAGCGCATGCACGGGAGGCATGGCCAGGTTGTGCGCCACGAACCACGGCAGCAGCAGGACAGACATGGTCATGATGGCGCAGACCGCGGCATGGCCGAGAAGGAGCCAACGGTTCAGACCCGGTTGGCGGCGGCGGAACAGGTAATCGCCGGTAAGGATGGTGATGGGCGGAATAGCGGGAAGAATGTAGCCGGGGAGTTTGGATTGGGAGAAGGAAAAGAAAATGACGGGGATGAACGCCCACAGCACCAGAAACTCGGGGAAAGCGTCTCCGGGGCGCGTGGGCAATGCCTTGCCGGCACGGGCGTGGCGCAACTTCCACTCCGCCACCGAGGTGAGGATGCCATCGATGAGCGCGCGCACCGCGAGCACGGTCCAGGGCATGAGCGCGAGCAGCATGACCACCAGGTAGTACCAGAAGGGCTGACTGTGCTGATAGCGGTCAGTGGCGAACCGCTGCAGATTGTGCTCGAGGAAGAACTCGCGGAAGAAGGTCGGATTCTGATGCTGCACGGCAATGAACCAAGGCAGCACCATGGCGAAATAAAGAACGATGCCCGGCCACCACAGTGTGCGGGGGAGGATGCTCCACTCCTTGCGCAGAAAGGCAAATGCGGTGATGATGAGCGCGGCGAGAAGCGGCGCGACGGGGCCCTTGGCCAGCGTGGCGAGGCCGGTGAAAAAGTAAATGTCGTAGAGCCAGAACTTGGAGTCGGTTTCGTACCAGGCGTACCAACCCAGCAGACCGATGGACAGCGGGGCAGCCATCTGCATATCGGTGGAAGCGCCGCGCGCGAAGCCCATAATTCCGACGCAGGTCACCGTAATCAGCGCCGCATCCAGATGCCCGCCGGGCCGGAATCGCCGCATATGCAGGTAGATGAGCGCCACCATGATGAAGGCAAAGGTGGTGGAGGGAAGGCGGGCGCTCCAGTCGTGCACACCGAAGTCCTGAAAGAGAAACATGGCGCGCCAATAATAGAGTGCCGGCTTCTCCAGCCAGGGATGGCCGTAGAGATAAGGCGTGACGCAGGCATCGAGGCGGCCCTTGAGAGAATGCGCCGAATCGAAGCGCACCAGCATCTCGTGCGCGATCTGGGCATAACGCGGCTCGTCGGCGCCCACCAGGCCCATCCCGTCGCCGCCCAGCAGCGGGGTAAGACCGTAAGCAAGGAAAAAGACGGTGAAGGCAAGAAAGATCGCCGCTTCGCAGAGGAGGGGCCAGCGCGGCATGCTCCAGCGCCGCCCCGCGGATCGATCAGGGGCCGACGGTGCTAAAGGATTTCCCATCTCTGCCATTTCTCCAAGAGCGCGCGGCGGCGCGCTTCTTTCGGACGTGGTCTCCGTATGGACGCAGGACGGATGGGGGTAGGGCCTGCCATCTGATTCTCAAGCATCAGCGTTGCGAGCGAAAATCGGGCCAGACGAGGCCCACCCCATCGACGAAGACCTGTCGATGGGGACCCCGGGGGCGGAGGACGAAGGCTTTGGTGCTTCCAAGGCGAGGACGACAACGAAGTATGGCCCGATTTGCGCCGCAACCCGAAGGGACGGGGCCGATTTTTCCGATTTCGTTGTCGCTCGTCGCTCCAGTAACTGGCTACAGTTCGCTCCTCTCTCCTAGAACTCGAAAAAATCGGCTCCCGTCGCTGACGCCTGAGAATCAGATGGCAGGCCCTAAGCCCGGGCCCGCATATCATCCGCGCCGCAATAGGCGCGGACACGTTGCAATGTTTCGACAGGGACAAGGCTAACAGATTTTCCCGGGTTCTCAAGTTCGCTGTCAATTCACTCTTAATGGGAGCGCTTTCCTTTCAGATTTGCCATGGCGCCGCGCAGCTCAGCCAGAATCTCCTTGAGGGCGCGCGGGGGCGGTCCATGGAGCGTGCAGCCGGCGGCGTTTTGGTGGCCACCACCACCGAGCCGAACGGCAATTGCCGCAACATTCAATCGGCCCTTGCTGCGCAGGCTCAGGCGGATGTCTCCGTCAGGCAATTCGCGCAGGAAGACCACGGCGTCGACGCCTGCCATGCCTAAAGCAACATTGACGATGCCTTCGCAATCTTCCTCCGTGGCACAGGTGCGTTGCATGTCCTGGTGCGTCACCCAAAGCCAGGCCAGGCGGCCTTCGCGTTTGAGCCTGCGAAGTGCCGCGCCCATCAGCAGCAGCTTGGAGGCGGGCGCAGAGAAATAGACCTCCTGGGCGATCGCGATGGGGTCGGCGCCGGCCTGCACAAGATCGCGCGCCAGGGCGAAGGTGGACGCCCGCACGTTGCCGTAACAGAATCCTCCCGTGTCGGTGAGAATCGTCGTGTAAAGGCATTGCGCCATCTGCGGTGTGATGGCAACGCCTGCAGCCCGCGCCAACTGATACACCATTTCGCCCACACTCGCCGCACTGCGATCAATCCAATTGAGCTGCGCGAACTCGAGGCCGGTGATGTGGTGGTCGATATTGACCAGGAAGAGTTCTTCGAGCCCGCGGAGCCGCGTCCGTTCCAGGCTGTCACACTCCAGCAAGATCGCCGCATCGTAGGAGCCAGGGACGCGAAGCATGGTGTGGATGGTATCGGCGCCCGGCAATTGCCGGTACTGGAGTGGAACCCGATCAGCCGTTACCAGGTCAACGCCTTTGCCCATCTGCTCGATCGCCATACCCAGCGCCAGCATGGAGCCCACGGCATCGCCATCGGGACGCGCATGCGAACAGACCAGGAATCGCTTGCCGCGAAGCAATACATCGAGGATCGCGGCGAGGGGATCGGGGGTGGAGGCGCCGGGGGCTGGCGCAGAGCCCGTCTGAGGCGCAACGATCGGCGCAAGGATTCCGGATTTCTGCGGAAGAGGACTCATAGAGCTAATTCAGCGACGCCTTCTGTTCCGGCGATGATTTCCCTTCCGAGAGGCCCGGTCGCGAATCTCCGGGTTGCGGCGCAGCAGGCGCGGCTGCGACGCCCCCGTGGGCCGGCCTGGCGGTTTTGCGCGACCGGCTCATGAGCTCGTCAATGCGCGCCTGGAAGCGGCCCGAGCGGTCGGCAAGAAAGCTCAGATCGGGCACGTGGCGTCTGCCCATGCGCTCCTTGAGTTCATGGCGAATGTAGCCTTTGGCGGCTTCGAGTCCAGCGATGGTGTCGGCCTCGGCTTTGGCAATGTCCGTCACCGCACTGTCGATCGCAACATAAACGCGCGCCGACTTGCCGCCGGGATTGAGCGCGACTTCGCTTACGTAGCAGAGATCGATGCGCGGGTCGGAGAGCTCGCCCTCAATCATGGCGCCGATCTCTTCACGCAACGTCTCTGCCACACGGTCCTGATGATACTTTCGCGCTCTATGCTCCGGCATACTTCCTCCTTCGCTCCTTAGAACAAGGCCGGCCGACAGGGGGCCCGGTTTTTGTTCAGGGAAACCCATCAGGATAACAGAGGGTGGGCAAAGAGGGGCGCGGGGAACGCCGCTACGCGTGCGCGGCGCTCTCGAGTGCGGCGATGTCGAGCTTCTTCATCTTCATCATGGCCTGCATTGCCTTTGAAGTCTTCAGGAGTTCGCCAATATTCGCGGGCGTGACCTGCCAGCTCATGCCGAACTTGTCCCTGAGCCAGCCACACGCCACCTCTGTGCCGCCTTCGGTGAGCCGCGACCAGTAATGGTCGATCTCCTGCTGCGTTTCGTAGCGCACGACGAACGAGATCGCGTCAGTGAACTGGTGGTGTGGGCCGCCGTTGAGCGCGGTGAACCGGAGACCGTCTAACTCAAAAGAAACAGTGAGAATGCCACCCTTGGGGCCGGGGGCATCGCCGGTATTGCGCAGTTCGCCGAGGCGGCGCGAGTTGGGGAAGATGCTGAGATAAAACTCGACAGCCTCTTCGGCATTCGAGTCGAACCAGAGAAAAGGCGTGATACGCGAGGATTCGGCAAGAGCGCTCATAGTGACCTCCGGATGAGTTGAAGTTGTGCCGCGCGGACGGGAAGGCGGCGGATGAAAACATTCTTACCATTTTTAAGTTGCAAAATGCAAGTGAGATGCGTAGGATGCACTCGTGGCCCGGACCTCCAAAGCGAAACCCCGCTCCGGCTGCCCGGTGAGCGTGTCGCTCGACCTCGTGGGTGACCGCTGGTCGCTGCTGATCATACGCGACATGATGGTGCGCGGATACCGCACCTTCCGCGAGTTCCAGCATTCCGGCGAAGGCATTGCCACGAACATCCTGACCGACCGGCTGCAAAAGCTGGAGGAGGGCGGCATTCTCAAGCGCGAGCCGGCGGCCGAGGACGGGCGCAGCACGCATTACCGCCTGACGGCAAAAGGCATTGCGCTGGCTCCCGTTCTTCTCGAAATTTTAATTTGGGGCGCGCATTATGAGAAGACCGATGCGCCCTGCTCCGCGATTAAGGAAATGGAACAAAATCGCGCCGTGGTGCTTGCGGAGACCTACCGGCGCTGGGAGCTGCGCGATCCCACGCCGCTGATTCCACCGTTCACTGCAAGAGCAAAAGCGAAGACAAAATCCAATTCCCCGAAAGGAGCATCCAGGCGATGAAACTGAATACCTATCTGAACTTCCCCGGCACATGCGCTGAGGCTCTCGATTTCTACGTCAAGCACCTCGGCGCGAAGATTCTGATGAAAGGAACATATGGGGCGATGGCCGGCCAGGGCGGCCCGCAAAACCTGCCTCCGGGACTGAAAGCCGAGAGCATTCTCCACTCCCGCTTCCAGATCGGCGACACACTCGTCATGGCCAGCGATGGCCCTCCCGAGCGCTGCCTGCCCATGCGCAGCGCCTATCTTACGCTTTCCGTGGACAGCAACGAAGAGGCGGAGCGCATTTACGCTGCGCTCACCGAAGGCGGCGAGATCTTTATGAAGATGGAAGAGACCTTCTTCGCGCACCGCTTCGCCATGTTCCGCGACAAGTTTGGCGTGAACTGGATGGTGATTCACGAGAAACCGATGCACTAGCGGTTGATCAGCGGCGTCAGAACATTTGAACCCGAAGGCCACGGACTGTTACCCTCATCTGTCCCGGTGAACCGCCGGAACAGTAGGTATTTTTATGGCCTTCAAATTTCAGGGTTTCGACTTTCTCCATCTCGACGCGAGCCTGACGGAGGAGGAATTGCTCGTCCGCCGCACGGCCCGCGAGTTTGTCGATGCAAACGTGATTCCCATCATCGAAGAGTGCTTTCGCGAGGGGCGTTTTCCGCGCGAGCTCGTTGCGCCGATGGGCGAGCTGGGCTTTTACGGCGCCAGCCTCGAGGGCTACGGCTGCGCCGGCATGTCCAATGTGGAATACGGCTTGGTGATGCAGGAGCTGGAGCGCGGCGACTCGGGCCTGCGCAGCTTTGTGAGCGTGCAATCGGCGCTGGTGATGTATCCGATTTACACGTTTGGCTCGGAGGAGCAGAAGAATACATGGCTGCCGGCGCTGGCGACGGGCGAAAAACTGGGCTGTTTTGGACTGACCGAACCGGGCTTCGGGTCGAATCCCGCGGGCATGACCACACGCGCCCGAAAATCGGGCGATGAATACATCCTGAATGGCGAAAAGATGTGGATCACGTCGGGAACGATTGCCGATGTAGCCGTGGTCTGGGCCAGGCTCGAGGATGAAAACGGCGTGCTGGGCGAGGGGGCCGAGAGTGTTCGCGGATTCCTTGTCGAAACCGACCGGCCGGGCTTCAGCGCCACCGACATTCACGGCAAGTGGTCGCTGCGCGCCTCAGTCACCAGCGGCCTCACGCTCGAAGACGTGCATGTGCCTGCGAAGAATCTCATGCCCGGCGCGACGAGCCTCAAAAGCGCGCTCATGTGCCTGAACCAGGCGCGCTACGGCATCAGCTGGGGCGCGATCGGCGCGGCCATGGACTGCTACTCGACGGCGCTGAACTACGCCAAAACCAGAAAACAATTCCACAACCAGCCGATTGCCAGCCATCAGTTGGTGCAGGAAAAGCTGGTGTGGATGGCGAGCGAAATTGCGAAGGCGCAATTGCTTTCGCTGCAGGTGGGGCGGCTGAAGGATGCGGGTACGGCGGGCCACCAGCACATTTCCATGGCCAAGCGGAACAACGTGTGGATGGCCTTGGAATGCGCGCGGCTGGCGCGCGACATCCTGGGCGCGAACGGCGTGACGGAGGACTTCCCCGTGATGCGCCACAGCATGAATCTAGAATCGGTGAAGACCTACGAGGGCACGCACGACATTCATACGCTGATCGTGGGGCAGAGCCTTACGGGGATTGGGGCTTACTAGGAAGGCGCTAAAATTTTATTGTGACCCGCCGTCGCCCCTCCCCTCGCCGACGTGGTCCCAGCATGCGTCCGGCCAGATTGGTCGCTCCTTCCACACCACCGCAGAACCAGCGTCGCTTGGATTTTCGCGTATTTCCCTTGCCTTGAGGCGGATCCCTTCATTTCCAACCAAATAGATGTTCCTGTAGTGGGCTTTCCGGTCCGACGGCATGGCGAACAACAGGGGAGAAAGGGAATCGTCATTTTCCGCATCTGACTTGGATTGATGCTCGGGGCCAAACGAATAGGTGATGGAGAATTCAACAGTCACAATAAATGAGTAGATGGCAGAGTCATACGGAACCGCATCTGCCAGCACGTCTTTCGGCGGACCCCACTCGGTCTTGGTCCAACGCTGCTTATGGTGCTTTCCAGATTCCTCATTGATTTGTATCCTCTTCGGGCACGCTCCTATCTGCTGTTCAAGTTCGTTGGCGATCACCTTGATGTCTATCGGGCGTTTTTCTTGCGCAGCTGCGACCGGGAGCAACGAGATCACAATCGCTAGGGCAGACGAAAGAAGCTTAGTCACGTTGGACCTCATTTGACGCGTTGATCTGGAGAAATGACAGCAAGGCATTGCAGAAAACGCTCCAGACCACGAAATGCTCTCTGAGCGCAGCGACTCGGAAATTGTTGCACTTTCCTACAAGAGCACCGCCCATGGCCGCGTTACTGGCGATGTCACAGTCGAGGAGGCAATATCTCGCAGTTCCAACGGGCAACGTACCATCCGCGAATGCCCAACGCACAAGCCTGCTAAACAGAGGCGCCCGATCACGACCGAGCATATAAACCTGAGGGCCCAGTCCTTTGCCAGCGCCAAATGGGAGGCCGCCTTGGCGTTGTCCTCCGAACGATTTCACCTCAATGAACGAAATGCGGGGACCAGCGAGCCTGAAGTCAAAGACTGCTAAGTCCAGGCCGAAGCTCGGAACTACGAGAAAGCTCGAATCATCCCGAATGTTCAGACGAATCAGGCCCTCAAGTGCTCCCTGGAACTCGCTCTCCGGGAACACCTCGTGAGGCTCACTGATGAATCGAACGCTCATTGCTCCTGACAGTCTGCCTTCTTGCGGCAAGTATAGAGCGAGGGGGTGGGTTAACAATTATCCGACTCGAAGAATTATTCGACAAGCTCAGGCTAATGCGTCATATTCGTACCGATGACGACTCCACGTCCATACCATGGGTTTACTCTCTCTTTTGCTATCTTCATCGTGGCTGTTGCGATTGAGTGTGTTTCGCTCGCCGCCGCGCAACAGCCGGCTACCGCGCCCATCGTGCTGCATGCGGCGCGGCTGCTTCAGGTCGATACCGGAAACATGCTCCAGCCCGGCGAGATTCTGGTGGAGGGCGAGTGCATCAAGGCCGTGGGAACGGTGGTAGAGCATCCGCAGGGCGCAACGGTGATCGATCTGGGCGATACCACTCTGCTGCCCGGCCTGATCGACGCGCACGTGCACCTGTTTCTGCACCCCGGCGCGGAGGATTTGCAGACGGTTGAGGAGTCCGTGCCGTGGCGCACGATTCTTGCCGAGCAGGCGGCAAAGGCCGACCTGATGGCCGGCTTTACCGCCGAGCGCGACATGGGCACCGAAGGCGCGGGCTCGGCCGACACGGCCGTTCGCAACGCCATCAACCAGGGGCTGATTCCGGGCCCAAGGCTGCGCATCAGCGGCAATGCCATCGATATTCTGGGCGGGCATGAGGACGCCAATCATTTCAATCCCGCGCAGCACGTGCTTTCAAACGCCGACTATGCGAACACGGCGGATGAAATCGTTGCCGTGATGCGCGAGCAGCACAAGGAAGGCTCGGATTTTGCGAAGATCTACGAGACCGGGCCGGACCGGATGATCGACGGGGTGTTGCATACGCCTTATCAGTACACCGAAGCACAACTGGCGGCGGCGGTGGAAGAAGCTCGCCGGCTGGGTGGCTTTGTGGGCGTACATGCCATGGGCGAACCGGGCACACTCTACGCCGCACAGGCCGGAGTAGCCTCGATCGATCATGCAACGCAGCTCAGCGACGAGACCATGCGCCTGATGCGCGAGAAGGGCATCTTCGCCGTGCCCACCTTTACTATCTTCGAGTTTTTTGCGACGCACCGAGAGTCACAGGATCAAGCAGCAACAGAGTCGGCGATGCTGGATTACAAGATCGCGGAATTCAAGAAGCAGATTGCGGCGGGAGTGCCGTTTGCGGTGGGTTCCGACGTGGGGCCATTCCCGCACGGCACACAGGCCCGCGAATTGACGCTGATGGTGCGCTACGGAATGAAGCCGCTCGCGGTGCTGCAGGCCGATATGATCAACGGCGCCAAACTGCTGCGCCGGGATGGGCAGATCGGCGAGTTGAAGTCCGGATACTACGCCGACATCATCGCCGTTCCCGGCAACCCGCTCGACGACATCTCGGTGGTGGAGCACGTGAGCTTTGTGATGAAGAACGGCGTGGTGGTGCGGAAGTAAGCCGGGCGGCCGAGTGTACACTCTTTTTAATCCGGATTGAGAAATTCGAGTTTTCGATCACCCCTTCGTCCTTGAAAAATCAAACTCCCAAGGAGTTCACCGTATGCGCTTCCCTGCCCTGCTTGTTGCCGCCTCGCTTCTAACCGCGTTTGCCGCATCCGCCGCCGCAGCGCCCGATGCGCGCCTTGAGGGCGCCTACAAGTTCAACGAAGGTGGATGGACGTATGTGCATTTCGAGGGCTCGCCGGAGCAGGTGGGCTTTCAGCACGGCTATCTGCTGGCGAGGGAAATTGAAGACAACGTGCTGGTGTACCAGGTGGAAGCGCCGCAACACACCAAGCATGAGTGGAGCTTTTTTCGCGACACGGCAAAGAGCATTTTGTGGCCGCATGTCGACGCCGAATACCAAAAGGAGCTGACCGGCATCGCGGAGGGCCTGAAGGCGCACGGGTCGAATCTGGATTTATGGGATGTGGTGGCGCTGAACGGCTACCTCGAGCTTTCTGACTACTATCTGCCGTGGCTGGATGCGAAGCGAGGCACGACGAACGCGGAGGAGCCCAAGGCGCCGGGCAAATGCAGCGCGTTTATTGCCACGGGGTCGGCGACCAAGGGCGGGAAGATCGTAATCGCGCATAGCAACTGGAGCTCGTATGCGGAAGGCGAGCGCTGGACCGTGGTCTTCGACATTGTGCCCTCCAGCGGACAGCACATTTTGATGGACGGGATGCCGGGCGTGATCACGAGCCAGGACGATTTTGGCATCAACGCGAGCGGTCTGATGATTACCGAGACCACGCTGCCCATGATCAAGGGATTTGACGTGAACGGCATTCCCGAGTTCGATCGCTCGCGCAAGGCGATGCAGTATGCGACGTCGATCGACGAATATGCCGCGATCATGCGCAAGGGCAACAACGGCGGCTATGCGAATTCGTGGCTGATTGGCGACCGCAAGACGGGCGAAATTGCGTACCTGGAGCTGGGCTTGCACCACACGCCGCTCACGAAGAAAAAGGACGGCTATTTTGTGTCATCGAACTTTGCCGCGGACCCGGGGCTGATTCGCGACGACACGCGCGGTTTTGATCCGAGCGATCCTGAAAGCACCATGAACGCGCGGCACATTCGCGCCGAGCAATTCATGAAGGAGCACTACGGCGAGCTGGATACGGCACTGGCCGAGGCGTACCTCTCAGACCACTATGACACGTATGAGCACAAGATCGTTGCCGGCAGGCGCAGCCTGTGCGGCCATATGGAAACGTCGCCTGTGGGCGAAAAGGTGTGGAGCGATCCACCCTTCGATCCGGAGGGCGCCGTGACGGGCAAGGTCACGGACTCGGACCTGGCGGCGAAAATGAGCTTCATCGGCCGCGCGGGTCATCCCTGCGGCGAAGATTTCATTGCCGCGCCATTTCTCGCCGCGCACCCGGAATTCGCATGGCAGAAGCCGATTCTCCACGATATGATTGCGGGACCGTGGACGACGTTTACCGCCGATGAGAAGCCGGCGACGATGGCGCGGAATTAAAGCGGATGAGGAAACACCGTAGGGTTTCGGATCTTTCCCAAACCGCCCCATAATCGACCTGCAGAACCGGGACTCTGGCGGTATACACTCTCTTGCATGATGCGGACGAAGACGTTTTTTCTCATGTTGGCTGCAATTGGAGTGTTGGCCGCACCCGCGGTGCGCGCGCAGCAACAGGCACAGCAGATCAAACCCGAAGAGACCGAGGTGTGGCAGCCTGTCCCAGCCGTGGTGACGCCGGGCGAGACCCCGGGCGCGCCGCCGTCTGACGCCATCGTGCTCTTCGACGGAAAGAATGAAGACGAGTGGATCTCGGCGCAGGATCACACGCCGGCCAAGTGGATTGTGGCCGACGGCCTGCTCACAGTGGCCAAGAGCACGGGCAACATCGAGACCAGGCGGCACTTCCACAACTACCAGTTGCACGTGGAGTGGAGGATTCCGGCGGACATTACCGGAACCGGCCAGGGGCGCGGGAATAGCGGTGTCTTTCTCGCTTCTACGGGACCGGGCGACGCTGGCTACGAGCTGCAGGTGCTGGACGGGTACAACAACCCGACCTATGTGAACGGCATGGTGGGGAGCATCTACAAGCAGTCGATTCCCCTGGTGAACGCGGCGCGAAAGCCGGGCGAGTGGCAGAGCTACGACGTGGTGTGGACGGCGCCCGTGTTCAATGCCGACGGATCGCTCAAGACACCCGCGTATGTGACGGCGTTCTATAACGGAGTGCTGGTGCAGAATCACTTTGAGCTGAAGGGCGAAACGCTCTACCGCGGCAAGCCGTTCTATAAGGTCTTTGATGGCGCAGCCATCAAGCTGCAGGCGCACGGCGACAAGAGCGAGCCCATGAGCTTCCGCAACATCTGGGTACGCGAGCTGCCGTAGGCGCCCGCGCGCTACAGCTTTATGCCGCGATGATGCGGTTGATCTTTGTCATGATGGACGGAAGTCGCGTCAGTGGCTGGCCGCCATCTGCGGCGTAAGCACAGCGACGTGATCCACGTCCGCACCTTTGGCGATATCGATGACCTCAACCACAGAAGCGAAGTCGAGGTCGTCGTCTGCCCGGATGAACAAGGTGCGCTCGCCGCGGTCCTTATACATCTCGGTCAACTTTGGCAGCAGTTCGGCTTTCTGCACAGCGGTCTGGTTAATCTTGTATGCCGGAATCCCGCCAGACCCGTCCAGGATCTGGACCTGATCAATCGATTCCGGGATTCCTTTGGGGAAGTAATGCTTCAGCATGGGTGGCGGCAAGACTACCAACTCTAATCCTGCCGAAAACTCTTGAAACCGTGGGTCGTTTTGCTGTGTGTCGGCATTCTTCCTGCCGACCAGCAATCCCGCGCCTTCAACGCCCGCTGCGCGTAGAAGGTCGATCATGTCTTCAACGGCCCGGAAGTTTGCCCGCGCATCCGCGCGAATATAGGCCTCTTTACCGACTTTGTTGGTGAGCGAGTCGCGAACCCGCTGACTCAGGCTGCCTATGTCTATCCGATTGCTTCCGAGAAATACAGCGCCATCTCTCAAAACCGTCACGACAATGGCGTCTTCCTTGTCGGCGTCGGGCATGGCAATGGGATGTTCCGCAGTCGCCATTGCGACGTACGGCCTCAATTTGAACCGCAACTGCTGCGTGCTGTTCTGGGGTGCCACGCCTGGGCCACGGCATCCGCACATGGAGAACACCAAGCCGGCTGAAACTCCTGCAAGCGCCATGAATCTAGCTGCGCGGTTCATCACGCTATCCCTCCCGTTCCTCCGGGCGAATCCCAAGTCTTCTATGAGGTGACGAAAAGAATGATAGCGCAGGGGCGGCAAAGCATTTTTGCACCGCGACGGTAAGGTTGTCCTGGGTTCGCTCCACCGGCCGATACAGCGTGTCGCGCTCCACCAGGACGCGGCCGGCTTCGCAAATCATCCGTCACGGCTCTTTTCGCGTCACTCCTGTTGTTTTTCCAGTTCCGCCGCCATCTCGGCCAATTTAGCAACCGTGTTCATGTTGCGGGCCGTGGCCTCTTTTGCCGCGGGGATTCTGAGCTTCGATACCCCCTGGCCATCGGGGTAGTAGACGTAAATCTCGCGCTTGCCCAGGCGGAGCTGTTCGCTGGTCTGGTTGGTGACGGATCGTAGCGCGTCGGCTGCCGGCGGCCTGTCGAGGAAGAACACCGCAGTGCGGTTGCCCGGCAATTCACGGAGGGGATTCCCGGCCAGGACAGCGGCCATCTCCGCGGCGGTTCGAACCAGAACGCCGACCGGTTTTCCGGCGGAGCGGGCCAGTGGAGCTTCGAGTGCGGCCTTCACCTGGGCTTCGCTCCTCGGCGATGTAAAGACCACGTTGCCGCTCGCGATATAGGTGCGCTGCGCACGGAACGGAAACCAGCCGTCTCGCAGATGGACTTCAGCTCGGTCATCGGCAGCTTGCCGGTGCCGCCGACGTTGACGGCCCGCAACAATACGATATACGCGCTCATCGTTCCACTCCGCGAGCGATTACACTACCACGGTAAAGCTGTCCTCAGTGCGCTCCACCGGCCGGTAGAGCGTGTCGCGCTCCACGGGGACGCGGCCGGCTTCGGTGATGAGGCGGCAAAGCTCCCTGCGCGTGAGGCCCTGCGGCGTGGTGGCGCCGGCATCGTGGTAAATCTTCTCTTCGATCACGGTGCCGTCGAGGTCGTCGGCGCCGAAGCGCAGCGCAATCTGCGCGATCTTGGGCGTCATCATCTGCCAGTAGGCCTTGATGTGGGGGAAGTTGTCGAGCAACAGCCGGCTGACGGCGATCTGGCGGATGTCGGTGAGCCCCGTAGTTACCGGCAGGTGGTCGAGCGGCGTGTTTTCGGGATGGAATGCGAGAGGAATGAAGGTCTGGAAGCCGCCGGTCTCGTCCTGCAGGGCGCGCAGTTTGAGCAGATGATCGACGCGGTCGGCGTCATTCTCGATGTGGCCGTAGAGCATGGTCGCGTTGGACTTGAAGCCCAGCTTGTGCGCGATGCGCGCGGTTTCGAGCCACTCCTCGCCGTCAATTTTGTGATCGCAGATGATGGAGCGAACGCGCGCGGCGAAAATCTCCGCGCCGCCTCCGGGCATGGAGTCCACTCCCGCATCGCGCAGCTTGAGAAGGGTCTCTTCAATGCTGAGTTTCGCGCGGCGGGCCAGAAACGCGATCTCCACCATGGTAAAGGCCTTGATGTGCACCTTGGGGAACCGCTCTTTGAGGCCGCGGATGAGGTCGAGGAAGAATTCGAGGGGTAGATCGGGGTGCAGGCCGCCGACGATATGGAACTCGGTGACGGCTTCAGAATAGCCGGAGGCGGCGGTCTCCCACGCCTCTTCAAGGGCCATGGTGTAACCGGCGGGGTCGCCTTTTTTGCGGCCGAAGGCGCATAGCTTGCAGGCCGCGACGCACACGTTGGTGGGGTTGATGTGGCGATTGACGTTAAAGTAAGTCACGTCGCCATGCATCCGCTCGCGCACATGGTTGGCCAGCCAACCCACGGCAAGCACGTCACTTGAGCCGTAGAGGACCAGGCCGTCTTCCGCACTGAGCCGTTGCTGGGCCATCACCCTGGCGGCAATGGGCTCCAGGCGGGAATCGTACGTTTGGAATGCGTGGCTTGGGGAACCGGCCGAGCGGCCAGAGCCCACGGTCTCAACGCTCATAGCATTGATGATACCGAAATCCGGGTTCCTTCGCTCGGCCTTCGGGGCGGTTCCTTCGGTGTGGGCCAGATCACATGGATCGGCCGGGTTTGCGTCGTACACTGTGCCATTCATCGCTGAAACAGAACAGAATCATGCCCATGGAAGAGCAGATTTTAACCCAGAGCTATGCGCGGGGCCCGGCAAGGCCGCTGCTGGAATTGACGATTGGCGACCTGCTGCAAAGGACGGCGGATCGCTACCCGGAACGGCTGGCGTTGGTGTCGCGCCACCAGGAGCGGCGGCTGACCTGGGCGGAGTTGAGCGCCGAGGCGGACCGCGTGGCGCGCGGGTTATGGGCGCTGGGCATCCGCCGCGAGGACCGCGTGGGACTGTGGTCGACCAACTGCGCCGAGTGGATCGTGATGCACATGGGTTGCGCGCGGGCCGGGGTGGCGCTGGTGAATGTGAATCCCGCGTACCGCTCGCACGAACTGCAGTTCACGCTGACGCGCTCGCGGATGAAGGCGCTGTTTCTGTGGCACAGGGACAAACGCGCCGATTACGAGGAGATCCTGGGCCGCGCGCGCCATGGGCTCGACCTGGCGCTCGAGCACACCATCTATTTCGATTCGCCGGAGTGGCCTGCGCTGCTCGACGCCGAAGGCCGGCTGCCGGATCACGTGGCCGTGGACGATGTGGCGAATATCCAGTACACGAGCGGTACCACCGGGCTGCCCAAGGGCGTAATGCTGACGCATCACAACGTGGTGAATAACGGGCAGTTTCTGGCACAGGGCTTTCACTACACCGAGCAGGACAAGATCGTGGTCCCGGTGCCGCTCTTTCACTGCTATGGGTGCGTGATCGGAACCATGAGCGCGGTGAATTCGGGCGCGGCCATCATTCTGCCCAACTGGACCTTTGACGCGCGTGCCACGCTGAAAGCGGTGCACGAGGAACGCGCGACAAGCGTCTACGGGGTTCCGGCGATGTATGTGGCGGAGTTCGGGCTCGACGACTTTGCGAACTACGACACCACCAGCCTGCGCACGGGCATGATGAGCGGCGCGCCCTGCCCGGTGGAGCTGATGAAGCGCGTGCTCGAAGAGATGCACTGCCGCGAACTGGTGATTGCCTACGGGCAGACGGAGACCTCGCCGGTGGTGACGATGAGCGATGCGGGCGATTCACTGGAAGTGCGTGTGAACACGGTGGGCCGAGCCATGCCGCAGACCGACATCAAGATTGCCTCGCTCGACACCGGTGAGACGCTGCCCTACGGCCAGCAGGGCGAGGTGTGCGTGCGCGGCTACGCGCTGATGAAAGGCTACGACGGCGATCCTGAAGGAACGGCACAGGTGATCCAGAACGACGGATGGCTGCGAACCGGAGATTTAGGAGTGATGCGCGAGGACGGCTGCATCCACATCACCGGGCGCTCGCGCGACGTGATCATTCGCGGCGGCGAGAACATTTATCCGCGCGAGGTGGAGGAGTTCCTCTACACGCATCCCAAGGTGGGCGAGGTGCAGGTGATCGGGATTCCCAGCGCGCGGCTGGGCGAGATCGTGGTGGCGTGGATTCGCCTGCGGCCGGGCCTGAAGCCGGATATCGACGCAACGGAGCAGGAGATCAGGGAGTTCTGCCAGGGACAGATCGCGTACTACAAGATTCCCGAGCACGTGCGCTTTGTGACGGAGTTTCCGGCCACGCTCTCGGGCAAGATACAGAAGTACAAGATGCGCGAATTCGAGATTGAAGCGCGGGGATTGCAGGACGTGGCGAAGACGGCGACGGCTTAATTCACCAGCGCCGGCGCGGGGACCGACACTTTCTGCGCCTGGGCCGCGTCATGGACGGCGGCGGCATCGCGCGTGATGGCGATGACTGTCATATCGTCCTGCTGGCCGAACTGTTTGGCTGCCTCGACGATCGATGCCACCGGTTCCATGGAGATTGCGCGGCTGCGCTCGAAGCCGAAGAGCTCACCCTTGGGGTTTTGCGCCTCGACAATGCCGTCGGAGTAAAAGGTGAGGCGGCTGCCGCGCGGCATCTGGAAGCGAATGGTCTCATAGCGCGTGCCGGATTTTGCGCCGAGCGGCAGAGCTCCCGAGATCGCCACCTCCTGACCATCGAGATAGGGCGGCAAATGCCCAGCGTTCGACAGGACGACAGCGCCATCGGGGAAGATGTGTGCCGCGAGCGCCGTGGAAAAGTTGCCGGCTACGCGGCCAACGAGCCGCTGGTTGAGATTGGCCAGCAACTCCGCGGGCTCCGAGGTGTACTCGGTCACGCCGCGGATGGCGCCCACGAGCACAGAGACCAGCATGGCCGCGGGCAATCCCTTGCCGGCCACGTCGCCGATCACCAGCAGCAGCGAGCCCTCCGGCGCGGGCAGAATCTGGAAGAAGTCGCCGCCCACCTGCTGCGCCGGCACGTAGGCGCTTTCAATGGAGAATCCGGGCACGTGCTCGAGCTGCTCCGGCAGAATGATCTGCTGCACCTCGCGCGCCGCCGCCATCTCGGTTTCAAGATGCGCCTGCTGCTGGGCAATGCGCGTGGAGCGGAGGACGAGAATGATCGCCAGCGAGAGCACGAAGAGGCACCCGTCGATGCTGTTGGCATTGATGGTGAACGGGCCGACTGTCCAATTGAAAACTGCATTTTGGAAATGGAACGCCGGACCCGCCAAAGCGGGGATCTGGCTCACGATAAAGACGCCGAGCTGCACGTAGATAGACAAGCTGGACACAACAGCCGGGATGAGCAGGATGCCCGCTTCTTGATTCCCGCGCCGCCAGTGCGCGATGAGCAAGATGGGGATGATGCCCGCGATGAGGCTGAGCTCCGGCGTAAAGCTGACCAGAGTGCCGATCGGAGAGCCCGACCCGGTGGCTGACTGCCACGATCCAAAGAGAATCCCTATCGCGGAGACCACCAGCCACGCCTGCAGCCAGCGCTTCAACGGCATGCGCAGAAAGGCAAGGAACATGAGGGTTTGAAGCACCAGGCCGACGATGTTGAAGCAGCCGCCGATGTAGACCGACTACGTGGGAAGATTATGGAAAAGCTCGTAGAACTGCAGAGGCGCGTGCAACGCGCTGACGAGGAACAGCAGGAAGATCCAGAGATACTCGCGCTGCTGCCGCTGCGCCGTGAAGAGCGCCAGCGCGATGATCCCCAGGCCCAACCCGGCGAACTGGTAAAACCACCCCAGAAGATTGTCGCCAATGGTCGTGAGCCAGACGTGATCGCTGAGCGCGGTTTCCTGGCCGATGACGAGGTTGTATGGATAAAAGCCAGGGAAAGAGTTGACCCAGTCATTGGTGGAAACGTGCAGGCGCATGGCGATGACGACAGAGCCTGTGGCAATCATCGCATCGGGAATACGCTTGACGATGCGCGCCTGGAAACCGTACGGGCGGTACGGCGAGACGTTGCCGTTGGCGAACATTTTCTCGCCATTTACGTAAATCTCGAACGCACTCGAGAGATTGAATTCCTCGAGCGAGAGCCCGGTCTGGTTGGGGGCTGTTTTGACGTGCAGACGGTACCAAATGACTGACGGATGCTGCGTGGGAAAGCTTTGCCTCAGCGACTGATTGGTATCCAGGCGCGTCCACTGGGAGTCGTCGTAATCGGTGCGTGCGTAGGACGGATCGTCGCCGGCCTTGATGAACCAGACCACGCCCAACTCAGTGGGCTGGCGCAGCGTGGTGGCGTTAAAGGTCTGTGCGCAGAGCGGCGCGGGCGGGACGAGCAAGAGAACAAGAGACACGAAGAGGCAAATCCCGGCCAAGCGCCGGGGAAGGCGCAGGGAGGTGGGAAAGAGCATAGGGTGGACTCGGCCTCCAGCCGTGGTGTTTCCACCCTACCACTGCGCTCTTTGGTTCCGCGACGAAAATTCTGCGGGGTTGGCGCCGATATTATTGGGCGGGTGGAGGCGCCGGCGCGGCTGCAGGAGCCCGCTTGGCGGTGAACTCTTGCGGAGGACGGTTGCCGCCAGGGCCGCCGTTGCCACCGCCGCCAAAGGTGCGCGTGAACTTGATGGAATCAGGTCCATCGGCGGTTCCCTTGTAGCTCATGGTGAACGAATTGCCATTGAAGTTCCGGACGACGTCGAAGGTGATGGTATCCGCGGTCACCTTGCCATTGGTGATTTGCACGTCGCCCATCAGGTTCGACATCGTGCCTGTAACCGTCATGGTTGCGGCGTCGACCGTAAACGTGAATGTCGTGGTCTGCGTGTTGCCGCCGCGTCCGGGCACATCAGCTGTCCATTTGCCGTTAAAGTCGGCGGCCAGCGCGGTGACGGAACCGAGCGCGAAAACAAGAGTTGCGAGCGCGAGTTTCTTGATCATGAGTTTCTCCCAACGATCGATTGGATCGGGCGCGGGACTGAAGACCCGGCGCCTGTTAGAGAAGGACGTTCGGGCGACAGGGGAAGTCTCAGAGGCAGGGAGTAGGCAGTAGGGAATAGACCCTGCGGGGATGGCCGGGAGTGCGTGGAGGGCCGGTTTGGGAGCGAAAGGGGCCGATTAGGGTGGTTTTGGGGCTCGTTACGCTACAGCTTTCGACCGCTTTTGACTGCAATTTTTGGTCTATTTTGTTGATTTTAAATAGTTTAAATTCCGCATTCAGGTTAGATACCCTACTGGGGTATAGGTGAAGAATTTTTTATTTATTTATTTATTCTCCCCACGAGTTCAAGTTCGCGGGGCACATTCACGCGAAGGGATGCAGGCCGCATGGAATGATTGTGCGGCAAGACGGGAAAATTCTCTGCAAACTGTCAAAATATTATCTGTCTCACTTTGGGGGTGCAGTCCAGCGTGGGGTGCTCGTAGCTTGTAGATGCCGGCGTTGGTGGTTCCCCCGGTCCGAAAATCCGGCTCCGGGGCACCCCTTGTCGTGGTGAGGTTGCGTCGTCAAGATCCGGATCACGCGCCGCACGATCTATCGCAAATCAGGTCTTAAAATGGAGATTCCGGATGAATGCACGAAGTCTCATTTATCTTGGCCTCACTTGGGTGGGAGCGTTTTCTGTGGTTCCAGCCGCATTAACTGAGGTTCCTCTTGAATCCGTGCCGAAGGTCGACCTAAGCCGCTACACGGGGCGTTGGTACGAGATTGCAAGGTACCCAAACCGCTTCGAGCGTAAATGTGACCGTAATGTCACGGCGACGTATACCCTCCGCGCCGACGGCAAGATCAGCGTAGTGAATACATGCACGACTCGCGAAGGAAAGCTGGCCCAAGCGAAGGGCTGGGCCAAGGTGGTCGACCAGAAAACCGGCTCAAAGCTCAAGGTGACATTTTTTTGGCCGTTCTTTGGTGATTATTGGATTATCGACCTGAGCCCGAACTACGAGTACGCCGTAGTCGGCGAGCCGAGCCGGAAGTACCTATGGATTTTGAGCCGCACTGCGAAGATGGACGAAAAGCTCTATGCCGAAATTACAAGCCGCTTAGCGGCCAAGGGCTACGATGCCGCCAAGCTAGAGCGGGGGAAGCAGACCGACTGACCGGGGACTCTGCGACGAATCTCCGAAGAATGACAACGTAGATTTTGATGCGGGCTTCTGAGACAGGATTGCAGCCGCTCGGAGCGAAGGCTACTTGACGAGGCCGGCGCGGTGGATGCGCTCGACCTGTTTGTTATAGCGGCCGAGGAGGGCGTTGCAGCGGACGATGGCGATGTCCTGCAACATGCGCGTGCCGTCTTTGAGATAGCTGATGCGGGTGCGCTCGTCGTGGGCCCAGCTGACAGGAACTTCCTGGACGCGGTAGCCGCGCTTGAGGGCGATGAAGAGGATTTCGGGATCGAAGCCCCAGCGCTCGATGGTCTGCAACTGGAAGACGGTCTGCGCGGCGGTGCGGGTGAAGGCCTTGAAGCCGCATTGCGTGTCGGCGAAGGGAAGCCGCATGACGGCGCGCGTGACGCCGTTAAAGCAGCGGCCGAAGAATTGCCGATAAAGCGGCTGGCGGATGGTTTGGCGGGTGCGCTCGAGCCAGCGGGAACCTATGGCGATGTCGGCGCCGGCGGCAATGGCGGCAAAGAGGCCTTCGGCCTCCTCAATGGGCGAGGAGAGATCGGCGTCGGTGAACATGACTACCTCGCCGAAGGAGTGGAGGATGCCGTTGCGCACACTGTAGCCCTTGCCGTGGTTGCCGGGATTCTGGAGCAGACGGACCTCGGGGTGGTCCTGGGCGAAGGCGCGGACGATTTCGGCGGTCTGGTCGCGGGAGCCGTCGTCGACCACGACGACCTCGGCGCTCCAGCCACGCTGGCGGACGCAGGCAACGACCGAGTGGAGGGCGTTCAAGATGCGCGCAGCCTCGTTATAGGCGGGAATCACGATGCTGTAGTACGGATAGGGCATTCTACGGCGATTCCTGAGTAAGTGTATCCTTTGAGGGCTAATTCAGTGTCGACGGCTCCCTATTGGTCGCGTCGACTTGGAGTTGCCGGCTTCGGGACACGGCAACTCACGAATCGCTACGGCGCTGACTCTTGCAGGTCGCGGCCTGCGGTTCGCGGCCGGGGCAGTTGTGCAAGGGGTAGCCTCTCGGACATGATAGCGCACCCCTCGGGTTTGGACCGTGGCGGCGGTCCTGGCCCAAGATTGTGCCCAAACTGCTGATGCGCAAAGGATAAATTCCCACAGGGGGCTTGCTTTTTCGCGCGCAGCCCTGCAAAATCCGTTTATGCTGAGTGCGGAGGTTTAAGCGAGATGACAAAAGCGGACCTTGTGGAGAAGGTGACGGCCCTGGGCGATTTGACCCGGCGCGATGGTGAAGTGATCGTAGAAACCATTTTCGGCTCCGTGATCGGCGCCCTGCAAAGCGGGGACAAGATCGAGATTCGTGGTTTCGGCTCGTTTCGCATCCGCCAGCGCAATCCCCGCATTGGCCGCAACCCCAAGACCGGCGCGCGCGTCGAAGTGCCTGCCAAGAAGGTTCCCTACTTTAAGCCGTCGAAGGAATTGCGCGACCTGGTGAACCCCGGCGAGGCTGTCGCCAAGAGCTAGGGTCTGTCCACAGTCCCTGGTTAGCTACGCAATGAAATCCAGCCACGTTCACGGCCGGCGGGAGCGGGTTTCGCCTGCTTCGCGGATGCCGATGACTGCCATCATGCGACCGGTGTGCCCGTGGGATGCGCGATGCGAGAAGAACAGATCCCCCTGGCATTGCGTGCAACCGGCCACCACCTGAATGGATCGCGGTGAAAGCCCGCAGGCGAGCAACTGGCGGCGGTTGGCTTCGACGAGATCCACGTGCAGGCTGGGTCCGATGGGCGAATGGCCCGGCGCGCGTTGCGTCAAAAACAGCATGGGGTACCTGGTTTTGACGGGGTCGGAGGAAAAGACCTCGTGGAAGAGCTCGCGCGCGTAAGAAAACTGCGATTCGAATTCTGAAAATATCTCTTCGCCCACGGCGTAGCAGCAGGCGGAAGCGCCGGGACCGATGGCGGCGATGAGATCGGCGGGCCGGGAGCCATAGGCCAGGCGCAAGCGGCCGACGCCGGTTTCGACGATGCGCTTGACGGTTCCGCGCCAGCCGGCGTGGAATGCGGCGACGACACGTTGGCGGCGATCGGCCACCAGAACCGGGATGCAATCGGCGGTTTGCACGGCGAGCAGCAGACCGGGCTCATCGGTGATCTGGCCGTCGGCGCGGCGAGGAGCGGGGCGGGCTGCATCGGAGCGGGTGGCGTGGAGGACAAGGTTCGAATGGAACTGGCGGAGGGCTAGGACGGGGGTTGTGGCGTTGCCGGTGACGGCTTCGGCAAGCAGGCGGCGGTTGGCGAGGACGGTCTCCCGGTCGTCGGCTGCGGTGAAGCCGAGATTCAGCTCGCCGGGCCCCCACCCCACGGACGAAGACCTGTCCGCGGGGGCCCCGGGCGCGTCTTCAGCGCAATAGGCACGGTTGAAACCGCCTTTCCGGGTGCTGAATCCGCTGGAAAGCCAGGGAAGATCCCAGCCGGGAATGGGCAGCCATTCGACGCCATTGGGGGCGCGGCGGGGAACAGGGCGGGGCGGAGCGAGATCTTCAGGAGCGACGCGAGGAGCGACGCGGTCGAGACGGGGTGGGCGGGGGCTGCGGGGTTGCGGACGGCGCGGGTTGCGGACGAGGCCCGCCTGCTGAAAGAGGGCGTCGAGCGATTCGATCTCCGGAACAGCGGGGGCTGGAAAAGCGGAGGATGGAGGACGGGAAGAAGGCCGCATCGCAGCTTTGATTCTATCGAGAACAGGGACCAAGAGACCAAGGGAACAAGGGAACAAGAAGGCAGGGACTGAGGGACTACGGGACTGAGGAAGCGAGGGAGCGAGTCAGCGAGACCGGCAAGAGAACATGGGCCTACCTTCCGGTAGGCCCGTTCGAGAGGCAGTTAAGGGAGGGTAGCCAGGGAGGAATTTTGAGAAGAGGTTCCGAAGAACCCTCAAGAGAGAGTTACCTTGCTTTGGTGGGACATCATGGGGAAGCCTCTGCTAATTACTTAGATTGATGCATAAGTTGGGCAAAGGTTGCAAGGGTTTTTTCGGTGGGCCGAAAAAAGAGGGAATCGGGCCGGGCGGGCGGCTTTTACCTGTCTGGCACCCCTCGCAGGCAAAACAAGGCAAAAGGCTTGCACGTACGAGCGTGGATTGGGCACTCTTTAGATTGTGAGGAAGTGGGTCTTCATCGCGGTAGCCTTGGTCGTGCTCGGGGTGATCGCGTACTACGTGTACGAACACCGCGGCTGGCTGGGGCTGGGAAGCGCCGGGGGAGGCGTGCCCACCGACGAAACGAACGCCGATCTGGAGCCGGCGCATGTCTCGTGGCACGCGGTCGACCGGATCCAGGATGGATTCAGGATCGATATGCCGTCGGACACGAGCGAGATCCAGATTCCCGCCTACAACGTGAAGGGCGACGCCGAGGAGATGAATATGCTCATCGCCATGCCCAACGCGGAGACGACCTACGCGATTGCGTGGGACGACAATCCCCCGGTGGAGCGGGCGAGCGGCGAAGCGGTGGAACGCACGCTGGACAATGCGCGGGATGGCGCGCTGGCGCGGACCCAGACCACGCTGATGGGTGAATCGCGCGCCAACTAC
>Ga0326728_10003363_pt1 | contig 50005 bp, 42 predicted proteins | sample MB3enrmetagenome_FD_207602 | JGI IMG/M metagenome (GOLD analysis project Ga0326728, IMG submission 207602) | Lab enriched peat soil microbial communities from McLean, Ithaca, NY, United States - MB31MN | ecosystem: Environmental > Terrestrial > Soil > Wetlands > Peat | place: USA: New York... | reverse complement strand
GGCGATAATCCTGGGAGTTACCCATTGATTCATGTTTTTGGCGTAAACCTGACGATAACTAAAATCCCCGCCGTCCGCTCCGGGGGCGTGCCTTTACAGAGGACAGGCGGCGTGCCGGTGATACGTTGATTCGAGTGAACAGTGACGAGTGAACAGTAAACAGTGAACAGTGACGAGTGAACAGTGAACAGTAACGAGTGAACAGTGAACAGTAACGAGTAAAAGCTTTTACCGATCACCGTTCACCGATCACTGTTCACTGACAAGGGGAACAGGAATGAAATGCCGGGGACATCCTGACTGCAGTGATCAGTAACGAGTGATCAGTAACGAGTGAACAGTAACGAGTGAACAGTAACGAGTAAACAGTAACGAGTAAAAGCTTTTCACTGATCACTGATCACTGTTCACCGATCACTGATCACTGTTCACTGATCACCGCTTCACCGGAACGTCGTGAGACAGTACCGACACTTTTAACAGGCATCGTCGTGAGACAGATGCGAAAGGAGCATCACGCATGAGAAGTATCCACCTCGCAATCATTGCAAGCCTCGCAGTAACTGCCACCGCAGTAATCGCCTATGCAACGGGCAGCCTCGAACACACCCAAGGGGTCCTCTATTCCTCGGGCGATCCCATCCAGCAGTGCTCTCCCCAAGCCACGCTCCCGGCCAAAACGCTCGGGACAAAGTATTTTGCCAACTACACCACGGCTTCCCTTAACTGCATGGATGTCTACGGCTACACCGGCACTCAGTCGGCCCCGGCACAGGTGCCCATCAAATTCCGCATCGGCGGCTTTGTTACGGGCACGGAAACCGACTTCGGCATTGTCAACGCGACCGGCAAGATCTTATGGCCGGCATCCGGGGTCACCAAGATCGGCTTCCAGGCAATCAGTTCCGCCAACAATACGACAAAAGTCAGCGGCGCTTCACGGTAAACAGTGAACAGTAAACGGTGAACGGTGAACGGTGAACAGCGCTTTTAAGGTTTTTACTTGTCACTGATCACTGTTCACTCGTCACCCAAGAAAGGAGCACCACCATGGCAGTTATCGGCAGCAACAGCTCGACCCTTATCGATGTGGCCAACAGTCTCGATCCTGACGGCAGGGTCGCGAGAGTCGCGGAACTTCTCAACCAGACCAACGCTCTCCTGGAGGATATGCCCTTCATTGAATCCAACATGGAGACCGGGCATCGCTCCGTGGTCCGCACCGGCCTTCCCTCGGCAACCTGGCGCAAGCTGTACCAGGGCATACAGCCTTCCAAGTCCACCCGCACCCCGGTAATCGACACCTGCGGCATGCTGGAAGCACGAAACCACGTTGACAAGGACGTGGCGGAACTGAACGGCAACACGGCCGCCTTCCGTCTCTCCGAAGGGATCGCCGAGGTGGAGGCTATGAACCAGACCATGGCCCAGACCCTGTTCTACGGCGATACCACGGTCAACCCGGAACGCATCAACGGCCTTACCCCCCGCTACAACACGATTTCCAACTCGGTGCCGATTTCCCACAACGTCATCAACGGCGGCGTCGGTTCCTCGAATACCTCCATCTGGCTCGTGGTCTGGGGTGAAAACACCGTCTTCGGCGTCTACCCCAAGGGGAGCCGTGCCGGACTGGTGCATGAGGACCTGGGTCTTGAAGACGTGCTCGACGGCAACGGCGGCTTTTACCGCGCCTACAAGGACTGGTGGCAGTGGAAGAACGGCTTGGTGGTCAAGGACTGGCGCTACTGCGTGCGTATCTGCAACATCGACGTCAACAACCTGACTACCGAATCATCGGCGGCCGACATTATCAAGTTGATGATCAAGTCGATCCACCGCATTCCGTTCATCACCATGGGCCGCCCGGTATTCTACGCCAACCGCACCGTGCGCGAGATGCTGGACATTCAGGCCCTCAACAAATCCAACTACGTCCTGGCAATCAAGGAAGCGGCCGAGCAGTTCAAGACCACCTTCATGGGTATCCCCATCAAGACCTGCGACCAGCTGCTTTTGACGGAAGCGAAGGTTTCTTAAATGCGTGAATGGTGAATAGTGAGGGGTGAGGGGTTAAAGCCTTTACTCCTCACTCCTCACAACTCACGACTCACGTTTTTCAAAAGAAAGGACTACCCAATGATTCTCGATTCCTCCCTTCAGCTCGCCCTGGCGCAGGCTGTCACGGCTTCCGCTCTCAGTGCCAATGTCATCGATATCGGCTCGGCCCGCAACATCGGCGCCGGTGAAGATCTTTACCTCTACATCCAGACCAACACCGCCGTAACGGCTGCCGGCAACGCCACGGTCAACTTTCAGTTGCAGACCGATGCCACGTCGGCGCTCCCCACCCCTGCTACCGTGCTCGATTCGGGGGCGGTCCCCATCGCATCCCTGGGCGCCAACAGCTGCCTGAAGTTCAGGATTCCCACGGCGGCTTTCAAGGAGTTCGTGGCCCTGAACTTCCTGGTCACCAACGGCCCGCTCACTGCCGGTGCTTTCACGGCCGTGATCGCTCTTGACGTACCGGACAACACCATCTATCCGTCCGGTTTTAATATCATGTAATTTTGAAAGGCGTGAATCGTGAGGAGTGAGGTGTGAATAGTTAAAGACTTTAATTCCTCACCATTCACGTCTCACGATTCACGCCGTTAAAAAGGAGTTAATCATGGCTCGTTATCGTGCAAATCAGCTGGGCTTTGACGGGAAGCAGCTCCGAGAGCCCGGCGAGGAGTTCGACTTTGACGGCAAAGAGGCGGACTGGATGGACCCTCTGGATGACAGCGGCCGGTCAAAGAAGGACGTTAAGGACAAACTCAAGGAAGCAGGGGCAGGCGAAGGAAAGTAGGGGCGCTTGTCATGCACCCTGATTGGAATCAAAGTTCTCTCCCCCAGCGGGGGAGGGTCAGGGAGGGGGAGCAAGTGCAAGATCAAATGATCCCCCCTCCTAACCTCCCCCCGCTGGGGGGAGGAACAAATCTCCGGTGGGAGTAAATAACAATGTCCGCCACATCCGACGTCCAAATTTGCAACATGGCCCTGGCACACTGCGGGATTTCGCTGCTGATCGCCGATCTGGCCGAAAACAGCAATCAGGCCGAGCTGTGCAGCCTCTTTTACGAGCCGACGCGCAACAAGGTATTGCAGGCCATGCCCTGGCCGTTCGCCCGCAAATACGCCCCGTTGCAGGACATTGGTTCACCCCCGGCGAATTGGCATTTCCGCTACCTTTACCCGACCGACTGCCTGAAGTTCCGCAACATCGTCAACAACGGCTACGTCCCGTTTTTGCCAGGCATTTACCCAGGGCTCTATGCCGACTTCATTGTATGCCTGCCCCCCAGGACGCCGTTCCAGATCGGGCTGGCAGCCGACGGCAGCTCCAAGGTCATCTATACCAACGTTCGCGACGCACATGGCGAGTACACCGTTGTAGTCACGGACCCGACCCTGTTCCCGCAGACGTTCGTCAACGCACTTGCCTGGGCCTTGGCGGCCGAGTTGGCCATTCCCCTGACCACGGACATTCAGCGGGCGCAACTGGCGCAGACCAAGTATCTGTCGTCGCTCCTTGAGGCCGGTGCGGACCTGCTGAACGAAAACGAGGACGGCCCGCAACCGGAGAGCGACTTTATAAGGGCAAGGCGATAGAGGCGTGAGGAGTGAATAGTGAATAGTGAATAGTGAATAGTGAGGAGTAAAGGCTTTAACCCCTTACCATTTACGTTTCACGCCTCACGGTTTTAACCCCTCACCCCTCACTACTCACCATTCACGCCTTTAAGAAAGGGGTTAAAAAAGTGGGCCAGGGAATACCGCAAATCACATTCGCCTCGGGAGAGCTTTCGCCCTCGCTGTACGGCCGCATCGATCTGGCCAAGTATTACACCGGTCTGGCGGAATGCCGCAACTTCATCGTCCGGCCGACCGGAGGGGTGGACAACCGTCCCGGCACCGCGTTCATAGCCGAGGTCAAAGACAGCTCAACCAAGGTGCGGCTGATCCCCTTTTCCTTCTCCACCACCCAGACCTATGTGCTGGCCTTCGGCAATCAGTACCTGTGGGTCTTCATGAACGGCGGCCAAGTGCTCTATCCGGCCGGCAACGCGAACGCCGGACAGGTCGTGGAGGTCGCCACCCCCTATCTGGCGGCCGATCTGCCGCTTCTGAAGTTCACCCAATCCGCCGATGTCATGACCATCACGCATCCCAACTACCCGACCCAACAGCTCTCCAGGACCGAGCATTGGGCGTGGTCGTTCGGCCAGTTCGCCAACGTCAACGGACCGTTCCAGGACACCAACATCGACCAAAGCATCACGGTGTATGCCTCAAACACGTCGGGAACCGTAACCATCACTGCAACCAAGGCGCTGTTCGCCGCCAACATGGCCGGCATGCTGATGTACATCTCAGAGGCTCCGGACGCCACAACGCCCGTGTGGGGAGTGCAGCAGACGATCAATGCCGGCCAGATCGTAAGGGCCGGGGAGTACTACTACCAGGCCATGACCGCCGGAACCACCGGAACCGTCATGCCCGACCACACGGAAGGGACCGCCTGTGACGGCAACCCCGGTATTTCCTGGAAGTACCTTAACTCAGGCTCGGGTATCGTCCAGATCACCGGGTATACCTCGCCCACGGCCGTCACCGCCAACGTGCTGACGCCGCTCCCGGTGAACCTGCAAGTGGTCGTCATACCACAGCAGATCACCGCGATAACGACGGGAACCGTGAACCCTTGGGTATGCGTGTCGATCACGGTCCCGAATCACGGCTATGCGAACGGCAATTCGGTCGTTATCTCGGGCGTGAACGGCACGCAGTGCAATGGGGCATGGATCATCCAGGTCATCGATGCGAACAGGTTTTACCTCGAAGGGTGCTACGATAATACGCCATGGAACGGAGGCGGGATCTGTTCGAATGCCCTGCTTGCTGTTCCCTCCTACCAGTGGGCCTTTGAATCGTGGGGCGGCAACAAGTCGTGGCCGGGCACGACCGCCTATTACCAACAGCGCCAGTGCTTCGGCGGCTCGGCCGACTTCCCGCAGACCATCTGGATTTCCCGCACCGCCGGGTACCTGGATTTCGGGATGAACGTAGTGCTTCTGGACGATGACGCGATCACCTTCACCGTGGCGTCCCGGGAGGTCAACTATGTGCGCCACATGATCGAGATGACGGACCTGATCGTACTCACCTCCAGCGGGGAGTGGATCATCCAGGGGGACGCCAACGGGGTCTTGACCCCCAGCTCCATCAGCGTCAAGCGCCAGGGATACAACGGCTGTTCCGATGTGCCCCCCATCGTGGTCAACTATACCATCATCTACATCCAGTCCAAGGGATCACAGGTCCGGTCCCTGGCCTACCAGTTCCAGACCGATTCCTATATCGGCGAGGACATGACCGTCATGTCGTCCCACCTGTTCCAGGGCCATACGATCCTGGAATGGGCGTTCCAGCAGATCCCCTATTCGTGCATCTGGGCGGTGCGCGATGACGGCGTGCTGCTCGGGTTCACCTACCTGCAGGAGCAGCAAGTGGCTGCCTGGCACCGGCACGATACGGACGGGCTGTTCGAGTCGGTCTGCACGATCGTCGAGGGGAACGTGGACGCCGTGTATGTGGTGGTGAACCGTACGATCAACGGCCAGACGAAACGGTATATCGAGCGGTTTGACAGCCGGCAGTGGACCTCTGTGCAGGATGCGTTCTTCGTGGATGCCGGGCTGACCTATAACGGAGCCCCTGCAACGGTATTCTCGGGCCTGGACCACCTGGAGGGAAAGACGGTCTCGATCCTGGCGGACGGCTTCGTCCATGGCCAGAGGGTGGTTGCAGGAGGGTCGGTCACGCTTGAGTACGCCGCCTCGGTGGTGCACATCGGTCTGCCGATTACGGCGGAGATCACAACCCTCAACCTGAATGCGCCGGGCCAGAACATCATGGACAAGAAAAAACTCATCAGCAAGGTGTCGCTGATCTGCGAGTCCTCCCGGGGGATCATGGCCGGCCCGGATAGCAATCACCTGCGGGAGTACAAGGACCAAAGCGGCGTGTTGGGCACCGGCGCTCCACTGCCGCTGCAGACCGGCATGTTCGAGATCCTGACCCAGGCGGCATGGGGCAAGAACGGCACCGTGGTGGTGCAGCAGGCAGACCCGCTGCCGCTGTCGATACTGACGGTGATTCCTGATGTGGCTGTTGGGGGGACTTAGAGGCGTGAATGGCTAGAACCTTGTGAATGGTGAATGGTGAATGGTGAATGGTGAATGGTGAAAGGAATGACGTAGGGGCGCTGCTTGCCGCGCCCGCATTGCAGACGACAAACAAGGGCGCGGCAAGCAGCGCCCCTACCGGAGGAATTTAAATGATACAGCCCGATCAAGCAACGTATGTCTTTTACACCGGCGTGCTCGGAATTCTGGGCTGGATAGGCCGGTCCCTGATGCACCTGGTCAAGGAGGTCAAGGCGGTCAGCCTGATCGTCCGGACCTGCCCCGGCTGCCGGGACACTGTCACTAAGATAGATGAGGCAAATGAGCATCTATGAAAACTGCGGTTGAGGGTTGAAGGTTGAGAACTCATCTCTCAACTCTCATTTCTCAGCAGAAGGAATTATATGAAGGCGGAGCTTGTACCTGCACAGATAGAGCATATCCCGGCCATTGCGGCCGATATGCGCGAGGCGGACCGGGAAGAGTTACGGGCCGCCTGGTGCTTGACCCCGCTGGATTGCATGTTTCACGGGCTGGCGCACTCGGAGAAAGCCTGGGTAGGGTTCATCGACGGGGAACCGGTCTGCATGTTCGGAGTGGTGGCGTCCTCGATCCTGGGCAATGTGGGGCGGCCCTGGATGGTGGGCACAAAGCAGCTCGATGAGCATCCGCTCGTGTTCCTGCGCCGCTGCAAGAGGGAGGGGTGTTTACGGGAGATGCGTGAGCGCTTCGACGTGCTTACGAACTACGTGGATGCGCGTAACACGCGGGCAATCCAGTGGTTGGTGTGGCTGGGATTCGAGATCAGTACCAATCCGCAGAAGATAGGGCCGTACAAGATGCCGTTTTTTAAATTCGAGATGAGGCGTGAACAGTGATCAGTGAACGGTGAACGGTTTTACTGATTACTGCTCACCGATCACTGATCACTCCCAGGGGGTTGAAATGACCGTATCCAACTCAGTACGCACCGCGACGATCATCGGCAACGGCACCACCGGGCCGTTCCAGTTCGTTATCTACTTTCTTGAAAACTCCGATATCACGGTGACCAAAACCAATGTGTCGGGATTCACGGCAACTCTTAACGAGGTGACCGACTACACGCTGACCGGCGCCGGGTCGGCCACGGGTGGCATCATCACGACCACTGTTGCGTTGCAACCCGGCGAAACGCTCACTATTGCCCGTGTTCTGCCCCTGTTGCAAGGCGTCGATCTGAGCAACCAGGGGTCGGTATTCCCGGAGACACTGGAAACAGCTCTTGACCGGTTGACCATGATCGCTCAACAACAGCAAACGGCTATAAGCAACACTATGGGCCCGCAAGGCCCCCAGGGATTCACGGGGCCGCAAGGGGCCGGCGCACAGGGGGCTACGGGCGCGCAAGGTCCGTCCGGCCCTGTCGGCAGTCAGGGTGCGCAGGGTTTTTCAGGACCACAAGGCTATCAAGGGAATGCCGGCACGCAAGGTCCGCAAGGGAATCAGGGCAATCAGGGCTACCAGGGTGCTACGGGCAACCAGGGCAATCAAGGGCCACAGGGCGTACAAGGTTATCAAGGAACCCAGGGCAATCAAGGGTTTCAAGGCTACCAAGGAGCCCAGGGGATCAACGGCAGTCAAGGCGGAGCAGGCACACAAGGCCCGCAGGGAGCGCAAGGATACCAAGGATACCAAGGGGCGTTAGGCAATCAAGGTTATCAAGGAAATTCAGGTGTTCAAGGCCCTCCCGGAACCGGCTTGACAAAAATCGGCGTCCCATGGACATCAGGGCAAAACTGGGTTGTTGGTGATGCTCCGAGCTACAACGGGAATGTGTATTGCTGCATCGTCGCAATCAGCAATTCAACAACCAATCCGGCCAGCGATACCACTCACTTTGTCCTACTCGGGGCGCAAGGGACGCAAGGAACCCCAGGAGCGCAAGGGGCAGCCGGGCTACAAGGGAATGTCGGCAGTCAGGGTGCAACAGGCCCCCAGGGGAACCAAGGTTATCAAGGTTCACAGGGGGCAGCGGGTGTTCAAGGTCTTACCGGGCCTCAAGGTGTGACAGGCCCGCAGGGTAACATAGGGTCTCAAGGAGCAACAGGGCCGCAAGGAAGTCAAGGGAATCAAGGTTACACAGGCAGTCAAGGCGTCATAGGCCCGCAGGGCGCGCAAGGCGCGACAGGGCCGCAAGGTGTTATTGGCCCCCAGGGCCTTTCCGGCTCTCAAGGGCCTCTAGGCTCTCAGGGCTATGCCGGCAGCCAGGGGCCTGCCGGCGTGCAAGGGTCCGCAGGTGCGCAGGGTCCGCAAGGCACAATCGGGCCTGAGTTTACCACCGAACAATACGCGGAAAGCCTTGTTGTGGGGACTCCGGCTTCTATAAATCTCGGCAACGTGAATGCAGGCGACAGGATTCTTGTTTCCGCGATTATGAACATCCAGGGAGGCTCCTCGGCCAATGTCTCGGGAACTATTTACGGTGGCGGGACAGCTACAATAACTTTTTGCGGGCCGTATTCCGCAACCAATGAATTACAGGCCCCTTCAGTTCCGGCAGCTACCGGATTGAGTAATCATTGTATTACCGGGATTGTGTTTGTCACAGCCAGCGGAACTTTGACGCTTAACGCCTCGTTGCAGTACAGCGGCTCGCCTGGGGCGTACTCCGCCTATATCTATTCCGTTTTCTATAAAGGACCGTAAACGGTGAACAGTGAACGGTGATCAGTAAGCAGTTATCAGTGATCAGTAATCAGTAAAAGCTTTAACTCGTTACTGTTCACTGATCACTGTTCACTGATAACTGTTCACTTGAAAAAAGGAGCCAACATGAAAATTTCAATCTTCACACCAACGCACGACCCGAAATATCTTCATGAGGTATATGACAGCATCTATGATCAAGACTTTGATGAATGGGTCGTTTTGTACAATAACGGGGCTGAAATTATTGGATTTGATGACCCTCGGGTAATTGAAATCCAGATCGATGAAAAGATGAAGGGAGTCGGCCAGTGTAAAGGAATTGCCTGTGACAACTGCACCGGGGATATCCTCGTTGAGTTGGATCATGACGATCTTCTGACCTCAAACGCGATAGCGGAAATCCGCAAAGCCTTTGAAAATCCTGAAATCGGATTTGTCTATTCCAACGCCATCATTATAGGAATGAACGGCGAGAAACAACCGCGTTTCCTTTCCGAACACGGTTGGGAATATAGAAGGACTAATTTCCGTGGGCGTCTGCTCAATCAACCGATTGCCTTTGAGCCCACCCCGGCAAGTGTGTCCAGGATATGGTATGCCCCGGATCATGTCCGGGCTTTCCGCAAGAGTATTTACGATCAGGTTGGCGGGTACGATCCCGGCCTTGAAGTTTTGGACGATCAGGACCTGATGTGCCGGATGTACCAGGTGACATGCTTTTACCACATCGACAAGCCTCTCTACGTCTACCGGGTCCACGGGGACAATACGTGGCTCAATGAGAACCGGAAGATACAGGAAGGGGTTTGGCCGCTTTACGACAAGTATATTGAGCCCATGGCCATGAAATGGGCCTACAACAATACACTTTTGAGACTTGACCTTGGTGGCCGTCTGAATAGGCAACTTGAGTATACCTCCGTTGATCTGAAGGATGCCGATGTATGCACTGACCTGAACGAGAGATGGCCGTTTGAAGACGGCTCTGTCGGAGTCGTCAGGGCGTTCGATGTGTTTGAACACCTGAAAGACCCATTGCACACAATGAAAGAACTGCAACGGGTTCTGGCGCCGGGCGGATACGCCTTTATCCAAGTGCCGTCAACGGATGGGCGTGGTGCGTTCCAGGACCCAACACACGTTTCTTTCTGGAATGAGAATTCGTTCTTGTATTACACGGACTCGCAATGGGCTCAGTACATTGACACCCCGGTGAGATTCCAGGCAATGCGGCTGTACACGACCGCGAAAAACGAGCAGCAGGTTTGCTGGACAGTGGCGCACCTGGTGAAGGTTACCGACGGGCTGCCGGGAATCATTAACATATAGTGAACAGTAAACGGTGAACAGTGACGAGTGAACAGTGACGAGAATTTTTTACTGATTACTGTTCACTGCTCACTGATCACGGAGGTTAAGATGATCAGACCGGCAAAACTTGGCGATATCCCTGACTTGGTGGGACTGGGGCGCCTGTTTCACGCTTCGACTCGGCTGGCGGAACTGGCGGCCTATGATAAGAGCTGCGTTGCCGATCTGCTGGCCTCGATGGTCCATTCGGCAAAATCCGTGGTGTTGGTGATGGAGAAGGATGGCGTTGTCGTGGGCGGGATCTGCGGGGTGGTTGTTCCGGCCTACTGGAACAACTCTTGTCTGATCGGCCAGCAGTTCGCCTGGTTTGTCCATCCGGATCACCGGGGGTTGGGGTCAGTCAGGCTCCTGGCGGAATTCGAGCGGGAAAGCTTCAAACGGGGAGCCCGGCTTATTTCGTCGGGCGCAAAACATGACGCCAGCTTCGAGGGGATGGATGCCGTGCTGAAACGTCGTGGTTATTTTGAACTGGAAAGTATGTATTTGAAAGCGGTGAACAGTGAACAGTGAACGGTTTAAAAGCAGTTACTGATTACTGTTCACTGATCACTGATCACGGAGGTTAAGAGATGCCGGCACTTCCAATCATAGCGGCGGTGGCAGCGGTTGCGGGCACCGGGGTGAGCGCGTACAGCGCCGTGGCCGCCGGGGACAACGCCAGAGCAACGGCCAATTACAACGCCCAGGTCGAACAGAACGCGGCCCAGGACGCTGAACAGCGCGGCGCCATCGCGGCGGCAGAGCACGATCAGCAGACGCGGCAGTTGATTGCCCGGCAGAACGCCACCATGTCAGCGTCCGGGGTGGATACATCTTCCGGATCTCCCCTGGACATCCTGACCGGTACGGCCGGCATGGGCAAGCTGGATTCGCTACGGATCCTCAACAACGCCCAGCGAACGGCTGACGGCCTGCAGGCCCAGTCCGGACTTGACCTGTTCAAGGGGGGGGCAGCCCAGACGGCCGGGTACTTCGGTGCAGGCGGGTCAATCCTGGGGGGTCTCGGGGGTTCCATCACCGGGTATTACGGGACCAGGAACGCCATGGCGCAGGATTCGTCAGATTAACCAGTGAACAGTGACGAGTAAACAGTGAACAGTAAACAGTGAACAGTAAACAGTAAACAGTGAACAGTGAACAGTGAACAGTGAGCAGTGAACAGTGAACAGTGAACAGAGTGTTTTTCCACTGATAACTGATCACTGTTCACTGTTCACTGATCTTCAGGAGCCAACAATGCCGCAAATGCCGACATATGACAACCCGACCATGGGGATCGCCCCGGTCGCCACGCCGCAAGCCGCATCGCTCGGGCCTGACGCCTTCGGGGCCGGGCTTGCCGGTGGTCTGGACAAGGTCTCGCAAGCCCTGGACGTTATGGCCACGCATTACGACCATGCCAAGGTTATGGCGGCCCGGAACGACCTTAACCAGCGGATGCAGGACCTGGCGTACAACCAGGAGATCGATCCGGACACCGGGCAGCCGATGGGTTACCTGCTGCGCCAGGGACAGGCGGCTGACGGTCTGGAACAGGAGTTCCGGGGCGATCTCCTGGAGAACCTGGACGATATCAAATCGGGGCTGGATAACGACACGCAGCGGGCGGCCTTCAACCAGATCGCCCAAAAGCACATCGATGCGTACAGCACCGCCATCAACGAGCATGAGTACAAACAGAAGATGGCGTACAACGGCGAGCTTACCAAGGCTAGCGTTGACCTGTCACTGAACAGCATTGCCCAGGATTTCCAATTTCCCGACCTGGTCAGCTCCCATATCGATGACGGCATCACCGCGCTCAAGTCACAGGCCGCGCTCAACGGTATAAGTCCCGACAGCCCGGTGCTGCAAGACATACTGACCCAGTACGAGTCCTCGGCCCACAAGACGGTTATCGACTCCCTGATCAAGACCGGCCAGGCCACAACGGCCTTGCAGTACTTCAACGAGTTCGATAAAGGGGAGCCCGCGACGGACGACCAGGGCAATGGGATACCCGGCACCGAAGGGTCGGTATTCACCAAGCAGGACCGGGAAACGATCATTTCCTACCTCAAGCCGCTTGCTGACGCCCAGAAGGTGGCCACGGCTGCGGACACGTATTATCAGCAGGGCGGCAACATCGTTGATGCACTCAGCAAAGCAAAAGAGGCATTCCCCGACGATCCTGCCATGCAGCAGGAATTTCGGCAGGCGGTCCTTGGACGGGCCTCCCAGTACCAGGCCGCGGTGGGAGAAACGGTCAAAAACTCACAGAACGTCATTTATCAGGCGATGCTCAAACCCGAGAACGCGGGAAAGACTCTTGACCAACTGGCCCAGGATCCTGATGTTACGGACGCGGTCAAGACCATGACCACCTATGACGCCCACAGCCTCTCGACCATCAAGGACGCCCTGAACGCCCAGGCCACGAAGTCACAGGGCGATTCCCTCATCCAGGCCATCGACCAGAAGCTGAACGATATGACCGCGGCCGGCCAGCATCCTGGGGCAAGCATCACCAGGTGGCCGGAGTTCCAGGCGCTGAACGAGATGGACTCGGAGCGGGCGAAACAGCTCCTTGAGCACGAGGTGGGGCAGCAGAACGCCGATGTCCAGCACCGCAAGTCACTGGCCCTGATGGATCAGCAACAGCAGATCATTGTTCAGCAACAGAAACAGGCCAAAACCTTTGGCCAGATCCTCGGCAATCCGGCTGCGTTGCAGACGGCCAATCCGATCGGGCTGCGGGCCATCGGCGCCATCGACGCCGAACAGGCCTCCATGCTCACGGAACTGCAAAAGAGGAACGCCGATCAGGCCAAGGGACAGCCGGTCTCCTGGTCTGCGGATTCGATCAACAAGACGGTCAAGGGGCTGCTCGGGTACAAGGGAACCCTCAGCGCCGATCAGGAGCAGATCGTGGAGAACGGCGCGGCCAGTTTCGGCACGTACCTGTTCCAGCGGGAACAGGCAGGCGGCCCGATGAACCCGGTGCAGGTCCAGCAGGCGGCCCAGGATTGGGTGAAGCAGCCGGCCATGATCACGTCTCTCATGTCCAACACGGCGACCGAGGTGCCGTTGGGCGAAGCTCTCAAGACTCCTGACCGGTATCTGGGTACGTCGGATGCGTACCGGCAGGTGTACGAGGTCGCCAGGAAGAATAACATTCCGCTTACCGTCGGGCAGGCGCGGAAGGCGGCTGCGGGAGTCGTGGCGGGGGGGCTCAGGTGAGGCGTGAATCTTTAAGGCGTGAGACGTGAGGAGTGAATAGTAAAGACTTTGAATCGCTTTTATTCACCATTCACCTTTCACCATTCACGCCTTTGAACCATTCACCATTCACAAGGGGTTAAATAATGGATGACAATAGCGTTCTCTCGATCATCAATCAGGTAACAGGCCAGGGGCAGCCTAGCACCGCCGCCCTCCCGGCGGTGCTTTCCCAGGCAGCCCAGTCCGGTGCGACTCCCGATCAAGAGGCCGAGTGGCAGCGCCTGGCCAGGGAAAGCAACGTGCCGGTCGGGCTGATCAGAAACGGCGCGCCGGTCAAGCTGATGCAGTTGCAGCAGCAGGGGGCCTCGCTGCCGGCAACCAACCCGGTCACGGCCCGGACACTCTTGGATCCCGACAACGCCGCGGTGGCCCATGACGACATCGGCACCCTGACCCGGCTGGAGGATCTGGCCAGAAACGGGTTCGGCGGCCAGAGTAATGCTCCTATATCGACGTTGCAGTTCGGGACTCCCAGGGATCAGGCCGAGGCGAATTACTTTGCCGGGGAGTACGGGACAAAACCCTTCCAGGCGATCCAGGGGGGAACCGGCAGACTGGCCACCAAGCTGGCGTTCCCGGTGGCGGCCGTTTTAGATGCCGTCAATGGTGATGACGATTACAAGGAATTCGCCTCGCAGCTTTATGACGCGTTCAGCGATATCCAGAAACAGTCGGCAGCCTCTCCGGAACAGGGGTTCGGCGGCAAGCTCTTCAGGTCCCTGGAGGAACTGGCGCCCATGGTGCTGTCCGGAAGCGCCGGGCTCGGGAACATCGTGGGGCAGGCGGTCAATGAGAAATACGACGATCTGACCGCCAAGGGGGTCGATCCGGACACGGCAACGGGACTGGCGCTCAAGGCCGGGATGTCCGCGTACGCCATGACGAAGCTGCCGTTCGGGGGTTCTTCCCTGGTGAACAGCCTGGTCAGGGGTGCAACGCTCAACCCGGTATTCGGGGTCCTGGACCGTGCCCTGGACAAGGCCGGGCTGAACTATGTGGGTTACGACAAGCAGGCTGACGCAATCAACCTGATGGCTCCTGAGGAGATTGCCCATGAGATGGCGCTTGGCCTGGTTTTCGGAGCCCAGCACGCCATGGAGACGGGGCGGCCGATTGTCGGGAGTTCCGTCCTTGAAACGCTTCTGCCGTTATATGATCAGTATCAGGCAGGGCGCAGGGCGGATGCGCTCACGGAGATCGGCAAGATTGTTCAGGACAGCAAGGTGAATGGCCGGGCGCCTGACTTGGTGCAACAGCATTTGAGCGATGTGGCTGAAGAACATGCAGGCATCGACAACGCCTATGTCCCGGTGAACCGGTGGAATGAATTGTTTCAATCAGCCGGTCTTGATCCTGCCACTGTTGCGGATGAAGTGCTGTCCAATCCCGAGGCGTATCACGAGGCGAACAGGACCGGCTCCGATATCGTCATCCCGTTCGGGGAATTCACCGGGAAACTGTCGGGCCTGGATCAATACGGCGAGCTGGTGAAGGATGCCAAGCTGTCCTTGGGGGATGCCTCCCTGCGCGAGACCGAAGCCCAGGCTCAGGCAGTCAAGGACAACGCCGGCATCGGCGGCGGCTTCATCGACGCATTGAAAAACATGTTGAGCCGGTCACAGGAAGCGGTCAAGGGCAACGAGTCATACAACAAGGTTTATGATGATCTGGTGGGGCAGCAGTTGGACATCGGCACCGATCGCAGCACAGCGGAACATAACGCCCAACTGGTCGCCAATGCCTTCCGGGTCTTGGGGGAACGCGCCAGCGTCGATCCATACGATCTGTACCGGGATTACAACCTGAAACTGGCAGGTCCGGATCAGTTCCAATCGGCCATCAACGATCTTGCCGGCAGTTGGGTCAGGGAGCTGAACCAAGAAGGCTCAACCTGGTCTCCGGAAAAATTGATGCAGAAGTACAACACGGATGAACAGTCCTATTTCGGGCCGGTATGGCGTGATCTGGCGCACAATGACAAAGGTGCAATCGAGCGCCTTACGCAACATCGGACAGGTGAAGCGATAGGCGCCCTCCATCATCCGGATGTGGGTGATATTGATCTTGTCTGGGGGAAAGAAGGGACAGCGGCAAAGGAGTATTTGGATGGGTACGGCCTGGCAAAGATCCTGGTGAAGCACGCTGATGTTGTGGATAATCTGCAAGAAATTCTGAGGGGAATGTCCGTTGCCAGCAGGGGGAAAAACAGGATACAACTAGAAACGGAAGACCATAAAGCGGCTGTCAGACTTGATTGGGAAGGCATAGGAAAACGGTGGCTGCTTACTGAATTTAAAAAAGATCAAGAGCCTGGCACTGGAAAGAGGACAGGTGCTTCCAGTATTAACGAATCAGACTCTCCGATTCACCAGGCTCTTACTGATAATATTCTCTATCAAGACAATCAGAATGTCAAGCGAGGCTTAATCCGTCTCGACAGCAACCATAATTTCGTTCCTGCTCCCGATGGAAGGTATGTTTTTGGCGAAATCACTCCTGAAATCGGAGCAGCTATCAGGAGACAGTCAGCACCTATACTTTTGCGCAACGGAAATGAGCAAGAAGGGAAGATTCACATAGAACGTCCCGAACGACTAAAACAAATACAGGCTGCTGGTTATGGCTCGGCTGAAGAGTTGGTTGATTCGGTAGTGACTGGATGCGATGCAATTTATCAAGGGCAAAAAGGCAATCTGCTGCTTGCCAGGAAGAATGATAAAAATTCAGTTGTCTATATTCAGTTGACGCCTTCTGAGCGTGGGGATTTCTATGACGTAAAAACAGCTGCGGTCGTGAGAAGGGACTTTTTTGACAAAAAAAAACCGCTCTGGGAAAGGGCGCAGACCAATCCACCCGATAACGGGTCCCCTATGCGCGATCTGTCGGGCCAGAGCAGTACAATTGATAGTATTCTCCGTCAATTCAAGGAGAATGTCAAGCCCGGCTTCATACGTTTCGACAACACTAATATCAATTCGAAACCATCAGATGTTGACACCCTTCTCCAATCGGTTGTCAATCATATCGCCACCGATGGGGTTAAAGAGTTGTATCAATCTGAAAAGGCGCCTGTTTCAGAGGATTCCAGGGACGACTTGCCCAATCACCTCCCCGACGATAGGGATGAACTATGGGCAAAATTAAAGGCTCCACTTTTACCCGGGTCAGAAGCCCGGGGTGCGGAACCTTCAAGAGGTGACGGTCCGTCTACACTCATTCAAAGTATCCCAAATACGGGTGATCATGTCGATATCAAAATCATTGATAATGATCAAAAAGAAGCAACCGCATCGGCCACATCCACCAACAGCGACGACCATGTAAAAAAGGTCGTTGCCGGCGTCCTTCATTCCGCAATCACCAGGATCAAAACCCCAGCCGACGCTGCCCACATCGCCTTTCCCCTCACCAAACGAGCGCAAGAGGCGGCCATTGCCATCGTTACCGACGCTAATGGCGACGTCCTCGGTGCTATCCAGCATTCCACCGGTGCACTGGACTCCACTACCTTGTCGCCGAGGGATCTCCTGGGGGTAGTACACGATTTCCCCGGCGCAGCCGAAGTCTGGTTCGCCCACAATCATCCGAGCGGTGATCCAACGCCGTCGCTCGCTGATCGGCAGATAACATCGGTTCTGTCCGCGTTGCTTGATGGGTCTGGGATTAAATCAAGGGGCATGATTGTTGTCGGTCAGGAAGGAGGGGCGGTTTTGACCAAGGGAAAAGGTGATAGGGGTGAGAGTATCCCGCTCGGTTTATTGAACACGGACAAAGAGCGCACCCATAAAATAATAACCTATGATCGGGAGATTATCAAATTACCGTCGTCTGAAAGCATTACCAGCGTACAACATGTGATTGATTACGCCCGATTGTTTGGGGACGGCGATTCCGGGATTATTATCCTCAACTCCAAAGGGAAGCCGGTTTCGTTTGTCCCCATGTCAGTCGCTAAAATGGCTAAGTTGAAAACCGGTGACTCCGCGACAGGTTCATCATTGATCATGTCCGCTTTTCACAAGGGGAACGGCGCGTCAATGATCATGATTGTCCCTGCTCTACCCGGCAGCCAGGCAGCAGCACGGAATTTGGCAGCCTTTGGCGCTAAGTTCGATGCGCCACTGAACGATGTCATCTATTCCGGGAACGGGCTTTCATTCAAGAATACCGGCCGCATGCCTGAAATTTTGAACTACTTTTACCAGGGTGGTGATGACAAGCGCGGTTACATCCGTTTCGACAACACCCGCAATTTCGAGATCGGCCTGTTGAAACACGCCAACCTCTCCACGTTCATCCATGAATCCGGCCACTTCTTCACCGAGGTCCTTGACGACCTGGCCGAGCGGTCCGATGCCCCCCGGCAGATCAAGGATGATTATGCTGCCCTGCTCAAATTCGCCGGAGTTGAATCCCGCGCCGATATCCGAACGGAACACCATGAAACGCTTGCCAGGGCCTTTGAGGCGTACATCAGGGAAGGGAACGCCCCGAGCGTTGAAATGCACTCCGTTTTCCAGCGCATGAAAGCCTGGATGATCAGCGTCTACAAGGACATGACCGCCCTCAACGTCCAGTTGAACCCCGAGATCCGGGATGTGTTCGACCGCATGCTGGCAACCGACAGCGAGATCGAGCGGATGCGCGACACGGAGGATATGAAGCCGCTCTTTGCCACGGCGGAAGATGCAGGAATGTCCCAGGCTGAGTTTGACCTTTACCGGAAGGACGCCGAACAGGCCGGTGAGCTGGCAAAAGAGCAATTACTGCGCAAGCTTATGGCTGAGAAGGACCGGGAACAAACGTCATGGTGGAAGGAGGAGCGTAAAAGGACCTGGGCCGAGGTTGAGGACGAGGCCAAGAATGATCCGATCTATCAAACGTACCAGGCGCTCACCACCGGCAAGACCTTCGACGGCCGCGCAACTGGCGATGTCAAGCTTTCCCGCGAGGCCCTGGTGAAGCAGTACGGCGAAGCGTTTGTCAAGAAGCTGCCGCGGGAGTTTCAGCGCGTCTATTCTAAAGAAGGGGGGCTGCATCCGGACGCGGTTGCCGAAATGGCCGGATTCGGTTCCGGTGATGAGATGGTCCGCAAGATGGCCGCTGCCCCTAAGTTGAAGGATTACGTCAAGGCCGAAACCGACCGGCGCATGCGTGATCGCTACGGCGACATGATGACGGACGGTTCCATTCACGAACAGGCCCTGAAGGATGTGCACAACGACGCCCAGGGCAAGGTCATGCAGGCGGAGTTGCAGGCGATACGGCGCAAAGCCGGGGAGGTCAGGCCGTTCGTCAGGGTGGCTGGGACCAGGGGCGCCGACGGTGCCGAAGCCACCACGGCGCAAGTACGTGCCAAGGAGGCCCGGGATCGCGAAGAGAGTGACGCCATGCTCGGGGACATACCGCCTATCCGGTTTTTTAAGATCACCGCGACTGAGGCCATCGGAGCGAAGCGGGTGGCAGAGATTCTGCCGCACCTTTATTCCAATGCCGCCGGGAAATCGGCGCTGGAATCGTCCGAAGCTGCGGAGAGGGGGGATTACGAAAAAGCCGGCGCAGCCAAGTACCGCGAACTGCTGAACCATTACCTGTACAAAGAGGCTGTCAAGGCGCGGGACTTCGCGGACAAGGTACAGGCCTACGCAAACAGGATGGGAACCATGAAGGAACTGGGCAAGTCCGGCCAGGCCGGCGGCCAGTTCCTCGACCAGATCCGGGCTATCCTGGACAGATACGGTTTCACCAGGATCAGCAACAAGGAAGCTGATGAACGCATGCAGTACCGGGAGCCTCTCGATGCCTTCCTACGGAGGATGAATGATGAGGAAGGGGTGGTGTTGCCGATTCCGGATGCAGTCCGTCAGGAGATCCAGCGCACCAACTATCGCAATCTGTCCATGGATGAGCTAGCCGGGGTCTATGACTCCGTGCGGATGCTTGAGCATGCTACCCGGCAGGTCAACCAGGTCAACGCCGAAGGGCGCAAGGTGGAGCTCACGCAGGCTGCGCTCTCTTTATCCAACAGACTTTTCAGTTCGGTCAAGGACGCAGCCGACTTGGCGCGCGAGAGCGACGGTGTGGCGTCTCTTTTGGACCGGGTAAAGGACGTTAACCTGGATATCCCGGTGCCGTTGCCGGAACTCATGTTCGAGCGCTTCGACGGGATGAAGAACGCCGGGCCGTGGCACGAATTCATCTGGGACCGGTACAATGATGCGGCCGATCGCCAGATCAGGCTGCGGGAAATGCTTTTCCCCAAGATCATGGAGTATGCCCATGGCAGCGCCATCGACCGGAGCATGGGCAAGATCCATATCGACTCCCTCAATGCTGATCTGGTCAAGGATGACATTATTGCCATCGCCCTGAACTGCGGCAACACGGGCAACCTTGACAAGCTGCTGCGCGGCGGCCTGTGTTGCAAAGGGAATGAACCCCCCATACCCCTCAATCACGAGGCCCTGCAGGAGATCCTTTCGCACTTGTCGGCACAAGAGATCGACGTGGTGAACGGCATCTGGAGCGCTATCGACCTGCTCAAGCCGGAGGCTGCCGGGCTGGCGCGCAAACGTACCGGAATCGAGCCGGACTGGATCGAGGCCCAGCCGATGCAGGTCAGGAACGGGACCCTTGAGGGCGGCTATTACCCGGTAAAATACGATGCCCACTACAGTGCCGGCGGCGAGAAACAATCCGATCCCTCATCACTCGACCAGATGTTCAACAAGTACGCAGCCGGCTCAACGCGCCAGGGGTACATGGATGAACGAGCCTCTTTTGCTTCTCCCCTGTCGCTTGATTGGCAATCCATCGTGTCCCGTAATCTTGACGAGGTGATTACCGAAATCTCCCATTGGCAATTCTTCACCGATGCGCAGCGCCTCCTCAAACGTCCCGAGGTCAGGGACGCCGTTCAGGACCGTCTGGGTTCCGAGTATTACCAAAACCTGCTCGACTGGCTTCGCTACACGGTCAGCCAGGACAACGTATCACCCGAGGTCTCCGGCAACATCGAGAAGTTCCGGAGGCAGATCAGAAGCAACATGAGCGCTTGTGCGCTCAGTTTCAAGGTGGCTGACGCAGTCAACGAGATGGTTGCCGGCATCCCGCTGAAGATGCAGCAGCTTAAGACCGCAAGCGCCTTCAAGGGCATCATGCAGTACCTGCGGAACCCGGTTGAGGCAACCCGGTTCGCAACCCTGGCCAGCGACTATATGCGAAACATCGATGCAAATTTTGACCGGGACATTGCCCAGGCTTTGCATTTCCTGACCGGGCATCACAGCGTTGCCGACGATATCCGCCACTGGTCGTTTGCGACCCGTACCTTCTTACAGAAGATCGGCGCCGTAATGGCCTGGCACGCCGGGTATATCGACGCCCAGGAGCAAGGGATGCAAGGCAACCCCGCAGTCAGGAACGCTGATTCCATCTGCCGCATGACTCAAGGATCGGGCCGGGGCGGGGATGCCTCCACCGTGCAGCGCGACACGTACGTGAAGGAACTGGCCCGGTTCATCGGCCCGAGGATGAAAGACCACCTTGATCGGGCTGGGGTCAATCCGGACAGCATGAATAATGAGGAATTAATAAAGGCGGTGTCTGCTGCGGCAGGAGGTAATGATCTTTATCAAGATGCATTCAGCATGGCTGATGCCTTTAGGGCAGATCTAAAGGCGTATTTTGATAAAACATTGCCACCCAAAAATATGCTGGTTGTGGGGGTTCCTTCTAATGTCTTGCGAGAAGCGGACATTACCGGCAGCAGAATAGTATTGAAGCAATCTGTTCTGAATCGGAAAGGCGGCAGAGACGCTGACCATGAATATGCCTACGGTTCGCTTTCCCGCCTGCCGGAGGCAATTAACAATCCGATACTGGTCGTTGATCAGGGCGACAATAAAAAGGCTGTCATTACCGAGATGTTGATGAATGGCCGAAATTTGCCGGTAGCATTGGAAACAAAAAAAGCTGGAAAAGATTTGGAAGTCTCGCGCATCACTACCCTGTTCGGGAAGAAAGCGGAAGGGATAGCCGCGTGGCTGGAATCCGGACACAAGGCTTGGTTTAATGAACAAAAGGCTCAAAAATGGTTGGCAGTTCTGCAGCCCACTGTTAGCGACCGAATAGCCAAGAATCTCAAGCCTTCTCAATATGTTAGACCATTTTCCAACGAAGCTGTCAAGCAATCTGACGAACAGATAGTTGAATCTCCTGTTTCTTTCAACGCGAGCGATTCCAATTTCCAGATTGGGCTTGCCACCCTGCTGGCCGGGTACGTGGCCAATACAATGATCTCCAGGATGATGAGCGGGAAACTGCCGGATAAGCCTGACAAACTGACGTCATGGATGCTGGCGCGGCTCACTCTTGGCCTGTTCGACGGTTTTCCGCTCTTGCGGGATGTCGCCGCTTATGCGGAAGGCGGGACAACCAGCGGTAAGGACAAGGAGATGAGACTGTTGCCGGTTCTTCAATGGGGCAAGGATGCCGTCGACGGCTTCACCAAAACCGTAGAGGCAATAACCGACTACGGGGAATGGAACAAGGCGGTTATCCGGGACGCCAAGGCGGGGAGGGGCGCGACCGGGTTGCCGGCCCTGGCCGGGTCTACCGTTGGCCGGTACATCTATGACGTGTTGTCCGGGGACTATGCCCCGGACATACGTGGTCGCCGGTGTCCGGCATTTTCTTCAACCGGAAGAAACTTTAAAGGCGTGAATGGTGAAAGGTGAATGGTGAATAAAAGCGATTCTAAGATTTAATCATTCACCATTCACGATTCAAAAATGGAGGTAAAAGTGGCGGATTTCAACGCAGCACATCAAAAAGTGATGGGAAACGAAGGGGGGTATGCAAACAACCCGGCCGATGCCGGCGGGGAGACCTACAAGGGGATTGCCCGCAAGTTCTGGCAGCAATGGGGAGGGTGGAAGTATGTGGACGGCGTCAAGGCCCAGGCCATTGCTCAACCCGTCTTCGGCACCAGTTCTTACGTGAGCTGGGTGAGATACCTCAACTCCCAACTCTCATCTCTCAACCAGCTTCAACAGTTGGTGCTGGACTTCTACAAAACGAACTTCTGGGACAAATACCGCCTGTCCGAGGTCAACGACCAGGCAGTGGCTGCCTGGATCTATGACCACGTGGTCAACGGCGGAGGCCGTGGTGCCATGTGGATTCAGGAGGCGGTGGGGGTTGCAGCGGACGGGGTCATCGGCCCGCAAACCATCCAGGCGATCAACGCCGCCGATCCGAAAGCCCTCCTCCAGAAAGCCGGGGACGCGGCCGCCTTCTACCGGCTGGACAAGGCCGAGGCCGACCCGTCACAGATCCGGTTCCTCCCGTCGTGGCTCCGGCGCGACGGGGTGTCGGCAGAAGATATCCAGCAGGTCATGCAGGCCGCCAAGGACGGCCTGACCTATGACAAGGTGGCGGAACTGAAGGCGGCCATAAAGGCCTCGGCGTAATGTTGAGGCGCTGCTTGCCGCGCCCGATTTTACCGTAGCGAACAACAGGGCGCGGCAAGCAGCGCCCCTACAATTGGTATGTTTAATAACACAACGCCGTGAGGCGTAAAGGAGGTGTGAGGTGAAAATCTGGCTTTACAAAGGTAACGCCCTTTGGGCGCTTGTAATTGAGGCATGGACCGGCAAATACGCCCATATTGAGTTGGAGATCAAACCGGGGCTGTTTTTCAGCTCGACAATCGAAACCGGCCCGCGCATCTGCTCATTCGAGCAACTTGTCTCGCAAAATATGGATGATTGGGATGTGGTCGATCTCGGCACAATCGAGGCTGACAATGAGATCGTCTGGAAGGCAGCGCAGATGATGCTCAACGCAGATCAGATCTATGGCGTCAAATTGTCCTACAACAAAGAGGGTATCGCTAAAAACTTCCTGCCGGTCCCGCTCGTTGACCAAAATCCCACTCAGGATTTTTGCAGTCAGTCCGTCGCAACCGTGACGTCCGCTATTCAGCTCTTCATGAACATGGTTATGGCTGAAATGTCTCCATCGAATTGCGGGGAGTGGCTGGCCAAATACCTGAGCAAATGGCAGGCGCTCAGGTTCAAAATCAACGAGGGGGCGTGAAAACGTGTAAGTCAAAAACCGTGAATGGTGAATGGTGAAAGGTGAATAAAGGCTTTAAAGGCTTTTACCATTCACCATTCACTATTCACCCTTCACGCCTTTAAGTTTCACCGTTCACTGACACAGGTCGCTACGGACACCGACAGCCCAAACCAACCAGCCGGCTAGTAATGCCGGCGCAACCGACAGAAAGGAGTAGTACCATGACGTGGAGTGATTTTGTAGCAGATGTGGAGAATGTAACCCTGAAGCTCAACAAACTGGCAGAAATGGGATTGCCTGTTGCCGAACTGTTTTCGCCGGCCCAGGCAAAACCGGTTGAGCAACTGGCCGCCAACGTGCTCCCGACCATCGATCAGGCGATCCAACAGCACCAGGCCGGTGGCGCCACGCAACAGACCGCTACGATAGCCCTGGCCACCGTGGCGTCAACGATCGCAAATTCGGGCATCATCCCTCAGGAGATTGCAACGCAGATCAATGCAGCGGCATCGGTGGCGACCGGTCTCCCTGCGGCTGCGTTCACCAACGCATAGGATAACGTCAGCCATCGTAACGGGTGCCTTCTCCTCACCCCGCTGACGTGAAAACGCCCCTGGGAAACCGGGGGCGTTTTTGTCATTCAGAACTCGGCGTGGCGCGGCGTGCGCGGGAAGGGGATCACGTCCCGGATGTTGTCCATGCCGGTGAGGTACATCACCAGCCGCTCGAAGCCCAGGCCAAAGCCGGCGTGGGGGCAGCTCCCCCAGCGGCGGCTATCCAGATACCACCAGAGCGGTTCCTGGGAGATATTCATCTCGGTCATGCGTGTGGTCAACCGGTCGAGCCGCTCTTCCCGCTGGCTGCCGCCGATGATCTCGCCTACCTTGGGCACCAGCAGGTCCATGGCGGCCACGGTGCGGCCGTCGCTGTTTTGCCGCATGTAGAAGGCCTTGATCTCTTTGGGGTAGTTGAGGATGAATACCGGCCCCCCCACCACCTGTTCGCTCAGGTAACGTTCGTGCTCGGTCTGCAGGTCCAGCCCCCATTCCACCGGATAGGAAAACGTCGCGCCGGACCGCTGGAGCCGTTCGATGGCGTCGCCATAGTCCATGCGAACGAAGTCGGCTTCGGCCACCTGCCGGATACGCTCCAAAAGACCCTTTTCGATCTGCTTGTCGAAAAACGCCATGTCGTCGGCACATTCTTCCAGGGCAAAACGGCACAGATAGCGGATGAATTCCTCGGCCAGCTCTGCGTCGTCGGCCAGGTCGGCAAAGGCCATTTCCGGCTCGATCATCCAAAATTCGGCCGCGTGTCGCGGCGTGTTGGAGTTCTCGGCGCGGAAGGTGGGGCCGAAGGTGTAGATGTCGGAAAAGGCCAGGGCAAGGAGTTCTCCCTCAAGTTGGCCGCTGACCGTGAGGCCGGTTTTTTGGCCGAAAAAGTCCTGGTCAAAATCAGGCTGTCCCGCCACCAGAGGCGGCGCGACCGCATCCAGGGTGGTCACGCGGAACAACTCACCGGCCCCCTCGCAGTCGCTGGCAGTGATGATCGGCGTGTGGGCGCAGAGAAAATCCCGCTCGGCGAAGAAGCGGTGAACGGCCTGGGCCAGGCGCGAACGGAGGCGGAACACGGCGCCAAGGGTGTTGGTCCTCGGCCGCAGGTGAGCGATGGTGCGCAGGTATTCGAACGTGTGGCGCTTTTTCTGCAACGGATAGGCGTCGTCGGCATCGCCGATGATCTCGACAATGGTGGCGTGCAGTTCCCATTGCTGCCCGGCAGCCGGGGATGCCACCAGCGTGCCGTGCACCCGCAGGGCCGCGCCGGTGCCGAGACGGCAGACGGAGTCGAAGTTTGCCAGACCCTGGTCGGCCACCACCTGGAGCCCGGCCAGGTCGGAGCCGTCGTTCAGCGTGACAAAGGCCACCTCTCTGGAGGCGCGCACCGAGCGCACCCATCCTGCAATCACGCATTCCCGGCCGCTTGCGCCGTTGGCCAGAAGTGTCCGTATTCGAGTTTTCATAGTAACCGTTCTCCACTTGTAAACATTAGCTTAGTAATATCGATCTTCCGCTAACGATCAAATCCCCCCTTTTTTGAGGTTCATCGGGGAATTCCAGGGAAAGCTGCTTTGTCCGCAATCCACGTAGGGCCGGGCTCATTGCATGCGCTTTTGTAGGGGCGCCGCTTGCTGCGCCCTGATTTTGCGTCTGAAAAGCGGGCGCGGCAAGCAACGCCCCTACGTTCCCTGAAGGTCCCCCTTGAAAGGGGGAAACAATATGGCGGCGCGCGTTGCTAATCAGGAACATTATTGTACCAGATGATACGTGCAATGGGGCGGGAGTTGCAAGACCTTGTTTGTTTGACCACACTGTTGCCCTATGATACATTATCTCTATGAAAACCCTGCTGGTAGTGTTGTTTGTGGCCATAACGGCGCTGCCGGCATTGGCGGCCAACAGCGAAAAAAACTTCGGCGGCGTCGGCATCGACGGCGTGGCTGCCTCCGATGGACAGATCACGGTCAAGCAACTCGTGGCCGGCGGACCTGCCCATGTGGCTGGGATCAGGGTGGGGGACGTCATTACTCACATAGATGGAAAACCGACCCGTGGAAGCGATTTCCGGGAGATGGTTTTCAAACGGTTAAGGGGGATCGCCGGTACTCCGGTCGTTTTGAAGATACGGCGGCCGGGCGAAGAGAAGGCGCTGACCTTTACCTTGCAACGACAACAATTGGTGGTAACCGCACCCAAGGAGATCAAACAATGATCACCAGGATTTTGGCCGGTGTCATGCTGACGCTGCTGCTTGCTTCCGGGGCCGTGGCCGTCGAACAGGATACCCAGAGCCAACTCAACCCCGTCAAGGCGCAAGAAGCCAGGAAGTACCCCCAGATAGTGCTTTATTCGGTCTCTTGGTGCCCCCATTGCCGTGAGGCCAAGGAGTACCTTGCCAAGAACAACATTCCCTTCACCAATCGCGACGTTGAACAGGATGCCCAGGCCATGGCGCTCTTGACCGACAAATACAAGAGCCAGTCCATTCCGGTGATCGTGTTTGGCACTGGGCAGGATGAGATCGTCATGCACGGCTTTACGCCGGAGATGTTCCAGGAGAATCTCAATAAGGCACAGGCGAAGAAGTAGAGATATGGTAAGCGATGATTCCATGTACCTGATTCAGCTTCTGCTCCCTCTTTGCGACAACGATGGACATCCCTTCCCGCAATCGATTTATCTCCGTGTCAGGGACGAACTCACGGAACAGTTCGGGGGGATAACCACCTATGTCCGGTCTCCTGCTGAAGGGTTATGGAAAGAGGGACAGAGCGACACGGTAAAGGACGACATTGTTATTTATGAAGTCATGGTAAGGGAATTGAGCCGTGGGTGGTGGAAAGAGTTCAGGGAGAGGTTAGAAGGCCTTTTCAGGCAGGAGTCCATAGTTGTCAGGGCAATCCTGATAGGTATGCTTTGAGGGTCGTCCCTACGTTGTAATATTGGGGCACATTATCTGTGGCGTGTTCGCTGGGATTCTCCGGGCTTCGTGCGGGATGGTTGCCTTTTGGTCTGCTTTTCGGATGTCCGGGCGGGGGGACGTCCTGTCGCCTCTGTGCCGGTTTTTGTCGTGCTGCCCGGCTTCTGGAGACGTCCTGTCGCCGCTGTGCCGGCCTCTTTCGTACTCCGCGGCTTCTGCACCTTCTGCGGCTCAGGTGGTGATGCCGGTCCCGGCTGAAGCAACTCATTTACCTCTGCCTCGGTCAGGTGCCGGAACTGCCCCGGTTTCAGCGCCCCGATCTCCAGGCAACCGTAGCGCACCCGCCGCAGGCGCACCACGGAGAGGCTGACCGCCTCGCACATGCGCCGTACTTGGCGATTTTTCCCCTCGTGGATCGTCACCGAGATCCAGTCGTTCAGGTCGCTGCCCTTCACCAGCCGCACTACCGCCGGCGCGGTGACCCCTTCTTCCAGCTCGACCCCGCCCGCCATTCGTTTCAACTGCTGGTCCAGCACCTTGCCCCGGACCCTGACATGATACTCCTTCTCCACCTCGTGGCGCGGATGCATCAGGCGGTTGGCCCACTCCCCGTCGTTGGTCAGGAGTAGAAGCCCCTCGGTATTGTAATCCAGCCTGCCCACCGGATACACCCGCTCTTCCACCCCCTTCAGGAGATCGGTCACCAGCGGCCTCTCCTGGGAGTCCTTCAGGGCGGTGATGTAGCCGGTCGGCTTGTTGAGCAGGATATAAAGGTGCTTTGCGCTGAACCGGAGCGGCTTGCCGTCCACGGCGATGCGGTCCTGGGCCGGGTCGGCCTTGCTTCCCAACTCGGTAACCACGGTGTCGTTGACCGTCACCCGGCCGTTCAGGATCAACTCCTCGGCGGCCCGGCGGGAGGTGATGCCGGCTTGGGAAATGAGTTTTTGCAGGCGTTCCAATGTAGGTACCTATTCCTCGCAGCGCGTCATGGCGCGGAACTTCTGGTAGCGCTGCTCCACCAGGTCGTCGGGGGAGAGCATTTTCAACTCCGCCAGGTTGCGGGCTATAGCCTTCTTCAGGGTCGCGGCCATGGCCTTGGGATCGCGGTGAGCCCCCCCTATGGGCTCGACAATGATCTCGTCGATGACCCCCAGGCCAATGATGTCCTTGGCGGTCGGTTTGAGCGCCTCGGCCGCCTGCTCCCCTTTGGTGCCGTCGGACCACAGGATTGCGGCGCATCCCTCCGGGGAGATGACGGCGTAGACCGAGTGTTGCAGCATGAGGATGCGGTCCCCCACGGCGATGGCCAGGGCTCCGCCCGAGCCTCCTTCGCCGGTGATGCAGACGATGATCTGGGTGCGCAGGCCGGCCATCTCGCGCAGGTTGCGGGCAATTGCCTCGGCTTGGCCACGCTCCTCGGCGCCGATGCCGGGGTAGGCGCCGGGCGTATCCACGAAGGTGATGACCGGCAGACTGAACTGCTCGGCCATCTGCATAAGGCGTAAGGCTTTGCGGTACCCTTCCGGGTTGGGCATGCCGAAGTTGCGGTAGACCTTCTCCTTGGTGTCTCGCCCCTTCTGGTGGCCGATTACCATGACCGGCTGGCCGTCGAAGCGGGCCAGGCCTCCGACAATGGCGTGATCGTCGCCGAAGTTGCGGTCGCCGTGCAATTCCACGAATTCGGTGAACATATTGCTGATATAGTCGAGGGTGAAGGGGCGGTTGATGTGGCGTGCCACCTGTGCGGTCTGCCAGCGGGAGAGGTTGGAGAAGATCTCCTTGCGCATCTCCTCAACGCGCCCTTCCAGGGTGGCCACGTCGGCGCCGATATCCAGGCCGTCGGCGGCCAAGGCGTTCAACTCCTCGATTTTCTTCTCAAGTTCCACAATAGGTTTTTCGAATTCAAGATGAAACGGGGTCGCCATATAGACACCTCAAGTTTGAATTTCAGACTTGTTACAGGTCACTCAAAAGTCGCGGCATTATAGCCGAACAGTTGCTCCACTTCCAGCCTTAAATCATCGCTGGCCATGACATTGAAATCAGCGGAAAGGGGCATTATTGCGCGGCTTCGCTCCGGAATGAGGAACTGGAGGCAGGTCGGCACGCTGCCGTGGTGGCGCTGGATGATCCCCCTGAGGGCGTCCAGCCGCTCCATTGGCACGTCGTTCGTGCGCAGGGTGAAGCAGACCCGTTTGGTCGTCTGGGCCCGGACCTCCTGAAGCAGCTTGATGTCGCCCACCGGGCCGGGGTCCCGCTGATGTCCCCCTCTGCGCCCGTTGTCGGCGCTGGGGCGGCTGACCAGGATCTTAGCCCCTTTTTCGGTCTTTTCCAGCTTGCCGGTCACCAGCAGCGGGTCGTCGGATTTGAGCAGGCTGGCGGTTTCGGCATAGGTGTCGGGAAACACGGTGATCTCCACCGATCCGGTCAGGTCCTCGATGGTGGCGAAGCACATGCGGTCCCCCTTTTTGGTGGGGATCTCCCGGAAGGCGGAGACGATGCCGCAGACGCGCGCCTCGCAGCCGTCCGGCAGCTCGCACAGGTTGGCGATCTCGGAGTTGGTCAGACGCTTGATGTCGTCAACGTAGCGGTCCAGGGGGTGCCCGGTGATCAGGAAGCCCAGGGCTTCCTTCTCGTAGCCCAGTTTTTCCTTGTCCTGCCATTCCGGAATGCCGGGGAGCCTCATGCCGCCGTTGCCGTTGTGTTTGACCACTTCGGCGGTACCGAACAGGGAGACCTGGGCGCTGGCCTTCTCCTCCTGGATTTTTTGGCCGTAGGCCATGGCTTGCTCCAGCCCCTCCATCAGGGCCGCGCGAAAGGCGCCGGTGGAGTCGAAGGCGCCGCACTTGATGAGGGCTTCCTGCACCTTCTTATTGGAACGCCGCATATCGACCCGTTCGCAGAAATCGTACAGGTCCTTGAAGGGCTTGTCGCTCCGCGCATCCAGGATCGCCTCCACGGCGCCGGAGCCGATCCCCTTGACCGCGCCCAGGCCGAACCGCATGGAATTGCCCACCACGGTGAAAGAATGTCCGGACTTGTTCACGTCCGGCGGCAGCACCTCGATCCCCTGCTCGCGGCAGTCGCTGATGCTCTTGACCACTTTGTCGGTGTTGTCCATGTCGCAGGTCAGAAGCGCGGCCATGAACTCCACCGGATAGTGGGACTTGAGATAGGCGGTCTGGTAGGCGATCAGGGCGTAGGCGGCCGAGTGGGACTTGTTGAACCCATATTCGGCGAACTTGGCCATCAGGTCGAAGATTGCCTCGGCCTTCTTCGGGTCGATCCCCTGGGCCTTGGCCCCGGCCAGGAACGGTTCCTTCTCCTTGGCCATGACCAGGGGGTCCTTCTTTCCCATGGCGCGGCGCAAGAGGTCGGCACGCCCCAGGGAGTAGCCCGCCAAGGTGCGGGAGATCTGCATGACCTGCTCCTGGTAGACGATGACCCCGTAGGTGTCCTTCAGGATCGGCTCCAGTTGGGGCAGATCGTAGACCACCTTCTGGCGGCCGTGCTTGCGGTCGATGAATTCGTCCACCATGCCCGATCCCAGCGGGCCCGGCCGGTAGAGGGCGCAGGCAGCGATCACGTCTTCGAAACAGGAGGGTTTGAGCTTGACCAGCATCTCCTTCATACCGCTGGATTCAAGCTGGAAGATGCCGGTGGTGTTGCCCGAGGAGATCAGGTCATAGCTGGCCTGGTCGTCGTCCCGCAGGCGGGTGATGTCAAAGTCCGGATCCTTTCCCTCCCGCACCAGTTTGACGGCATTCTGGATCACGGTCAGGTTTTTGAGCCCCAGGAAGTCGAATTTAACCAGGCCGACCATCTCTACGTACTTCATGGAGTACTGGGTGTTGATGGAGCCGGTCTTCTGGTCCTTGTAGACCGGCAGGAACTCTTCCATCTGCCTGGGGGCCACCACCACCCCGGCGGCGTGGGTGCCGGCGTGGCGGGCCAGACCTTCCAGGCAGACGGCGGTTTCCAGCAGGTCTTTCACCTGGGGGTCGGCCGTTGCAAGTTCCTTCAGTTGCGGCTCCTGCTTCAGGGCCTTTTCCAGAGTCATGTTCAAGTCATCCGGCACCAGCTTGGCGATCCGGTCCACGTCCCCGTAGGTCATGTTGAGCGCCCGCCCGACGTCCCGCACCACGGCCTTGGCCTTCATGGTCCCGAAGGTGATGATCTGGCAGACCCGCTCCCGCCCGTACTTCTCCACCACGTACTGGATGACCTCTTCCCGGCGATCCTGGCAGAAGTCAACGTCGATATCCGGCATGGAGATGCGTTCCGGGTTGAGGAAGCGCTCGAACAGCAGGTTGTAGGGCATGGGATCGAGATCGGTAATCTTGATTGCATAGGCTACCAGCGAGCCGGCCGCCGAACCCCTGCCGGGACCGACCGGGATCCCCTGGTTCTTGGCCCAGTTGATGAAGTCGGACACGATCAGGAAGTAGGCCGGGAACTGCATCTGGCGGATGCAGTCCAGTTCGATGCGCAGGCGGTCGAAGTATGCCTGCTGCCGCTCCAGGGGCATGTCGGGATACTTGGCCAGGATGGTGGTCATGCGTTCCTTGAGCCCTTCCGTGGCCAGGTCTTCCAGCATCTCGTCGTGGTTCTTCCCGGCAGGGGGCTCGAAGTGGGGGAAAAAGTACTCCTTGTTCAGGGGGAGTTCCAGGTCGCAGAGCCCGGCAATGGCCACGGTGTTGGCGATAGCCTCGGGCACGTAGGAAAAGGCCCGTGCCATCTCCTCCGGCGACTTGACGTAGAACTCGTCCGCCGTGAACTTCATGTGGGTCGGGTCGCTCATGGTCTTGCCGGTCTGGATGCAGAGCAGCACCTCGTGGGCCCGGGCATCCTCCCGGTTCAGGTAGTGGCAGTCGTTGGTGGCCACCAGGGGCAGCTTCAACTCGCCCGCCACCTCAAGGAGGCGCTTGTTGACCACCTCCTGCTCGGCCAGGGTGTTTTCCTGCAACTCGATGTAATAACGGTCCGGGAAGACTTCGCTGTACCAGCGGGCCGTGGCCACGGCATCTTCCATCCTCCCCCGGCCGCACTGCATGGCCACCTCGCCCTTCAGGCAGGCGGACAGGGCGATCAGCCCTCCGGAGTGCTCCTTCAGTATCTCCCGGTCGATGCGGGGACGGTAGTAGAACCCTTCCTTGAAGCCCGCCGAGGTAAGGTAGGAGAGGTTCCTGTACCCCTCCAGGTTCCGGCAGAGCAGGATCAGGTGAAAGGCGGCGTCGGAGATCCCCTTGGCATCCCGGGAGAAGCGGGAATCGGGGGCCAGGTAGACCTCGCAGCCGATGATCGGCTTGATGCCTGCCTTCCTGCACTTGAGGTAGAACTCCACTGCGCCGAACATGTTGCCATGGTCGGTGATGGCCAGGGCCGGCATGTGGTAATCCTCGGCCTTGTGAACCAGGTCCTCGACGCGGATGGCGCCGTCCAGCAGGGAGTACTGGGTATGGAGGTGGAGATGGACGAAGGGAGGTGTTTCCATAGTAAGACCTTTTAAGAGCGTACAGCGTTAGTCAAGAAGGGGGGTGCTGCCGGATGCAAAAAAATAATGGGAACTCTCGTGAATTCCCGTTTGAAGATATGCGGGCACTAGTATGCCCGGTTTCGGGCTGTACGTCAATTAGCAGTTATTTGTTTTATTTCGGGTGGTTATGTGTAACTGGCTGTAATGTTGACGTTATTATTTTGCCGTTGCTGTTTGCGGGAGGGACCGTCTTTTCCCCCGGTCTACCGGCGCAATTGAGGCTGGCTCTCCATTATTCATATTTCAAGCGCCGTGCTTATCCGACACTGTTTTTCGTATATTTTTGTTCTCTTCCATGCACAACAAAAAACAGCAGCTCGATTCTGTGAATAAGAGGGACCTGGCCCTTTGTTTATCACTATTCCCGCTTCGATCCCACGGCACACAGACCCAACACCCCGCAAAAAGCCATGGTGGCGGTCATCGGCACCGCCGTCCCGTTGTGGAACATCCCCACAAGAGCACCGGCAGTCGCGCCGAGGGTATATTGGATCGTCCCCAGGAGCGCCGACGCGCTCCCTGTTGCTTTGTCGAAAGGGGCCATGGCCAGCGCGGTCACGTTGGGATAGAGAAGTCCGGTCATGCAGAGGCAGACAAAGACGAGCGTGGCCTGGGCCGGGAAGCCGCCGGTCCCCGTCAGTACTGCGGCTGTGAGCAGAACCGCTGCCGCAGCATTGATGGTGAAGGCGATGTCCAGGATCCTTCGGGGGGTGAAGCGGCGCAAGAGCCGGCGGTTGATCTGGGAGGCGCCGATCAGGCCGCAGGCGTTGACGCCGAAAAAGAGGCCGAAGTGCTGGGGAGACACGCCGTGCAGTTCGATGAAGACAAACGGGGCGCCCGAGATGTAGGCGAAGTTGACTCCGGCAACGCATCCCAGAGCTATGGCATACCGCAGATAGCGGCGGTTTCGGAGAAGATGGCCGTAAACTGCCGTCATCTCGGCGAGGCTGTGGCGAATGCGCCGTTCTGCCGGGAGCGATTCCGGGAGCCCCACGGCTACCCCACAGAGAGAGAGCAGCCCGAAGACCCCCAGGAAGACGAAGATGCCCCGCCAGCCGGTAATCAAGAGGAGTTGTCCTCCCACAATGGGCGCCAGGATCGGCGCGGCGCCCATGACCAGCATGAGCAGGGAAAACATCCTGGCCGCCTCGGCGGTATTGTAGAGGTCGCGCACCACGGCCCGCGAGATCACCATGCCGGCACCGCCGCCCACCGCCATCACCATGCGCCAGAACAAAAGCCCCTCACCCGTGTGAACGCAGGCGCACCCGATTGTCGAGGCGACATACAGCGATAGCCCCGCCAGAAGGGGGATGCGCCTTCCCCACCGGTCGGCCAGGGGGCCGTAAAACAGTTGCCCCGCTGCCGAGCCGAACAGAAAGGCGGAGATGGAGAGTTGCACCATGCCGAGCGGTATGCCGAGATCCTGGGCCATCTGTGGGAAGGCGGGGAGATACATGTCGATGGACATGGCGCTGAAGGCGGTCAGTGCCCCCAGGATCAGCACCAGTCCTGCCAGTTGGCGGCGGGTCATGTCTTTGGGGTGGATGGTTGGGGCGGTTGTGGTTGTTTTCATGGGTATGTGCAGATCTCTTTTGGTTGATGGATGTTGGCGCGTGCGGCTGGGGAGACCCTGCCTCTTCATCAAAAAACCTTGATTGTGATGTTATATGTGATACTATAAAAATATGACAACGGCAGACAAGACACTTGAACGGATGAGAAACAATCCTCGCGACTGGCGCATTGACGACCTGTTATCCGTGGCTAAGCGTTACAGGATTGAAGTACGTAACAATGGAGGGAGCCACCACGTCTTTTCCGCGAGGGGAATCGTCGAAAGCCTTTGTGTCCCCGCGCATCGTCCCATCAAGCCGGTTTATGTCAAGAACCTCATATCAATGATCGACGCCATCAAGGAGAATACGCCATGAGCATAAAGCAAATCAAGCCTGTCACCCCGCCGGACCCTTTCGAGGCATACGGCCATATCATTTCACCGCTTTCAGTCGAGGATGGAGGCGGGTACATGATTACCTTTCCGGATCTCCCCGGCTGCATGTCGGACGGCGAGACGCTGGAAGAGGTCCTTGCCAATGGCCGCGATGCTTTCAATAGCTGGATAGCGGCCCAGGTGGACATGGGGAGGCAAATACCGATCCCGACGCATTACGACGAGGAAGGCAAGCCGGTGAAGTTCGTCCAAAGACTTCCCCGTTCACTCCATGCTTCGTTACAGGCAAGGGCAAAAGCAGAAGGTGTCAGCATCAATACTCTCGTGCTTGCACTCATCGCCGAAGGGCTTGGAAGGCGCGAAACCGCGGTGCAAAATTCCCCGGTCAAGCGAGTGGCGTAATACGGTATTCTTGCTTCGAGCATAAAGTAGTGAACGGTTTCGGTTCTCCCGTTTTTCTTCCAAACCTTTTTCGTCACTGCAAAAACTATGATATGATAGCCTTGTCGAAATGAAGTAATGAGTATAAAAAGGAGAGGCGCCATGCAACCTGGGCGAGCGCAATACATCACCAGCAGCTCCGGCAGGGAAAAGGCCGTTATCCTGCCTATCCGCGAATACCAACGGCCGCTTGAGGATTTGCATGATCTGACGGTGGTTGCCGAACGGCGCGAGGAGTATCCCATTTCGCTTGTGGAAATGAAGAAACGCCTGACCGATCATGCCTCCGTTTAGCATCCTTGTTGCCAACAAATCTGTTGGCAACCCGTCGCCCGTCTCCCCACAACGACATAAGCCCCGTCTCCCTCACGGGAAACGGGGCCTGTTTACTCCCTTGCTATTGCAGCCCTACTTCTTCGCTTTTTTCGCCGCAGGTTTTGCTGTGTGCGTGGTGTGCTTACCCGCCGCCTGCAACGCCTCCTTCATGGCATGTCCCATCTTGGTCGGGCTCTCGGCCACCACCACCCCGCACTCGTTCAGGGTGCGGATCTTGTCTTCGGCTTTGCCTTTGCCGCCGGTGATGATGGCGCCGGCATGGCCCATGCGCTTGCCCGGAGGAGCGGTGACGCCGGCGATGAAGGCTGCAACCGGCTTCTTCATGTTCTCCCTGATCCAGTAGGCCGCCTCTTCCTCGGCGCCGCCGCCGATCTCGCCGATCATGAAGACCGCCTCGGTCTGGGGGTCGTTGTTGAACAGCTCCAGCACGTCGATGAACTTCATGCCGATGATCGGATCGCCGCCGATGCCGATGCAGGTGGACTGTCCCAGTCCCATGTCGGTCAACTGCTTCACCGCCTCGTAGGTCAGGGTGCCGCTGCGGGAGACCACGCCCACCTTGCCCGGTTTGTGGATGTACCCCGGCATGATGCCCAGCTTGCACTGGCCGGGAGTGATGACGCCGGGGCAGTTGGGGCCTACCAGCAGGGTCTTGCTCCGCTCCTGCACCGAACGGGCCAGGACCATGTCCCGCACCGGAATCCCCTCGGTGATGCAGACCGCCAGGTCCAGTTCGGCGGCGCAGGCCTCCAGGATCGCGTCGGCCGCCGCCGGAGGGGGGACAAAGATCATGGAGACATTAGCCTTGGTGTAGCGTACCGCCTCCTCCACCGTGTTGAAGACCGGGATGCCGTCGATGTGGATACCCCCCTTGCCGGGGGTGACGCCGGCCACGATGTTGGTGCCGTAGGCCCGGCACTGCTGGGTATGGAACAGGCCGCTGCGGCCGGTGATCCCCTGCACGACTATCTTCGAATTCTTATCGATCAGTATGGACATGGTCTGTTTTCCCTCCTGTATAGTGTCCTCAACGGTTGCTTCGGTCCGTGTCATTCCGGCCCTTTTATTCCAATTCCAAATCAAAGCGGCATCTGCGTTGGCTCGTCTTCGGCTCCTCAACGTACTGACTGTACGCCATCGTCGCCTCGATCCTCGCCGCCTTGATGTCATCTTTGATTTGAAACCGGAATTAGCCCCTGGCTCGCTTCGACTCCTCGGCGCAGCTCGTGCCATGCCAGCGTCGCTGCGCCTTGCCAGGGGCTAAAATCCCTCGGAATTACCGCTTCGAACCAGCCGCAGAGGACTCCAGCATCTTGACAATCCTTTTGGCGCCGTCCCCCAGATTGTCGCCTACCTGCACGTTGAGGCCGGATTCCATGAGAAGGCGTTTCCCCTCCTCCACGTTGCTGCCGTCCATGCGCACCACGATGGGGAGGTGGCACTTCACCTCGCTGGCCGCCTCGATGATCCCTTGGGCGATGACGTCGCAGCGCATGATGCCGCCGAAGATGTTGACGAAGACCGCCTTGACGTCGCAGTCTTCCAGAATGATCTTGAAAGCTTCAGTGACCTTCTCGCGGGTGGCGCCGCCCCCCACGTCCAGGAAGTTGGCCGGCTCGCCGCCGAATTCCTTCAGCACGTCCAGGGTGGCCATGGCAAGACCGGCGCCGTTGACCATGCAGCCGATGGAGCCGTTCAGCTTGATGTAGGCCAGGTCATACTTGCCGGCGTTGATCTCCAGCGGGTCGAGTTGGGAGTAGTCAACCATGTCCGGGTATTCCCGGTGGCGGTACACGGCGTTGTCATCAAAGGTCACCTTGCCGTCCATGGCCAAAAGCCACCCGGCCTTGGTGACTACCAGGGGGTTGATCTCCACCAGGTAACAGTCCTTTTCAATGCAGCAGCGGTACAGATTGAGGATCAACTCCACGCAGTCCTCGCACACCACGCCGGTCAGTCCCAGGGCCAGGGCGATCTTGCGTGCCTGGTAGGGGCGCAGTCCCATGAGCGGGTCAATGGTCAGGACATGGATCTTTTCCGGTGACCGGTGAGCCACCTCCTCGATATCCATGCCCCCCTCCGGCGAGGCGATCAGACAGTAGCGGGACGTGGCCCGGTCCAGGGTAATGGAGAGGTAAAACTCACGGGCGATCTCCACCGCCTCCTCCACCAGGATGCGGCGGACCTTGAGTCCCTCCGGCCCGGTCTGGGGCGTGACCAGCTTTTTGCCGAACAGTTCCTTGGCCGCGTCGTTGGCCTGTTCCGGGTGGTGGACGATCTTGACCCCCCCCGCCTTGCCGCGTCCTCCTGCATAGATCTGGGCCTTTACCACGCAGTGGCCCCCCATCTCCTTTGCGGCCCGCTCCACCTGGTCGGCGGTCATCGCCACCCGGCTGCGGGGCACGGGGATGCCGAATGTGCTGAATATCTCCTTGGCCTGGTACTCATGAATGTTCATGGCAAGCTCCGTCCGTAAGGATTTTGGGGGATTATAGCAGGGAAAATGGTGTAGACAAGATAAATTTATTTTAGATGAAATTATTTATTATAATTAAAATTATCGTGACTGCCGGGTGTGCTGGCGGTCCAGCTTGGCGTATTCCGCCTCGGAAGGGCGCAGATAGACCGGCAGCAGGCGGCCCGGCTCCAGCTCTTGGCCGCTACGGTGGGCGTTAAGAGCCAGGAGCGCGCCGTTGGCGGCGTGGCCCGTGTTGTGGAAGAGAGAAACAAAGAGGGCTCGCCCCCCCAGGCGCCCGGAGATGACCTCCCGGTAGCGGAGAGCGCCGTCCCCGGCAAAGATAACCGGCGTATCGGTCGTGGACAGGAGTTTGTCCAGGAACGCCTCCGGCCCCATGACGCAGTCTGCGATAACAGGGGTGGGGAGAGGGGAGGAGCAGTCGTAGAGGGCAGCGTAGACCTCGTTCTTGCGGGCGTCCAGCATGGGGCAGACCGGCAGGGACGCAAGGGGGAAGTTCATGGCCACAAGCGCCAGGGTGGAGAAGCCGACGCACGGCTTGCCGGTCGCCAGGGCCAGCCCCTGAACCGTGGCCACGCCGGCCCGCACGCCGGTGAAGGAACCGGGGCCGACGGCGCAGGCAAACAAGTCGATACTGCCCACGGTCAGGCCCGCAGCGGCCAGCATGCGTTCCAACTCCGGCAGAAGGTTGGCCGAAAGGGCCTTGTTGGCGCTGAACAGGGATTCGGCGATGATCGTATCATCAGCCGCCAGGGCGATGCTGGCAAGGTGGGTGGAGGAGTCGATGCTGACGATGTGCATGTAGTTAATCCTTGGATTTCTTTCCCCTCCCTAACCCTCCCCTTTAGGCCCTGTGGGTCCGCTGGGGGAGGGGACTCTAAATCCTCCCCCCCCAGCGGGTGGAGGTAGGAGGGGGAATTTTATTGTCGGCAGTACTAATCTTCCTCCGGCGGCATCCTGCCGGTCCGCTGCAGGAACTCCAATTGCTCATGCCTTCGGCTCAGGGCATCCCGGCAGAAGCTCCAGATTCGGTAGCTCTCCACCGCCAGTATGGTGATCCCGGCGCCGAACACGGGCCAGAAGTTGTCGTCCAGGGCCTTTGCAAAATGATAGAAGAGAAAGAAGCAGGTCAGGTACCCTACGTGGCAGAAGCTGCTTTTATGTTCCAGGCCGGCCGTCATGCGCGAGAGGCTCAGGATAATGGCGGAGAAGGTGTAGAACAGAAGGACGATGCTGATTATGTAGGGTGGGGGTGGGGGGCCGAGGACCGCTACAACCTTTTCGGTAAGAGGAAGCATGGGAAAGTCGCGCCAGGCGGTCAGGCTGACGAGTATGAACAGGGAGAAGGCCAACAGCCCCCGGTTGGAGAAGTGGTTGAGGCGCTTGATGTCAGCCTTGAGCTGTTTTTCAAGCAACTCTGCTTGGCTCTGCTGCGGCGCCAAGCCGGGTACCGGCTGATGGTCAATGGTCTGTGTCATTGCATGACCCGATGTGCGCCATACCCGGGCTGAGCCCCGGATGTCATTCTTCAGCTGCACCTATGAATCCTTCGGGACGGTTCCTTTTTCGTTGGCGGCCGCATCTTCCCCGGCGCGGTAATTCCTCTGGCTCAGGTTATAGAGGGATTGGGCGATTCTGTCAAGCTCGCGGGGGAAGTGGGATGGATGGGCCTCGGGATGCTCCCCTGCCTCCACCTGTTCTGCCAGGCGGCGCAGCTTCAGGAGCGGCAGGAAGACGCTCCTGCGCAGGAGCGCCGTGACACCACCGACGGTCAATATGAGGATCATGACCGTGAAGACGATCATCTGGTTACGGATGGAGGCCAGGGATTTGAGGAGCATCTCCCGTGAAAGCCCTATGTCGAGGGTCCCCAGCACCTTTTGTGCCGGCGGGTGGACATGGCATGAGGCATTGAAACATTCCGGCCCGTTGTAGATGGGGGCCATGACGGCCAACACCTCCCGGCCCTCGCCGTTGGTGAAAGTCCGGGCCTGCTCCATCCTGCCCAGAGAAGCGGAGGGAACGGCGCCGGCATGGCAGCCGATGCACCCCTCGGTCTTCTTGTCCACCTGGCGGTTCAGTTCCTCAGCTTTGGTGGAGATATGGACGATCCCCTGCTTGTTGAACACCCTGATGTGCTCGACCCCCTGCTGCCGCCCGATGTTCTGAATGATCGTTGTGAGCATACCCTGATCGGATTTGAGCATGGCGTAGCGGGTCGATCTGAGAATCGTGTCGGCCAGGTTGGTGGCATAGCCGACCGTGTCCTGGTTGACGACGTTCCTGATGACCGAATAGAGGAGCAGGAAGCATACGATGACGAATCCCGTGACCGCTATCCCGACCGGAACCAGGGCCCGGCCTGCGAGGGTTTTGAACATGTTTCATCTCTCCCTGGGTCAGTGTGTTCGTTTCTCCCTCCTAGAGGAAGGAGAAACGAACACTGTCAAGAGTTCCAAACCACTACATTTTGTGACACTTGCCGCATAACTTATCGTCCTTGACCGAGAAGGCGTCCTTGCCCTGGCCATGGCAGGTCCCGCAGGACGCGCCCTTCTCCATGTCGGCCATGGTCGCTTTGCCTGTCACGGTCTTATAAGGGAAGACTTTGGTATGGCAGTCAGCGCATTTATAAGCCTGGCTATGAAACTCGTGGCTGAAGGCGACGGCGCCGGCTTCGGTCTTGAACGTTATGGCGCGCGGCTTGAACCCCTTGTGACACTTGTCGCAGTCGCCGCTTGACGCAAAGGCATCCTTGCCGTTATGGCAAACTCCGCAGGATCTGCCCACCACCATGTCGGCCATGGTCGCCTTGCCCGTCACGTTCTTATAGGGGAAGACTTTGGTGTGGCAGTCGGTGCATTTATAGGCTTGGCTATGGAACTCGTGGCTGAAGGTGGCGGCGCCGGCATCGGTCTTGAAAGTTATGGTGCGCGGCTTGAACCCCTTGTGGCACTTATCGCAGTCGCCGCTTGGCGCAAAGGCATCCTTGCCGTTGTGGCAAACTCCGCAGGATCTGCCCTTCACCATGTCGGCCATGGTCGCTTTGCCCTGCACTGCCTTGTAGGGGAAGGTTTTGGTATGGCAGTCGGCGCATTTATAGGCCTGACCATGGAATGAGTGGCTGAAGGTGGCCGGTGCGGCATCCTTGACCGTGAAGGTGATGTCCTTAGGCTTCAACCCTTTGTGACACTTGTCGCAGTCGCCGGCAACGGTAAAAGTCTTGGTGCCGTCGTGGCAGGCACCGCAGGACTTCCCTTTTTCCATCGCCTTCATGGTGACCCGTGTCTTGCCGCGGGTGGTGGCATACAGTTTGGTGTGGCAACTGCCGCACTGGAAATGATCCGTGTGGGCAGAGTGGCTGAAGATGACGTTGCCGACATCCCTGACGGCGTATTTCTGGTCCCTGGTCGGGTGGCACGAGGCGCATTTGTCGATGCTGAAAGCCGCCTTGCCGTTATGACACGCACCGCACGATTTTCCCCGTTTCATCTCGGCCATGGTTGCCGGTTTGTTGTGGCCGGCGGCGAACAGGGCCGGGTGGCAGGCGTTGCAGTTGGGCTCGGCTGCCAGGTGTTTCTTATGGCTGAAATGAGTTGGACCGGTGGCCTGCACCGCAAAGGTTATCTCTTTCACCTGGTGGCAGCGGGCGCATTCCTTCAGGGCAAAGGCGCTCTTGCCGTCATGGCAGGCGCCGCATGATTTGCCCTTCTCCATATCGGCCATGGTGTAGCTGGCCTTGGCCTTGAAAGGGTAGATAGTGTCGTGACAGGACTTGCAGTTGTTGGCCATCTTTTTCTGCCGGATGTGGTTCTTGTGACTGAAGACCACGTTGCCGGCATTGTCGGTTGCAAAGGTGATATCCTTTAAGTCCACGGCAGATGCGGTCATGCCGGATATCAAAACCGCCAGGGAAATGGAAACAATGACGTTACGAAACATGGAGCCCTCCCGTGGATGCGGTTTCCGTAGTACCCGATGTATGCCCCACCGAATGGATCGGCGTTACCGGCCCTGCTCCGGGCGCCGGCTCCTGGATGTCGTCTTCCACCTCCTCCTCTTCCCAGCCGATCCACATCGGTTTGAAGTGGGCAAACGGGGTATGGCCAAGGGTCGCAAGGTAGATATGCACGAAAAGGAAGGCGCAGAAGCAGCAGGCGATCAGGTAATGGGCGCTTACCAGGGTCTTGATTCCCCCCACCAGAACGAATATCTCCCGAAACGGGGCAACGTACATCAGGAAATAGCCCGATACGACCACAAGCGGCAGAAGTACGAGCATGATCATCAGGTATGCGGCCTTCTGCATCGGGTTGAACTTGGAGTCCGGGGTGCTGTGGTGCGGGTTGGGACGCCCCAGGAAATAGTAGAAGAAGTAGAAGAACGCCTGGCGGAAAAGGCCGTGTTTGATGTCATCAATGGTGGGGACGTAGAGCTTCACCAGGGTACGGGTCACGAACATGTAATAGACGAGCCAGAGCGCGTAGGAGATGGAAACCACGACGCCGGCAGTGTTGTGGAGGCGGATGGCCGCCTTGTAGGTGCCGAAGATGTTCACATAGTCGGGAAACCTGATCTGCAGGGCGGTCACGCAGAGCGTCACGATCCCTAAGGCGTTCAGCCAGTGCCAGATCCTGACCGGCATGGGGGTGAGGTAGATTTGTTCAGTATGTTTCATGACTTCAGTGCTCCTTCCGGTTTTTTCTGGTCAAGAACCGCAGGGTGCCGTGCCCGATCGGCATCATCATTCCTCCGGCGATGATCAGCGCGCCGACGATATTGAGGGCAGTGCTGCGGGTGGTTCCGAGCATGTAGAAATCAGGTGTCCCATAGAGGATATCAAGAATGGCTCCCTTTTCAACCGCAACGCGGGTCACGCCGCCGTTTCTGTCGGGGAACTCCACATAGCTGGTCTGCATCGCCTTGGGACCCGAGGCGTGGCAGAAGGAGCAATCCCAGCATTTCTCGTTGATCTGATAGGTGTGGGTGAGCACCTCGGGGGTCATCATCCCCCATAACCGCATACCCTTGCTGCGCGCTTCATGGTTGAACTCCCTCAGCTCGGCCAGGGAGATGAAGCCGTCGCCGTTTTTGTCGATCAGCCTGCTGATATCCCCGTTTATGGGCCGAAGGGCGGAGAGCTCGCCATAGTCGGCGGACTTGAATTCGCCGTGGGGCTCGCCAAGTTTCTTGTTTTCAATGGTCATGTTGATGACGTAGTTCTTGGAGCCGGTGTGACAGGTGATGCAGGGGAGCGACTCCAGGTGCAGGTCGGCCTGGGTAAGCCATTTTGCATGGCTCTTGATGGTTTTGTTCTTGTCGTGGCATTTTACGCACTTGCTGTTCAGGTATTCACCCGATACCGCGATGGCCGGTTTGACTTCGTGAGGGTTGTGGCAGTCGTTGCAGGTCGCATTTTTGCCGTGGAGGCTTGCGGCGTATTCCGCCTGGACGGGGGCGTGGCATTCCTTGCACCGGGCCTTGGATGGCCGGGAGCCGTCCTGGGGATGCGCCGCTGTCACCGAATCATGGCATGTCGTGCATCCGATCAAAGCATGGGGGGTGGAGTCAAACTTGCCCGCCTCCACATAGAGCCGCTCGCCTCCCTTATTGACAATCTCCCTGTTGCCGTGGCAGGTAAGGCAGCCGCTATTGTCCGCGCCGGTCGTCGAAGCGGTGCCGGCAGACGGCATGAGAACAGCCAGACATAGTATCAATTTGCAGACATGCATCTTCACATTAGCTCTCCTTCTCTCTGGTGGACCCGTCTCTTGCGGGGCTGGGGACCGATGCCAAATCAAGGAGTTATCTAGGCGTTGGCTCGTTTTCGGCTTCCCAGCGTACGATAGTGCACGCCTTTGTGGCCGCAATCCTTGCTGCCTTGATTTCATCCTCGATTTGAAATCGGTATAAGTGTTTGATCCGGTCTGCGCTATTTGTGGGTCACGGTCTGCGGTTCGGCCACATTCTCCTTGCCCATCGCCTTGGCAAAGCCGAGCATCATGAGAACTGCCGGCATGATCTGGGCGACGACGATAAGGGCACAGAAGCCCAGAAAAATCCATACGAAGAGCCCGCTGTTGTCTTCCCGCGCGCTGCTTGCCGCAAAGGCGCTGGATGTGGAGCCGATGGTCATCATAAGAGCGTATTTCACTGGCGTGGTTTTCATGGCATCCCCCTATGGTTGGTATACTATTCCCCTGCAAATTAGTGGTGTACATTAGCCTTTATTTAAGCATTATGCGAGATTATTTATTAGCGGTAGTTCCATGCGTCTTTTTCTCGCCTGCCGAAAAGATTCCCTTGAGCGTTCCAACCAGCAGCATGACGCCGGGGACGAATTGGAACATGACGATCAGAACGCCGAATGCGATGAAGAGTGTGGTCAACATGCTCATGCCTTCTCCCGCAGTTCCCCCTCCTGCAGCCAGCGCCACGCCGGCAGTGATTAACAGGGACAATAGTGTTGTTGATAAGGTTCTCATGGCTATCTCCTTTCATTACTGCATCGGATGCCCGACGTGTTTTCTTATCCATTGTTATAGCATCGACTGTGCCATAACGTGCGCTCGGCGTGCTGTTTTATGATAACATTCTTGAATAATTGGATATTTTTCTGTTAACCGCTCGGAGCGGTCCTGCGGAGAAAGAGGAAAAGCGCGGCCGCCTGTATAGCAAACCCATACAGTCCCGAAACCGTGTGTAAAGGCGTATAAGCGATAACAGTCGGGAAACATTTGAGTTTTATGATGGGACCGTGGCGCGGAACGACAGTATAGCGAAATTATACGTTTTAAGATTTTATAAATTAGAGTATTATTTTGCTCAAATAAAATTGCTAGTAAGTTTTGGGCGATTGGCAGGTTCTTAAACTTGGTGGTGGGGGGGAACGAGATGGCGCAGTTCCGGGTGCTCGTGGTGGATGACGAGGCAGTGATCAGGGACGCTCTGAAACGCATTCTTGAGGGAGAGCGCTTCAGCGTGGAAACGTGCGTGAGCGGTCACAGCGCCATTGAGTCCCTGCACGAGCGGGATTTCGACCTGATCGTCACCGACCTGAAAATGCCGGGCATGAACGGCATCGAGGTCCTCAAGGCGGTGAAGACCCTCCAGCCCGAGGCGCCGGTTATCATGATTACCGGCTACGCCTCAGTTGATACGGCTGTGGAGGCTATGAAGAACGGGGCGGTGGACTATATAGCCAAGCCCTTTTCCCCCGAACAGTTTCTCGAAAAGGTTGAACGGGCACTGGAGCAGCGGGTCCTCCTGAGGGAGGAACTCAACCGGCACAGAGATGCGATTCCCCCCCAGGGATTCGACCTGTTCGTTGGTCAGAGCAAGGAGATGCAGAAGGTCTACCGCCGGATCATGCAGGTGGCCATGACCGACAGCACGGTGCTGGTTACCGGCGAAAGCGGCACCGGCAAGGAGTTGGTCGCCCGAGCCATTCACAAGAACAGTCCCCGCGACGGTAAGCCCTTTGTGGCCGTCGATTGCAGTTCCCTGGCGGATAACCTCCTGGAAAGCGAGCTGTTCGGCCATGTCAAGGGGTCGTTTACCGGGGCCGTCCAGGCCAAGACCGGGCTTTTCAAGGTTGCCGACGGCGGCACACTGTTTCTGGACGAGGTATCCAACATCAGTCTCTCGACCCAGGCCAAGCTGCTGCGGGTGCTCCAGGAACGCATGGTGACCCCCATCGGAGGGACCCAGCCGATCCCCATCAATATCCACCTGGTGGCGGCCTCCAACCGGAACCTCAAGACCATGGTCGGCGAAGGGACCTTCCGCGAGGACCTGTTCTTCCGCCTCAACATCATCCCCATCGAACTCCCTCCTCTGCGGGAGCGCAAAGGGGATATCCCGCTCCTCATCAGCCACTTCCTGAAGAAGTTTACCGACGCGGTCGGCAAAAATATCCGGGGGATTGCGCCGGATGCCGTGGCCCTACTGGAGTCCTACGACTATCCCGGCAACGTGCGTGAACTGGAAAATACCATTGAGCGCGCGGTAGTGCTGGCGGCGGGAGAAGTCATCCATAAAGAGGACCTGGAATTGTCGGCGGAGGCTTCTGCTGCCGTCGGATCGTCCGAGGGGGAGGAAGGGTACATCCCGCAAACTTCGGATGAATTGAAGGAGATGAAACGCCATATCCGGGACCATGCGGTAGAAACGGTCGAAAAGGCCTTTGTCATGAGCGCCCTGGAACGGAACAAATGGAATATTACCCGGGCCGCGGAGGAAACAGGCATCCTCCGTCCCAATTTTCAGGGGATGATGAAGCGATTGGGGATCTCGGTGAAGGCCCAACTCGAAAAGTAAAGTCCTTATAAAATCTGCCACAGAGACACGGAGACACAGAGAAAACTTTAAAACTTTTTGCTTTTGCTTGTAACCCGGCTGTTGGGGTGTGATGCACACAGCCAGGATTGGGCGAACATCAGTTCGCCCCTACGATTTGCATATTCAGGCCGAGCAATAAAAAGGTTCTGCTTTTGATGTCCTCCGTGTCTCTGTGTCTCTGTGGCGAAATTGCTTTCTGATTTTAAATCCCCAATCTGATCAGGTGTCCACCTGCTCTTCCCCCTCGTTGTCCTGAAGCGGCAGCAGGATGGTAAAGGTTGTTCCCACTCCCACCGTGCTTCTCACTTCGATCTTCCCTGCATTGTTTTCCACGATGCCGTACGAAATGGATAGTCCCAGCCCGGTACCCTCCGCCTTGGTGGTGAAAAATGGGTCAAAGATGCGTTGGAGGTCCTCTTCGGGGATGCCGCAGCCGGTATCGCTGATCTCCATGCAGGCAGAGCCGCCGTCGTCCGATCTCGAGGTGACAACGTTGATCTCCCCGCTCTTCGGCATGGCGTGGCTGGCATTGATGAACAGGTTCACGAATACCTGCTGCATCTGGTTGGCATCGACGAATACCGGGCTCAGGTCCTCATCATAGCAGCGTTTGATGCGGATATTTTGGAAACTGGGCTGGTGCTGCAGCAGGGCGATGACCTTGTCGAGAAGGTTGTTGAGCGAAACCGCCTCCTTGTGGGGCAGGGCCTCGCGGGAAAACTCCAGGAGTTGCTTGACGATCTCGGCGCAACGGCGGCACTCGGCGATGACCCGTTCCAGGTCCGGCTTGAGGGTCGGGTCGAGGCGCTTGTCGCTGTCAACGATGGAGGCGTAAAGCAGGATGCCGCTCAAGGGATTGTTGATCTCATGGGCAATGCCCGCCACCAGGTTGCCCAGGGAGGCCAGCTTTTCGGAACGGTGAAGCTGAACCTGCATCTGTACGATCTCCTGGCTGCGCGCTTCAACCTTGCGCTCCAGGCTGCCGGCCCACTCCTTCAACTCTTCCTGGGCTTTGGAGAGGTTTTCGGTCATTTCGTTGACCGCCTCCGACAGGTCGCCCAACTCGTCGGCGCTGGTAATGGGGATGCGGGCGTTCATGTTTCCCGCCGACACCTGGGCGGTGTGCTGAACCAGGCGCTGTACCGGGCGGTCAACGAGGCGCTGGGTCATGAAGGTGATCAACATACCGATGCACAGTAGCAGCAGGCAGGTAATGACGATGAACTCCATGCGGTACTCTTGGGACCGCTGCCACAGGTTTTCCAGGGAAACGGTGATGTCCAGCACCCCGAGTATGTGATGATCCTCTTTGTGGAAATGACAGGCCCCGGAGGAACACTCCGGCTGGTTATAGATGGCCTTGGTGTAGCCCAGCACCTCCGTGCCGTTGGCGGTCCGGTACAGCCGGCTGCTGTTGTTGGTCGAGGAATAGAGCCGGGTATTGTTCGGCTGGTGGCAGAAGATGCAGGCCGCGTTCTGTTTGTCGATGACCTTGCCGATCTCCCCCTTGTGGCTGGAGTAGACGATCGTGCCGCTACGGTCGATGAGGCTGATATGCTCGATGCTCCTGCTCTGGGCGATCCGGTCGATCATCTGGTACAGTTCGGCCTTGTCGTTCATCATCATGGCGTCGTAGGCGCTCTGGTTGATGATCTCCGTCAACTGGTCGGCATTGGAGACAGCATACTCGACGGTCGCTCTTCTGAAGTTTTTGAGGTTGATGTAGTCCAGAATGCCCATGAAGCTGACCAGGATCAGGGAGGTCGCAAGGGTTAGCTTGACGATGAGGGAGAGTCGCAGGTGCATGGATGACCTTTATAAACGGAATGGGACGGTTATCGAGTCTTACTGCTTGGCTACATACTGCGTTTGTCGCCGCAAGTCAAGCCGCAGTTGCGGATCTCGGGATAATGGCGGGCATACCCTGAGCGAAATCTGAAAAAATAGTGTCACGCGCGGGCATGGACAGACCCTTCAAATGGCGTTGCTGCAGTCTGGGCTGCGCGGCTTCTTCAGTGGTTTGCTTCTGAATAGGTCTTTATTTACCTTACCTGGAGATAACGTGGTAAAGATGGAGTGATGTGCAAGACTCTGTATTGCCTGCACGGAAAGGTTAATAAGTTTTAATGTTGCCGTATGGGGCGTTTATTGCTGATCAATTCACTAGGTATTTGCGGACTATTCAGGGCCAGAGGGGGGCGGGACAGGGTGCAAGGGTATTTTAGTGTGATATCAAGATGTTGAAGGCTCGTTCTGCTCGTGGTGGTAATTGGCATATAAAATGCTTCTAATTTTAGATAACGGCCGATCGATGCCATGGAGGGAAGTGTACGGGGAGATTCGTTGTTGCCACTCTGGAGAAACCTTAATCCGTGACACCTTCACGCCTCTTCTCGCTAAACATGCCTCAGTCCCGACATTGCCGGCCGTGTCTCCACCGTAGCGGAGGACACACGGCAAAGCCGGCATGAGGCCTCATGGGCGGCGTTGGGCGCAGGCCAGTCGCTCGCTCCGCCGTTCAGGCATCACGGATTAAGGGTAAAGAAAGGCACGACAATGAAATCCGATAAACGCAGGACCATATTCCTCTGGCTGATCCTCAACTCGATTATCACCATGTGCATCGGATTCTGCCTCTCGTCCATCTGCTTGATCCCTTCCTGTTCACCCTACCTGCGCAGCATGTTTTTCGATACGAATATCGATATTGTCGTGCCGTATATCATCGCGGCCATGATTGCCATCCCCATGATATCGATCCTGTTCTATTGGAAATGGTATTCAGGGCGAAAACCGTAACGGTTTGGTGTGTACGATAAAGTCTTAATCATTTCACTTGCGGGCGGTTTGCTCTTTTGCCTTCTGCAGGTATAAGAGAAAGCAATAAGACTTTGAAAGGATTCTCATGTCCCTTATTCTGTCTTCCTACAGCGACCACGTCGGCACCATTACCTTCAACCACGCGGAAACCCGCAACAGCCTCTCCAACGAACTGCTGGGCGGGTTGATCGAGGCCCTGCAGCTCTTTGCCGAACGCAAGGCCCGGGCCGTGATTATCCGGGCGCTGCCGGGGTCCAAGGTCTGGTCATCCGGCTTCGATATCACCGAGTTGCCGGTGCCGGGGCGCGACCCCCTTTCCTACAACGATCCCCTGGAGCATGCCTTGCGGGAGATTCAACTCTTCCCTGCGCCGGTGATCGCCATGATCGAGGGGAGCGTCTGGGGCGGGGCCTGCGACCTGGCCTTTATCTGCGACCTGGCCATCGGCTGCCCTGCCTGCTCGTTTGCAATCACCCCGGCCAAGATAGGGGTGCCCTACAACTCCACGGGCATTCTGCATTTCATCAATGTGGTCGGGCCGCGCATGGCTCGGGAGATGTTCTTTACCGCCAAGCCAATCGACGCGGAACGAGCCCACCGGATCGGCATCCTCAACCATCTGGCGCCCACAGAGGAGCTTGAAGGCTTCTGTTACGGCATGGCGCACCAGATTGCCGAAAACTCGCCCCTGGCCATTGCAGTCATCAAGGAGCAACTGCGGCTGTTGGGCAACTCCCATCCCCTGAGCCCCGAGACATTCGAGCGCATCCAGGGGCTTCGGCGGAAGGTCTATGACAGCTACGACTACCTGGAGGGGAAAAACGCTTTCAAAGAGAAGCGTAAGCCGAATTTCAAAGGGGAGTAATTCCAATTCCAAATCAAAGCGGCATCTTTGTTGGTTCGTCTTCGGCTCCTCAACGTACTACCTGTACGCCTTCGTCGCCTCGATCCTCGCCGCCTTGATATCATCTTTGATTTGAAACCGGAAT